>Ga0302218_10000465_pt1 | contig 14122 bp, 13 predicted proteins | sample II_Palsa_E1_1_FD_194567 | JGI IMG/M metagenome (GOLD analysis project Ga0302218, IMG submission 194567) | Peat permafrost microbial communities from Stordalen Mire near Abisko, Sweden - II_Palsa_E1_1 | ecosystem: Environmental > Terrestrial > Soil > Palsa > Peat permafrost | place: Sweden... | reverse complement strand
CCCCATGGCTGGCTGCCGTTCTCCCAGAAAGCGCCGCTCGGATAGCGGTTGCCGAGGGTGAATACGAGGCCGTCGTAACTGAGGATGCGCGAAATGGTGGCGCTGGTATTCCAGTCGCCGAACTTGTTGCGCATACCGATACTGAACTGGTCGGAGTACGGCGCTTTAAGGTTATTGTTGACCATGTCAACTTCCTTGCCGGCCGTGGTACCGGCCACCAACGCCTGCAGGGTGCTGATGTCCAGGTACTTCGGATCCCACGTCAGGCAGCTTGGACCTAACAGGCAGGGCTCAAGCGGCGTGTTGAACAGGATCGTGGGTTGCGACAGCACCGACTTGGTCTGCTCGACCTGTAGCGATTCGTACAGATCGCGATCGTAGGAGCGACCAATACCACCGAAGAACACGTGTTGCTCATCGCCGTCAATGTCGTAGGAGAAGCCCAGGCGCGGTTGAAATTCATCGGTCGGCGCGTGGCGGTTATTCCCGGTGCTTATGTAGTCATTGATGTTGACCCCGCCCTTCGCCAACGTTTGCGCGTAGGTCTGCCCCGTCGGCGCGTTCGGATCCTGGCTGTTGAATGCGGCAACCACGTTCGCCGGGGTGACATAGTTGAGGTATGAAGGGGTTTTTTCGTAATCCCAACGCACGCCAAGGTTCAGGGTCAGGTGATCGTTAACCGCCCAATCGTCTTGAATATAGGTGCCGATCTGCTTGTCCGAGCTGGTGGCGACCGGACTCAGTCCCGGCGTCGGTGAGCCGAATTGCACCTGGTACGGGATCGCCTCCGTGCCGTTGTTGGGTGTTACGGCATAGCTGTAGAGCGCATTGCTGTCGCCCGAGTCCTGCGCCGTCAATCTCACCACCTTGTATTTGACGCCCATCTTGATGACATGGTCGCCATTCCATTCGAAATCATTGAAGGTCAGGTCGTCCTGCAGCGACGGGCCTTTCTGACCTTTGTCCTGCTGGGCAAGCGGCGAATTACCTGTCGTCAGGATCGTCTGATTCAAATTGGTGGCTTGTACATAAGTAGAACCATCGCCAGTAATCACCGGCGTCGGCGCGTAAACCGCATCCTCGTAGGTACCCTGCAGGCGGTTGAACCAGGTATCCGTGCTGTGATCCCACCGAATGTCGAAACGCTTGTCGGTATTGATCGTATTGAGTGCAGCGGATGCCGTTGAGGCTCCGCCAATACCACTCAACGATGTTTCGTCACGGTACTTCCCGCTGATTTCGAAACGATCTTTGTCAGACGGTTCGAAATCGACTTTGCCGAACCAGTCGTCCTCGTTAAAAGGCAGGCTGGCAGGTCCCAACTGCGCCTGTGCGCTTGCCGGCAGCTGACTGAAATAAGCCTGATCGCCACCAGGCACCACCGTAATCGGCGTGTTGAATTCCTTGCCTTCATAGGCAATGTAGAAGTGGGCGAGGTCCTGCGCGATGGGGCCACCGAAGTCGAAGCCGTAATCCTTCTCGTGGGACGCGGTCTTGTGGTCAGCTGCCTCTTCGGCCGGTGTCTCTGCACGCATAGCGGTATTGGTGAAGGTGCCGAACACGTCACCATGGAACTCGTTGGTGCCGGATTTGGTTTCGGCGGTTACCGCTGCGCTGGAGATCTGGTCGTATTCCGCCTTGTAATTGGACGTGATGACCTTGTATTCGGCGATCGCCAGCTGCGGAAACGGGTTGCCCTGACTATTGTTCTGACCGGTAATACCGCCGGACAAAACGTAGTTTTTCTGGCCTACACCGTCGATGTACACATTGATGGCGCTGCTCGCCTGGGCACCTGACTGCAGATTGGTCGTGCCGTTCGCATTTCTCGTAAACACCATGCCAGGCACGGTGTCGGCGAATTCGAGGAAGTTGCGGGACGCTTCCGGAATGGTATTGATATCGTGCAGCGACACCTCGGTGCCCACTTCCGAGGTCTTCACTTCCGTCAGTGTCTGCGCCGAAACCGTAACCGCGTTGAGGTTGGTGGTGTTGGCGTTGGATGGCGCACTGACCAAATCAAGCGTCGCAGTGGAGGCCACGGTGAGGGTGACGGTTCGTGCAGTGCCCGCGCCCGCATCAACCTGATAGGTGCCGGGCGGCAGTCCGACCAGCGCGTAGCTCCCATCCTTGTCAGCTGTGGTACGTCGTACAGCACCCGTAGAAATTTGTTTGGCCGTAACCACGGCGCCCGCGGCTGCGTGACCGCGGAGGTTGGCGTCGGAGCTGGCTGCAATCGAAATAGCCGATGTGCTGACGGCAAGCGTCGCGATCGACGCCTTGATGAGACTTGCGAGCAATTTCTTATTGAAATAAGTATGCGTTTTCATGGCTCCCCTCCCGCTAAAACTGCTGATTTGTCGAACTTGGAATGCTTTCCGATACCGCCGCAACGGGCAGTCACCCACGCGCCAGCGCAATGCTCATCAGTTCGTGCATTGTTTTTTTCCATGACCTAACGCCCCTCCCTCAATAAGTTCTGAGTAGAGCCAGCCGTGGCTTCAGTCCGGGTGTAACGGAGGCAGCCGAAAACCCCTTTCGCCTGCCTACAGAAACAAATCCGACGCCGGATTCATTACAGCGGATGTCGCTCCGCATCCGTCGTCGTTGTAGTTGTCGTTGCCGATGTCTGCATCGATGCCTGTTCACTTCTGCGGGACGCACTCGAGGCTCGTACCACCAGGGTGGCCGTGACGCGCTGGTGCACCGGCACCCGGCTACCGGGGTCGGCGATCTGCATGCACAGCTGTTCCAGCGCCAACCTGCCCAATTCGGCAATGCGCACGCTTACCGTCGTCAATGGCGGAGTGACGTAACGCGCCATCGGCACATCGTCGAAGCCGGCTACGGCAATATCGTCGGGAATGCGCAGGCCAGCCTCGCGTAGCGCCGCCATGCAGCCAATCGCCATCATGTCGTTAGCGGCGAATACCGCATCCGGCCGCGGATGCAACGCAAGCAACTGATGCCCGGCGGCATAGCCGGACTGCTCGCTGAAATCACCCGGCAAGATCACCGCATTCTCGACCGCAGCATGCGCAGCAAGCACTTCGTGAAAGGCTTGCTCGCGCTCGCGCACGTCCTGGTTCTTGGCCGGGCCCTGGATAAAGGCAATTCGCTTACACCCGCAGTCCAGCAAGTGTTCCAGCACGAGCCGCACTCCGCTTCGGTTATCTACCGAAAGCGTGGCGTAGTCATGATTGGTTTCCAGCGTGTTCATCAGCACGCTGGGTAACGTCACTTGCAGGTTCCTGCGCAGGAAATCCTCATCGGCATGCGGCGACATCACCAGCAAGCCATCGACGCGCCCGTGCATCGAGCGCAACGCAATCGCCGCTTCATCGGCGTCGTCGTGGGAACTGGATACCAGGATGTTCAGGCCACGGGCACGAGCAGCCAGATCGATACCGCGGATCAGCTCGGAAAAGAACTCGCCATACAGATCCGGCAGCAGCACCCCGATGGTGTTGGTGCGCCGGGTAATCATGCTGCGCGCCGCGTTGTCCGGCACGTAGCGCAAGCGTGCGGCGACCTCCCGCACGATCTTTACGGTTTCTGGGGTTACCCCTCCGCTGCCATTGAGCGCGCGCGACACTGAAGCCACTGAAAGCATGGCTTCGCGCGCCACATCTTTGATGGTTACATTTCTGGACGCCACAACTTCGCCCTGCGTGCAGACGCAGCCCCTCGCTGCGCGTTCGGGTGCAACGTAAACGTTTTCATGGCGTCTTGTAAAGCTGCAAAAACGAATGTTTTCGCTGCATTGCGGCAGGAATCCGTGCAATCGGGCGGCTTTGGCCTGAGTGAAGCGCTAAAACGCAAACCTGGATCAGGCATTCACCATCGCTGCGCCCCCATATGGCAACGCAGCAATCGGGTGCGATTTATTTCTGTCGCGAACGATCCGTGGCACCGGGGCCAAAGCGAAAGGAGCCGCCGAGGTGACTTTCCCTCTGCCCCCGCAGCGACCATGAGCTACCGGGGATGATCCAGCCGGTGCTTGAACATCCACGGCCACAGTTCCGGCGTGGCGTAGGCGAGGTTCCAGGAACCGTGATTGACCCCGGGAAATTCGGTGTAGCGAACGTCGTCATCCGTTGCCCGCAGCGCGGCAAAGATCTGGCGCGAACCTTCGGGCGGCACCACGTCGTCTACCGCACCGTGAAAGATCCACGCGGGCAATGGCGTGATACGACCGGCCAACCACGTATAGGGGTTCTTACCCCCCGGCACCCCCTGCAAACGTAGTTCTGGACTGTCCGCCGGTGGCAACAAGCCGCCACACACAACGGCCGCGGCGGCGAACATGCCTGGATGATCGGCGGCAATCTGCCAAACCCCATAGCCACCCATGGACAGGCCAGTCAGATAAAGCCTGTGGCGATCGCCATGGAATGCCCCGACGCTGTCCTGCAACGCCGCAAGCGCCATCTTTTCGGGGGTTCCATACCAGAAGGTGCCCAGCGGCGCCTGCGGGATGACCACCACCGCAGGGAAATCGGCACCATGTTCCATCATCCACGGCGGCAGCCCCTGACTCAACGGCGCACGATTATCACTGCCGCGCTCGCCGCTGCCATGCAGGAACAGAACGACCGGCCAGCTCCGCTTGGCATCCCAGCCGCTTGGCAAAAATACCCGTTAGGCATAGCTGTGCCCGTCAACGCTCACCTGCCTGGCAACGAAATGCGACATATCGATATCTGCGGCGTGGCTGGAAAAACCGACAACCAAAAACCAGACGAACAACGGCATCAGCAATCGTTTCATGGACGGCTACCCACTCGAGGTTTTTGCCGATTTTGGCATGTGGAAATATTCCGACCATACGATGATCCTGCGGGGATAGCCAACACAAACCCGGCAGATAGCCAAACGGGGTTAGCGAGGCGTTGGTGCAGCATAGCGGTCACCAGCTTGTCCCTTTCTTGCAGCCAAGTTGAGGAAGCGTATGCTGACCAAGTGAGCAAATTGATAACGCCAGAGTCAATCAAAGACGTAGGGCCCACCAACGCTTCTCGTTCGGGTGAGCAACCATGCGTGCTGATTGTTGAAGACAATTACCTGCTCGCTTCAACGCTCATCGACGTACTCGCCGAGCTTGGCTATACGCCAGTCGACTGTGAGGGCTCGTTTAGAGGTGCTATGGCCGCTGCCGAGACGGCGACGTATGAGTTGGCCGTGGTTGAAGTGAACCTCAAAGGCGAGTCCGCCTTTCCCATTCTGGACAAGCTCAGGCCACGCGGTATTCCTTATATCCTGGCCACCTGTGACGCACGCGCTGATATTCCCGCCATCTATTCCTCGGCGCCCTTTATCCGCAAACCGTACGACGTAGAGCAGCTGCGAAAGGCGATCATCGAGTGCACCAGCGGACAGGCGTAGGAGCTTGTCGCCGGAAGCAGCAACTCAAGCATACCGCTCGCCGAATTTGTTTGCCGCCCCCTCCCCTCCACGCGCAGATGCATGTGGAAGGACGTGAAAGAAGCATGGCAGCGGCACGGCGACAGACTTGATGTGTTCGCAATGGCCGTAGCGCAATGGAGTGAATACCTCAACCGCGACATCTCCCGCGAAGAAGACAGGCGCATGGAGGAACTGATGGAGATCGAATACGCGAGGTTCGGGGCGGCCGTGTTCGGGGGCAAGCCTTCACTTCCCACCTGCTTCGATAACTACCGTTTCGCTAAACGATCTGAGTCTCCCCAAAGCGTAGGGAGAGGAGGAATCAAGCCACCCGCCAGCTGGAAGCGGACCGCAGAGAGCACTGACAACCGCTTGATGTCGAACAAGCCTAGTACGAACGGCAGAGAATCCATTCCGCCTACCTTCCGTAACGCTCAGCGTCCTCGCTGATCCGAATAAGATCAGCAGCTTTATGAACATCCGCGTCGCGGATATTCAAGCGTGCTACAAACTATGGAAAAGCCGGGGAGCCGAGTTCATCACGGAGCCGAAGGAAAAGTACGGCGAGACCCGCTGCTACATCCGCGATCCTGACGGCTATATCATCGAGGTCGGACAGAGCAAGCCGGACTTCACGTACGGTTAGTGCGCGGCCGGAATGACATACGGATCTAAAACCCTCTCGGATGTAGGGCTGCCTGGATGAGAGCAGCGGTCTCGCGAGCCGCTCCAAAGCTGAGATCGTGATGCGGCGTCGTCGTGTTGCCAAAGAGCAACCGCTTAATACGCTTTTCACCCTACGCAGCAGGCTTTTTCACCCGATGGCTGCTATGTATGCGCCGCGCGAGATTCCTCTTTGGGGCGAGCATCTCTATCAGGCGATCTATTCTTCCCGGGTAAGAGAGGGGACATTTCATGAACTCGAAAAACGTCATCAGAACCGTAATGGTTACGGCGTCCCTGGCTGTCATCGGCAGCTTGGCTGGCCTCGCACTGGCAGCACCGGATCAGGCGGCGCAGGACAGGTACACCCTGACGGTTCCCGGTGGAGGACTGGCATTCTCCGATTTCAAAGGATACGACACCTGGCAAAGCGTCGCCGTCAGTGAGACGAAAACCAGCGTGAAAGCGATTCTGGCCAACGACGCAATGATTCAAGCTTACAAACATGGCGTTCCAGGCAACGGCAAGCCGTTTCCTGAGGGCTCCAAGGTTGTAAAAATTGAGTGGCTTAAAAAGTTGAATACGAAAGCCCCGTACGTTGTTAACGTACCGGGCACCCTGAAGTCGCTCTCATTCATCGAGAAAGACTCCAAGAGGTTCCCAAACACGCACGGGTGGGCCTATGCCCAATTCACCTACGACACTGCATCACAAACATTCAAACCGTCAGTGACGGGACCAGAATGTGGGTATGTGTGCCACACACGCGTGGCGTCGCAGGACTACACCTATACGGCGTACCCACCGCGATAGGGCTCAAGCTGCTGAAGGTTGCATGCCGCTCCCACAAACCACGGGATTTTAAAGGTCGCCGAGCAAGGAATTGGCGATGGGCTTCGTGACTGAAAAGCCGGGTGATTCGCGGTGGAAGTACAACCGGCACGGATAGATGGATGTTCACTTACCCATGTTCTACGAGATCCAAAAGCGCGAAATCACCCCCAAGCCTGAGGCATCCCCCCACGAATTCATGCAGGCACCTGCATGTGAGTGCCATCGAAGGAAGCGATCTCACTCGATCCAACCATCGCGATAGATGTTCTGTCGGCCATGACCGTCTTTGTTAGTTCTTAATCTTGCTTCAAAGGTTCCGCAAGTTGACACTTTTTTGTCCGCAGCTTCAAAAATAAGATCACCTGAGCGCGACCGCGTTGCCACCGCCCACGACCTGAAGTGACAACGTCGTGTCACGAACATCTTGGCCGTTCAGGAGCAACTGTGTCTGGAATTGATAGTCACCCTCGACAACGCCCTGCGGCATTGTAAAAGCAAACTGCGTTTCAAATGCTCCGGCTGCAGCCCCACCACTGGCTTGCTTGCGTACGCTTTTGATTTGCTTTCCATCCGGCCCGATCAGCGTTATCTGTTCCTCTACTACCGGCTGCGATCCATCCGAACCTTCTGCGATCTCAATATAAGAATCCAGACTAGACGACCCACCCTGTTGTATGCGAGCCACGGGATCAAAATGGGTTTCATATTTGACAACGGCTGCATGCATCGGCAATGCACCACCATTGGCACCCCTGAACTCTTGATCAACCTGCTGGGCAGACTTGACCTGCTTTGAATGATAGTTGATTGCGACGCAGGCTACGGCCCCAACTGTGCCGCCCACTGCGGCCCCTGCCACGCGGTGCTTTCTACCGCCTAAAAGAGCTCCGATTAACGCGCCCCCGATGGCGGCCACTGGCGTGTTGCAGGGCTGCGAATCACCTTGCCCCCCGAATTGCTGCTGCGAGCGCGCCGGCGTGGCAATCACTGAAAACAGCATGAAGATAAGCATCGCCGGGATCACTTTGGCAAAAATTTGCATCTGTTTGCTCCTTTATTTGATTTCTATGCTGCTCATGGCTTGATTTTGTGCCGCTTGCGCGTTTGCCTTTAGCTCTAGCGCTTCAGCATCGTTTGCTCTCAAGCTCAGGGCATTGGAGGCGCTGGTGATAGCGCATGTGTACTGTTTCTTTTGGAAGCAGGATTGACCCTGAGCAAGCATTTGATGAATCGCGATACCGACTTCATCTACAGCATGTTTTTCTGCTGGCTGGGAAGAATCAGCACTTTCGTTTCCGGGTGTTGACGGCACGATGGAGTCAGCACGACTCATCACCCCTTGGGACTTATCGTTAGGCATTGTCGGGATGCGATCGATTGAGCTCAGAACAGACGTCGCTACGGACCTATATTGCTCATTCGAATTCCCTGCCGCAACCTGACGAAGTACGTCAAGTGTGCGTTCCCGGTTGGCACTGAACCTAACCGCCAACTTCAGTGCAGATGTTGATATGGCCGAATCACTTGCGGTGGCCTCGGCAAGATTAGCCCACCCTGATGTACGGTCTGGTGTTTGCATCAGGACTGTGGTTAAAACATCCACAGCGGTGGTGTCTTGAGTTTTTACCAGAACGTACGCGAGGTTATTGCGAACTTCAATATCAGAGGGATCGTCACGGACACCCTGCTCAAAAGCAACGCGCGCAGCTGCATAGTCATTCGCTTGCAATGCCTGCAGCCCCAACTGGTTGGCGCTCCTAGCGGAACTTCTGTTTCCGCGTACCTGCACTTCCATATGGCTCTGAATGTCCAGCACGCCCTTGTCCACGCCGGACCAATCACCCTGCTCGGCAAGTTGCAATAAACTCCCGACGGGAGATGCGAGCAAGCCAGCATAGAGGCTTGCCCCTATCTGAGACTGGCCATGGTCAGTACCGTTCGCCGCCACGGACTGTGCACCATCTCTTATGTCGCTTGCTTGTGAAACAGATGCCGCGGCCCCGACTGACGTTGCCACCGAGGGCGCCGCGACTGTTGCAGCAACCGATTCACCGTTTGACTTGGAAGTATCACTCGCTTGGGTCGAATCGGCCCGCTGAACTGGCTCGGGTTGCGTTGCCGTTGCCCGCGAAGCGATCTCATTGGTTTCCTGCTGTGCCGTTGAGGACCTGGATTGCAACCAACCTGGCGCAAGGGTCACAGTAATTGCAAGAGCCGTTACCAGGGGAAGAATCCATTTATCTTGCGCCGTGGTCGCTAGCAATGGTCGCCCAAGTTTGCTCCCAGCCCCAACTGCTGCGCGTCGTTCCGATTCCGACATACTTTCGGAGCTGGTCGATACGGTTTTTCTCTTCGCCAGGAGAGATTGTCGAATCTTGTGCGAATAGCCGATGATCGCCCTTCTGCGGAGTAGCCCGAACAGGAGGGTTAACGAAACAATCGAAACAGGAACTATCCACGTTGAATCAAGACCAAAAATTGCAAATCCTGCGGCTACTATCGCACCTGAAAAAGGGATAAAGCCGTTATTGACCGTTTGTTTTCGCCCTTTGTCTACGGGCAGCGCGTCTGCAACGATACGTGAAGGATTCGAGCCGCTCAGCCACACGTTGTATTGCTTGCCTTCAAACTCATAGATTGCATGACAGAGCGGAACAAGGGCGGCTTCCGCTTGCTTCCGAATGTCTGCCGTCCAGTGCCAATCCTTCTGCCGATCTCCCTGCGCATGACGTTGCACACTTTTATCGATCACGCTGTTGATTAGCGCAGTGCCTCGGTCGTCGTAGACCTCAGATTCGGATGATTCAAACGGCTCAATTGTGATACCACTTGTGTACGAATCATCAAATGGTTCGAGCTTCGCCGCTTTAACCTCGATCAGCCCGATTACGTTCAAAGCGTTCTTAAGCTGCCTTTTCCCGGCGTAGGCCAATACGCCAAACGTGCCGGAATCATTGCCATTGACCGGTCTCCAGTCCGTGACCGTTTTGGTCTTGGTAACAGGCACTTTGACGGTGCGTCCGTTTTCGTATTGACTCTCATAAACGGTGTACTGCTCTTGGCGGTCGTAACCAAAGGACGCCGTCCATTGCGCTTCATAGCTGCCGGAGAAGGAAAAGGCCGGGGCGTAGAACCTTTCCTTCTTTGATATGGAGGCATGCTCGAGAAGATGGTCCGGAGTCATGTCTCCGCTGGCGAGGTGCTGATAGACCGCATCCACCAATGCAGTAACGTCAACGGCTAGAGGAATTATCGATTGAACTGCTGTCGGCAGTTCCTCTCCAATCCTTGGGATTTCGGTCGTGCTTCCGCAGTAAGGGCACTTCAGCGCCTGATCGGTTGCCGAGTACGCGAGGGTCGAGCCACAACCAACGCATATAAGTTTAAATGCCTCGTCGGACATATTTCTTCCTGGAAATTTGGATGCTATGCACGAGTACGCGATGCACGAATGGAAAGCTCGCGCTGTTCAAGCAGCCCTTCAAACACTCGAGCAATACCTCTCAACTCTTCAGGCTGATTGGCTACCGGTTCAATACGAGCTAGAACTTGGGCGATGGCGACATGCTCTGCGCTTGCCATCCTGCTATTCGCAGCGTACCGAACGCGCTCAGCCATATCCGCCAGGATGCGTTTGCAGGATTCCTCCTGAGAATTTTGAGCTTGCGCTTTGAGCAGAGAAATCCACTCGGTTCGGGCATCGTCCGAAGCACTGATCACCTGTGCAGCGGCAGACGTCACGACTCCCGTCGACGCCCTCAGGGCGGCCCATCCAGCACCGAGCACGCCTACCCAAACTATGTCTAATATCCAGCATGCAGTAAGGGGACCATCAAGTCCGAGCCATAGAGCTATCGCACTAAGACAAAATAGCAATGCGACCCATGTACTCATGGGGCCAATAAGCCAGATGGCAGCTGCATTACCGCTTGATCGCATTTGAGGCTGCGGCATTGGTAGCAACAACGGCGCGTATAGCGAAAGAACGAGAAAGCTGGCCGCGACAACACTGCCACTAGTCCAGAGTGGATGAGGCACCGCAACTGCAAGCACCACTGCGGCAATGAGGCCTACGACGATGCCGGCGATGCGAATCCATGCGCGTGAGTTCACGACTTCCCCTTTTTATTAAAGTTTGCCTTCTACATCTACGCGTTCGCCGCTTATTGCGATGCCAGGATCCTTCGCTTTTCTTCATCAAACTCTGCATCAGTGAGGATGCCTTCGGTCCTGAGCGTCGCCAACTCCTTGAGCAAGCGAATACGTTCGGCGGCGCCGATACCTCGCCCACTGTTGGCCGCTTCGGTAGAACTGGAGCTTTGGGATGCCGCCGGTGCCGGTGCCGGAGCTAGCTGAACTTGAGAAGCCATCTGCCCATAGGCTTGACCCACAGCTGGAGCCATGGCCATACCCATCCCGACCCCCATTCCCGCCCCCATTAGCGTGCCTGCGCTGCCTTCGTTGCCAGCTGCAGTTTGCATGACGTCATAACTGCGCTCTTGCTGATAGGTGAAGCCAACAATGCCCATCTCCGCACGTTTCGCGAGGGCTGCCTTCAGGGTTTTTACCGCTGGATCGTCTTCAGGGACATTGATCGAGTGAATGTTGAATTGCGTCAGAGCAACGCCATACTCCGCTACCTCCGCAGTTAACGCCTGCTTGAGCGCGAGCGACAGCGCTTCCAGCTGTGTCGACACTTCGAGTATCGACTGGCCTTGACGGATAATCGTGTTCGCGATCTGCGTCTTGATGCAGGTTATAAAGACGCCCCGAAAGTAGTCATTCAGCGTATCAACTGTGAAGTCGCTGACAGTGCCAACCAGTTTCAACAAGAAGCGCTTTGGATCGGAAATTCGAATACCGTACTGGCCAAAGGCCCGCACGGGAATCATGATCTGATAACGGGGATCTTGCAGCTGGATCGGGTCCGGGGTACCCCATTTCACGTCGAGGTTCGTTAGTCGATTGACGTACCAGACTTCGGCTGAAAACGGAGACTTGCCCCCGAATGGCAGCCCCAGCACACCTCTCAGACCTGGCAAGTTTTCTGTACTGAGCGTATGCCTACCTGCGCCGAATGGACCATCATAAACGCCGCCTCTGACTACGAAGGCGTCTTGGGACTCGTTGACAATAAGTTGGGTCAACGTCGACAGATCTTCGCTTGGAAACTTCCAAGCTAAAAGGTTCGGGCTTCCGTCCCACTTCACGCGATCGATAAATGCCACCGTCTCCCCCTTATTTCGCTTCCAAAGTCTTTCTAATTCCCACTGCGTGACTCTATGCAATCGGGTGATTCCATCCGAAGGAGCTGACCAGTAACACGCCGTCTACCTCGAGCCTTTCAACTAGAAATTAGTTAGACGCATCGATCGGCCAAACCGCGATCGGCCAAACCGCCGCGATCCCCAAGCTTCCAGGAAAGCAAAAGTAATGCCAAGGACAGAGATGACCAATTCCTTTGCCGGACAGAGTGTTGCTGGATTTCGCTTGCGCGACCAAGTCAAAGTTACGTCACATCTAGACAGTGATTAGCACCATCTCATTTGATCCAAGCCGCACCCGGAGTGGTCTCTAGCAAGAGCCTTCGCTCTGCGCTGCGGCCAAGTCCACTGCAGCGCAGAATGCCACGCTCGTTGGCCACATCGAACATCCCTGCCCCAGGGAGCAGGGCAACGGGAGCTCCTTCCAAAAATGGCGACGAAACGCTGCCCTATCTAGCCTTGTCGGCCGACGCGCCAATTCCTTTAGCCCGAGTGGCATAAATGGTTAGGACGGACACTCGAAGGGCCAGTATTGTTTCACGCACAAAAAAACCCGCTGCAATGCGGGTTTCAGTGTGCTTCAGGTTATGAGGTCCCGAAACGATTATTGGTGCCAAGAGGAGACCAAATATACCAATCAAGCTATTGATTTCAAACATATATGACAATGGCAAAAATAGATTTATACCCAAATTCATACCCAAAACGAATCGCCTGATCGTCTTGGGCGCAAGTCCTGCAGACGCCCCAAAGCTATCGTGGGGGTAAAGCATAGCCACCATCCAACCTGAGAACCGAGCAACATCGCGGCCTCCCCGGCCGCAAGCAGTTGTATCTGTTGCAGCAGCCGCTGTAGCGCTTATGTACATGAAGCTCAGTGCCGGGAACTCTGACGCAAACTTCCGTTAGGGTGCTGCGTGCTTTGGGCCCTCCAGTGACGGATGCATGCGATCCACTCAGCCGATTACGTGATGTGGCCGTCATCGCAAGATGACAGTGCTACGTATATGTAGTTTCCGCCCAGTTCCGGGCGAATGCGGAGTCACTGAAATGGCCACCGTCTTTATCGAGCCAGAGCCGCGCGGCCGTGCGGAAGGCACACTGATCACACACTACGTTCTTGAGTACGCACACGGGGCGCGGGTGACGCAAACGAATTACCGCACTCAAGGAGGCGCGATTACAGACGCGCGAAACGCTGGACACAGTCCGCAACTTGCTCGCGTGTGGAACACGGACAAGGCCAACCCGGATCACTGGCGCTCGTGGCCGTAGACTCGGAAGCAGCCGTCAAGACTCGCCGCGATAGAGCTTGAGCTGTTCCTTCTCTGTCTGCAGTGGCATCCTCTTTGGTGAAAGCCAGTGCGATCGGACGAAGGATGGCGAGCACGACTTCTGAGAGGCGATATAGCCGCGTCCCACGTCGTGTCACCACAAAGGAGCGTGGCGCGGAGAGCTTTCGGTTCCTATTGATCCAACCAAGGCGCATAGTCACCCAAAGGTGACCACTTGCCCGTGGGAAAACGGTTCCTCATGTCCAAGTCGGGAGTTCACAGAACCGATTGGAGTACGGCATGAGCGACATTTTGGAAGGTGCTGTTTGCGGCGTCGATGGGTGCGCCCCAGCCGCAGCGGACCACTTCGGAGCGGCGTCTAGCGCTAAATCCACACTTGCCATCGAAGTGATTTCCGATGCGATCTGCCCCTGGTGCTGGGTCGCCAAACGACGATTGGACCGTGCGATTGCGGCGCTCGCCCCAGACGTCACTGCGTCGGTGACCTGGCGTCCCTTCGAACTCAACCCCGAGATGCCGAAGGGCGGCGCGGACCGGCGCGCCTACCGCTCGGCCAAGTTTGGCTCGTGGCAGCGCTCCCAGGCACTCGACGCGCAGGTCGCCGCGGCCGGACGGTCGGACGGGCTCGTGTTCAACCATGACAAGATGGAGCGTACCCCG
>Ga0302218_10000443_pt1 | contig 14537 bp, 14 predicted proteins | sample II_Palsa_E1_1_FD_194567 | JGI IMG/M metagenome (GOLD analysis project Ga0302218, IMG submission 194567) | Peat permafrost microbial communities from Stordalen Mire near Abisko, Sweden - II_Palsa_E1_1 | ecosystem: Environmental > Terrestrial > Soil > Palsa > Peat permafrost | place: Sweden... | reverse complement strand
CGCTCCGGTCCAGCGAATGGAGGATTGGTCAACGCCATCCAGCAGCATTCGAGCCAGGGCTCCGAAGCCAACAAAGTAATCAGCAACTACAACCGCCTACCACCGCAAGCGCAACAGGACCTCCTCAATTTCCTGCGCTCGCTGTGATTTTATTTGGCGTAGTTCGAATTCGGGCGAAGTAGAGCGGTGTAAAGCGAGCAAAGAAGAAGCTGTCTCCAACTCATTGAGGGCGGGATCTAAAATCTCGCCCTCAAATTAACGCGACTGTGATCAAGCCTGCCCTGACGCGAGAAGGAAGCGCAGCGATGTATCCGCTCTTGACGCCCGCGCATCCAACCTCGTGGAGTCCAGGAAGAAACAAATCGAAGGAGGTCGTTCCGAATGTCACGTCAAAACGGCACGTTCGTCATGCCCAACACCAAACCAAATGTCATCCCGAGCGCCGCGAAGGATCTGCTTTTCACGCTCCCGCGCCGAAAACTGCGCCTCATCCCGCTCGAACCACGCCCGCCGCAGATCCGTCTTTCGTCAGCGCACGGCCTCCGCCGTGCCGAAACATCGCAAAGGAAAGAGCGGGCTTAGAGGGGTCGGAGCTTCGAGGTTGCGCGTCCTCCGCGCCGTTCGCGCACTCCCCACGACGCCACCGCCACGCGACTAATATTTATAAAATCCGCGTCCCGACTTCCGCCCCAACCACCCCGCCGCCACATATTTCCGCAGCAAAGGACAAGCCCGGTACTTCGGATCGCCAAAACCCGTTTGCAGCACGTCCAAAATATTCACGCACACATCCAGCCCGATAAAATCCGCCAATTCCAGCGGCCCCATCGGATGGTTCATCCCCAATTTCATCACCGCGTCCACCGCTTCGGGAGTCGCCACGCCTTCCATCACCGCAAACGCCGCCTCATTAATCAACGGCATCAGCACGCGGTTCGAAACAAATCCCGGCGCGTCGTTCACCGCTACCGGCTTCTTCTCCAGCTTTTCGCACAGCGCCACGGTGGTCTGGAACGTCTCGTCGCTGGTCGCCAGCCCGCGAATCACTTCCACCAGAGTCATCACCGGCACCGGATTCATGAAGTGCATCCCCACAAATCGTTCCGGCCGCGAAGTCTGCGCCCCCAGCTGCGTGATCGAAATCGACGAAGTATTGCTCGCCAGAATTACGCCCGGCCGCAAAACCGCGTCCACTTCCTTCAGCAGCCTCACTTTCAAATCCAGTTGCTCCGGCACCGCCTCCACCGCAAAATCCGCAGCGGCCAGTGCGCCCGCATCGGTTGTCGCCTCAATCCGTCCCAGCACCGCCGGCTTGTCCGCTTCCGTAATTTTCCCCTTCTTCACTTCGCGGTCGAGGTTTTTGGTAATCGTCTCGATCCCGCGGTCGAGATATTTTTTCTCCACGTCCCGCAAAATCACGCGATACCCCGAACGCGCAAACACATGCGCGATGCCATTCCCCATCGTTCCCGCACCCAACACCGCCACCGTCTTGATCGAATCAACCGACATCAACCCTCCGCAAAATCCGCTGTAGCCTGCGAGCTATCCTACTTTTTAACCGAAGAACTGCTGAACGCATACCGGTCTACCAACAGTTGCCCTTCGTCGCTGTCCACCCGTGCAAACTCAATCGTCTTTCCGCCATCCTTCACCGAACTGTTTTGCGCCCGAAAATAGTAGGAATGTCCGGCAACCGCGGTGAAATGCACGGCAGCAACTGCCACCACCGGCTGCAAACCGGCCTTGCCAGTTCGCACACAGATGATGCTCGCCCGGCTCGATCGCTGTGCGTCGCGCCGACCCAGGCGCCGTCCACCGCGAGCCGCGTCGTGGGCCGAGGGTGCTCGAGATATCTGGTATCGTCCTGCAGAAAATAGACCAGCGCTTTGCCCGCAGCCGGCTGCGCAGCGCGCTCCCCATTTTCGGTTTTCACTTCGAATATCGTATTCGGCAGGGTGCTACAAACGCCGACAGCAGCGGTCGCTTTCGCAGGCGGTGCGCCTTGCGCGCAAGCTGAAGCCGCAAATAGAAGGATCGCTAGAATTGTTCTCATGTCCGTCCCTCCGAAACTATCGAACTACACTAAGAGGGACGTAACCTCAAAGATAAGCGTTACCGCCAGCACGCGTCCGCGCAGCCAAAGCCTTACCAATGACTAATAACGCTCCACCGCCAGCGCCACAGCATTCCCGCCGCCCAAACACAGCGCCGCAATGCCGCGCTTCAAATTCCGCCGCTGGAGTTCATACAGCAGTGTCACCAGCACCCGCGCGCCCGACGCCCCAATCGGATGCCCCAGCGCCACCGCGCCGCCATTCACATTTACCTTTTCCGGATTCAGCCGCAGCTCGCGCGTCACCGCAATCGCCGCCACCGCAAACGCCTCGTTTAATTCAATCAGGTCGACGTCCTTGTCGCGATCCCATCCGGTTTTTGCCAGCAGCTTCTCCACCGCTTCCACCGGCGCCATCATCACCCACTTCGGTTCCACGCCGCTCACCGCCTGCGCCACAATCCGTGCCATCGGCTTTTTTCCCAGCTTCGCCGCGTTCGCTTCGCTGGTCACAATCACCGCCGCCGCCCCATCATTCGTTCCCGGAGCATTCCCTGCCGTCACCGTCCCATCTTTCTTGAACGCCGGCTTCAACTTGCCCAGCGCCTCCATCGAAGTATCTTCGCGCGGCGATTCATCCGTCTTAATAATTACCGGATCGCCTTTCTTCTGCGGAATCGCCACCGGCACAATCTGCTCGCCAAAGAAACACGATTTGATCGCCCGAATCGCCTTTTGATGGCTCTCGAACGCGAACCGGTCCTGCTCCTCCCTCGAAATTTTATATTTCTCCGCCACGTTCTCGCCGGTCACGCCCATGTGGTAATTCTCGTAAACGTCCCACAATCCATCATTAATCATCGAATCGATCATTTCCTGATTGCCCAGCCGGAATCCCGTACGCGCGCCCTTCAGCAGATACGGGCAGTTCGACATCGACTCCATCCCGCCCGCCACCACCACTTCCGATTCGCCCAGCTGCACCGCCTGCGCCGCCAGCCCCACCGCCTTCAGCCCGGATCCGCATACCTTATTAATAGTCATCGCGGCTACGCGTGGGTTCAACCCGCCGCGCAAAGCCGCCTGCCGCGCCGGATTCTGCCCCAGCCCGGCCTGCACCACGTTCCCCAGGATCGCCTCGTCCACAATCCCCGGCTCAATCCCCCCCCGGCGCACCACTTCCGCCACCACTTTCGCGCCCAATTCCGTCGCCGACAACGGCGCCAGCCCGCCCATAAATTTCCCAATCGGCGTCCGCACCGCACTCAAAATGACAGGATTTTCCACGGCCACACTCTCCTTCGCTTCGTAATCCCTAGAATTCCAGTATAGGCGCGCCCCAAATCCCGGTCAATTCGCCGCAGGGATAGGGGATAGGAGAGAGCGAAACTGCCCTATTTCGGCGGGATCCATCCCTTCCAACTTATCCATCGGAGGTTACTTGTAAAGTACTCTACAAGTATGGGATTCTTGCGCCATTGATCTGAAAGAATTTGACGTCACGTTAGACTTTCGGAACAGCTTCGGGATGCCCGCACAACTTCTTAAGTTAATCTTCGCGCTCGCTCTAGGCGTCCAATCCAATCCAGAGTCGGGCTCATTTTCGATTAGTGTCAAGACTTTAGCCTTCAGCGTTACGGCGGTGCTTCTCGTAAGCCTCGCGGTCTCTCAGTTCCGCCGCAACAGCCCGTGGTCATTCAACCTCACATTATTTTCTTTCTTTGGCTTGGGGATCATTCTTCTGTTGGCAGATGTCCCATATCTTGATCGAAGTTTTACGCACGCCCTGGCGGATGCGCTAATTATTGCCTCCGTTCTGGCGTTCACGGTGGACCTGTATCTGAAGGAGCGCGTACTCAGAGAGGTGTCATCCGACGTATCCAAGTATTTAGTTGGCTATCGACTACCTGAAGAGATTCAGAACAGAATTCGCTCGTTACTCCAGACTCGTTGGATTAGACGGAATTGTAGAATCAGACTCCGACTGACAGAGTCTCACGGACACGCGGGTCGCGTCGGCATTGAAATCGTAGTTTCAAGGGAAGTCGAAAACATAACGACTGAAGAGGCGAGTTTCCAAGACAGGTTTTCCTACGAACGCCACCTCCCGCAAAGCCTTTTGGAAATGCGTTGCGACTCCGCGGATGCGAAAGCTCAATACCAGATGAACGTCGCTGCTCTCGTGCGTGAAAAGAACGACGAACCCGGTGTGATGCAAGCGACGGGTGAAGTCGTAAAAATTCCTCCAGTTCACGAGACCGTGGGCCGTTGTTACGAATTTACCGTCCGCTATTCGGCGGAATACTCGGAAAATTACTCCGACATCTATACGTTTGATTTACCGACGATCGGCGTAATCTTCGAAGCTGAATGCCCGCCCGGATTTCGAGTGACCCTCCCTCCGGCCGACGTATCGGCGCCGAATAGATGGGAATACCGCAAACTGTTTCTGCCGGGAGAACACATTCGCTATCGTTGGGAGCGAATTCCCGAAGTTGCTAACAGGAGAGGTTAGACTCGGATCTCATCCATGAAAACTAACGGACGAGCGGCGGTCGCGTACATAGCCGGTCGACTTATTTCGAGAGTAAACACATCCCACATCTACGTGTATGCGGAGTCCAAATATTTCGCCATGACGGGTACCGTTAGCGGGACCACAGTTTCAATTTACGATCACACCCAGCCTGGGTTCGTGTCGGGAAGCGGAAACGGCAAGACGTTTTCGCTTTTCAATTACGGCGAGGGGAGTCATTTGACTCTGTCAGTTAGCGGCAAGCAATTTCAGGGTTACGATTACGGAACCGGAAGCCACTTTTCTGGGAACGTCGCCGGACGGTCGATTTCGCTCTACGACTACCGAGAGCAAAAACATTTTAATTACACCATCTAGCTTCCACGGAGCCGTAAAATCGACAAAGATGACAGCTACGATCAGCTTTGAGACAAAAGAAAAGTCGAATGCCACATTCCACTTAGGCGGAGGTTGAATCAAATTAATAATTTTGCGCGGAATGCAAATTGCACAACTTAACAGTCTTAAAGGACGTTTAATAACACCTATCGCAATGAAATTAAATCCCCGCGAAATTAACTGCCTCTAGAATTCCGTCCCAGATTCGTGGAATTTGACAATTATTGAATCGATTTGGGCTAGCGGATTGATATTTTCGGCATGACGAGCGATCCAATTTGAAATTATTGTAAGCTTTTCCTGTTGCTCGCCCTGTAATTGGGAAGTTTCTATAACGCCCCTGATCACGCCAGCCAACTCACTGAATGCTTTGCTCTTGCACCAATTTTCCAGGAATTCTTCGGCGATTTTTGTTTTTCGTCTGTATTCTTCTCGTTTTACGCGCAGCTCCTCAGCACGCTTCTCCCTTTCTTGTTGTTCCTGCCGTCTTAATTTCTGCTCTTGATCAACAAATTCCATAGCTTTGGCTAAATATGGCAGCACGCCCAGAAAATCGCTTAAACAATTCTCAACGTTGCGGGTAGTTCCATCACGCCAAGTTCTGCGGAAATTCTGTATTTGGTATGGCACGTTGACGATTGACAGGCACAAGTTTCCCGTCGGTCTAAAATCCCATTGCGGTGCGTATACGTAAAGATTTTTATTTTTACGGGCCCGTTCTTCCAATGTCAGGGAATGGGGTATTCGGGAAAAACTCTCATCCACGGATAATGCTATGTTTTGCCCTTCTACGAACAGGTACAGACGCGATTCTGGTTCCGCTGCCCACGACACGGAAAATCCCCGTTCTTCGGCCGCGAAAAATAACGCGTCGAAAATCCGTAAAGCCCGCGGAAACGCTTTGGCCGATACTCGAACATGTGGAACCTTGGGATTCCTCGGCATGGCCCCGCCCTGGTTATCCTTGACCGTGGGCTCGAACATTTGTCTCATCCTTATTGCGATGGGATGGGTAATTTTCCGGTTGTCGCTTACTTCGACTTTCGGTACAGCGGGCCGGTCGTTCTTACTCGGTAAGTCGTAAGGTTTCGGTTCCCGCGTCGAGATCGTGACGGTTTCAGCGTAGTGAGATATTGCCTCTGGTAGTGGTTCGCGTTGCGGCGAATGCCCGGTTTCAACAAGTCGCCAGTAGCCAAGCCCAGGCGTCGGTATGTTCGAACGACGGCAGACTTTGGCCAGCCCCACATCCGACATACCGTATTCCTTTGCTAAGGTTCGTATGGGAACCGACCAAACTTTTTCGTAGAGTTCCGCTCGGGTTAGTTCACGGTTGGATCGCATTTTGAAATCCTTGAACAGCGAAATACTAGACTTTTATATCGGGGAGCCTGCGAAGGAAACGAAAATCAACCGAGGGCCTGCGGCTTAGGGTAGCTGCGGCAAGGCGGATCGAAAATGCCTTTCAGTCTCTTTGTCCACGAAATGAACGTAGACTCCGCGATGGGCGCGTGACATCAAAACCCGATACACATTCTTGAGATGTCGAGTCATATTTGCATTTTTCCGTTTTACTTGAGTATCGTGAGATTTCGCTGGAATGCTTTGCCATTCGTCCTTGATTGAGTCTCGGACCAAGTCGGGTCCAAAAATGACAGCGATATAGTCGAACTCAAATCCTTGAGCTGTATATACGGTCCCGACCTGTTCCATTCCGCTATCGTCGGTAGCCCATTTCCAAAAAGTATCCTTTTTCTCCCACGGCATGGCGAAGTCGCCGACTCGGACATCTGAGACGAGACTCCCGTCATGATTAGGTGCGCTCCAAGGCCAACAGAACCCAGCTACGATTCGCGCAGAGTTTTTCTTTTCTGAATTCCTCTTTCGGATTTCGTCCATCATTTCATGCGGACTTTCGAAGATTCGAAATTGCATTCTGGGGTCGAACGCGACCGATCCGGAGTCGTGAATGCCAAGAGTCTTATCAAGCCACTGTAAGTAGGCGTCTGATCCCGAACACCGAAATTGTGTCTTCAGTTCAAACTCGGCAATTTCTGCTTCGTCGATGCCGAATCGGAGTCCTGCTTCCTTGATTAATTGCAAGCTTCCGATTTCTTCCGGTCGCACAGTCTGATTTTCGTCGATGAAGAAAATGCTTAGCTTCGCAACACGAAGCAGCTCATCGATCTGGGGTTGGTCTGATCGCAGCTCCTTTCGCGTGTATCGATTGTTGCTGTTCTTGCGTATCCGATGGGCTTCGTCGCAAACAAGAATGTCGACCGAATCCGGCTCCATCGTCATAAAGCTATTAAAGAATTTGAAGAGGCTTCGGGCTCTAACGCCGACAAGTTTTCGCAGCGTGTTCGTAAAAGCGTTTGATCCAGTCGCGTGGTACACGGTGCGCCCTTGGCGCATCAGCTCGCCCATAGTTTCCAGTGCAATCACAGACTTACCAGTTCCTGGGCCGCCTTTCACAATCACCATTGATTTCTTCTTCGTCTGAGCAAGCTTTTTGGCCTTGTGCATGATCGAGTTGTACGCAGCAATCTGATCATCAATTAGATTAAAGATTTGCTGCTTGTTGATCATTTCACTGGTGTGCTCGAGTAGCTTTCGTGAAGGTCGAACGGTGCTGGTGATAAAGCGGCCAAACGCGTCGAAGCCATCGCCAGTCGCCAAGCGTTGCCCCAGATATATCCCGAGAGCCCGTACATCCTCTTTGGCGAAAAGCGGGAATTTCTCGATATCTTTTGAAAACTTGGAAGCAAACAGAACGGAATTGGCACCGAGTCGAGAATAGTTGTGGCAGTACGCGCAAGAATCGAGATTAACTGACGGACTTTCATTGAAGACCGAGAGAAAGTCCTTCAAGTCGTAATGGTAGCCTTGAACTTGGAGTGAGGGATGTGCTTGTTCGCGGCGAAACTTTCCGTAGTCGACAAAAACGTTTCCGTCAGACGAACAGTCTTCAACGTTTTCGTTTGACCATTGCTTTAACTCGATGAGGACGACTGAGTCCGTGTTTTGATTGTCTTTGCCGAAGACAAGCGCGTCGATCCGACGCGTCGAATAAGGGAGCTCGTATTCGATTATCAGTTTGTTCGAGGTGAGACCCGTATAGTCGAACGAATTCTTTAGAAAATTCAGAGATTGTTGCCATGCTCGCAGCTCCGACGGAGATACCGGTCGATTGTAGTACCGTTCATAACTTGAGCGAACATCGTCCGCCGCTCGGTTTTCAATAACCGCATCGCTGAAGTCTCGAATCGTTCCTTCGTAAAGCCGCATGGTAGATGGTGGTCGAACTCCTTGACTAAGAGAAATCGGCCTCTCGCCGCGAGGATGCTGTCCTAAGAGCCATTTCTTGTCAATAACTAGTCAAATAAGGTTGGCACTCTGAATTCCCCAAACTGTGCTAGTGTCGGGCCACGGAGCCCAGCCCATGAAATTGCTGTACCAGTTGTTAACGGTATTTGTCTGTATTGTAGCTGTAACTCAGAATTCAAGAGCGCAAGGTCAACACCCGGCACCACCCCCGGTCGCATCAGGCACTCCCGCTATGACGCAGCCATCTGCATCGTCGACAAAAATTACCAACGCACGAATCGTGGACATGACGAAGCTCGGCTTGGACGATGACGTCATCATTTCTCGCATCAAACATGGTGTTTGTGAGTTCCAACTCACGGATTCCGATCTTCTCGCACTGAAAAACGCCGGCGTTTCTTCAAAGGTTGTCGCCGCGATGCTGGACTCTGTGCCCGTTGCCAGTGTCACACCCGCTCCAGAGCCGAGCGATGGCAAGGTGCGAGTCTTCGTTACGGACAGTCAGTCCTGGGAGACAAGAGGGAGCGGAGGAGGCGGCGGAAATAAGAACGGATGGGGGGCGAGCAGCTCGTTCTCTGGCGGCGCTCGTCCACAGACAGCCGAAATCATCAAGACACTCAACCAACGATGTCCTGAATTGACGGTAACGAACAATCTGGGAAAAGCTAATTTTGTCATCGTTCTCGATCACGAAGGCGGGAAGGGCCTTTTGGCGCACCGCAATAAAATTGCAGTGTTCAACCAAGACGGCGATGACATCTTCAGCAACTCGACGCGTGAGCTTGGCAATGCGGTAAAGGATGCCTGTGACGCGATGACGAAATCGAGGAAGTAGTGTCAGAGAATAAATGAAACCGACCCGCAGCATTTCGCCCGGAGGATTAAAATCATGCTCAATCGTCGGCTAGTTTTGCTTCTCAGTCAGTATCTGTTTGCCGTCGTCGTCCTCGCAGCGATTACTACAAATGTGGTTTCTTCAACATGCACCGGCTCTGATCCGTGCAATGCGTGTAAGGATTGTAAGTATTGTAAGCATTGCGCAAAAGAGGGCGGTACGTGCGGGATTTGCAGGAGAGCCTAAGTCAACTCGGATACCTCGACGAGTTCCGCTAGGTTTACCCAATGCCGAGGGTGCGGAAGTCGCTCACCACGCCGAATTGAGGTCGCGTACGGTTTCGAAACAGATATTGCGTCAGCAATTCGCGGCACTTCGACTGCCGCTAACAAAGGCTGAACACGACTTCGAAAAACGGCCTCACTGAGCCACTTCGGTTGAGAATCAGGATTCCAACTTCGTAATGCCATGCGTTGCTTGCTGTGTGTCGCACGGCGGCGAGCTTGAGCGGCAGCGCTGTGCGTCTTGAGACGTCCGAGTTTCGCTGCGTAAAGAAGATTGCTCCGGGCGACGGAAACGGAGCATTTCAAACAGTTCGAGCGACCTCGGTTTAGGTCAGCCCCGCACGTACTACAAATCCTTATTGGTTTCGGATGCTCCAACGTGGATGGTGCTGGGACGGTGCCACGCCCTTCGCGTCTTCTGGCCTCGGTTAATCTTGTCGGAATTTCTTTTTGATTCGAAACCGATTTTCTTCGTGACCAAAAGCGGCCAGCGATCATCTCAGCGTGAGGCGCGACCGCTCTAGCCCAGATTGACGAGGTTTGCGTCAATCGCTCCGTAAGATCAGCCATTAACCGACAATTACCGCTTCGCACTTCAAAAAACCACTCTCGTCGCAATGGTTCCTTTGTAATCCAATCGAACACATAGGCGTCGACAAGGGGCCGAGCCGCTTCCATCAGATCGCAAGCCAAACTGTCACGTGCCGGTGTATCGGCGTGGAGGACACCGAGACCGGGGTCAAGCCCCATTGCGCTCAGAGCGAGCCCCGATTCGGCTTCTAGAAGCGCGTACAAATAATTCAGCATGGCATTTGCAGGATTGACCGCGACGCGCGGCGAACCCGTCAGCGGCGACTTTCGCGCACCAAACTTAAGCCAGTGATCGGGAAGCCGATGGACGTCCTTTTGTGGAAATCTAACCTCAAGGTTTCGCCAAGCCGCCCAATAAATTTGGGCAGCGGAGGCTTCGTGACTCCGGACGGCATCCAGAGTCCCGCCGTTAACTGCTTGGTCGCGGATGTCAGCAATTTGATCGGCTGCGGATTCATTTCCGAGTCGATGGCGAACAACTTCTTCTTGTCCGATTAGTTTGTGCCGAATTAATTCACGCGCCACGACGAGCGCAACGCCTGATACGTGCGCAAGTGCTTGAGCCCTCCGTAATCTCGCATCGGAAGGCCGCACGGGGCCGCTTATCGCGTTCACAGTGCCTCGCCTGTCAAGCATCACGAAAGCGGCATCGCGATCAGCAAGCCACTGGAGAGCTGCGAGGGATACGAATCCGTCCGTGCCGATCACAACGATCCGTCGGAGGTCATCGTCAATTTTTGAAAATCTGGCAGAACGGCGACTCGAACCTATTCCGTCTTCGACTGTGAGATGTCCTCTATCGACAGTAACTCGAATTCCGTAGCCAGAGAGCGTCACTACGCCGAATCGAGACTCGAGCTCGGCCCATGATTGTCTGGCTAACGACGTGAGGAAATTGCCGGGGCGTACGAGTTGAGATACCTTTGCCAAAGCTGCCATCGGAGCCTGCCTCCTACGGTGGTTAGGGCTTGTCGTCTGCTAGTAACAGGCGACAGGCCCGCTTTACTTTCGATCTCGTTTTGATCCGTTACCGTTGGCACGAAAACCCTTCCAAAGTCGGACAGCCAACTGTTCGACCAGCACATCTCGGTTGCAATAATTATAGTATGGTCATCGATGAACGTCATCCGGATGTATCAACCGATGCCTCGGTCTAAGAGAGCATCTCGCGCTCAGCCAGGATTCGCTCAGCCAATGTCTTGGAGCGTGTATGATTGCGTAAGAAAGTGGATGTGATCGCGAAGGGCATGAACTCTTCACTTTTTGATTCCTTCCAGCACTCCTCGATAGCAAGACGAAAATCACGCCAAGCACGGCGTAGGACCTCGCGAATACCAACGTCTTTTTTGGGAAGTTTAAGAATCTGGGCTCGGAAGAATTCGATTGGTGGGTCCTGTGAAACTTTTGGCCTGCGACGCAACATTCGAGAAACTAATTGGACAACGAGGTATGACAGGCTCACACAGGGAGAACTCCTGCGAAATTTGGAACAGCGCACATCTGATTCGCGCCAGCCCATCTGGGGTAAGCCTGCCAAAGCATTAGCCAAATTCAGAGGTGTGACGGCGTTTCGTCTCTTACCCTTCAGAAAATCGAGTAGTTGCGAACAGAACCAAAAAGCATCTTGGTCCCGCTTTTGCTGGTCAAATTGCGGCAATTCGCGTTCTGCTCGCTTCAGATCGTCTTCGAGTGGCAGCAGACGACCTTCGATTTGCCTTGCTTCTGTTCGAAGTATCTCATCATCTTGATGGCCGGGTTCTTCGAGGGCACGCTCGACTTCGGCGAAAGCTCGCCTCAGACCCGCCACCCGGGAACGCTTTTCTTCGATATTTCGATGAACAGTGGAGTTGAATAATCTATTCGCTCGAATTTGTTTTCCTGTAACTTGTTGAGTTGTTTGCTGCGGGAACGGTTTGGAAAACGCGTGAGTGTCGCTGCCTTTCAATAAATCAAAAACCCTTCGAACATCGTCAATCGTGCCGACTCCCGTTTGGCGAATTTCTAAAAGGGAATAGCCAATCTCATCCCATTTTTCTTCAACCGCGAAAAGCCAATTGTTGCGTGAGCCCAATAAGAAATTGTCGGGGAGTGTGGGCCTCCCCCTCTTTGGTTTCTTAGACTCGGCCATCTCAAATGGTGAAAGTACAGAGGGCGTCGTGAACTCGTATTCGACAAGTTCTGCTGGACCGTAGGGATGCGAAGCGACAGTTGATTTCCTCGAGGACTTTCCTTGTTTGCGTGGAGTACCAGTTCGAGAAATGACGTCAAGGCCTTTCTTGCGGTTTTTTCGGGTTTTCTTGCTCTTTTGCATTTTTGTGTCAATCGCCAGAAAGTCGGCTCGCATTTTAAGGCAGTTCCAATCAATATCTGCCGACTTTTGCGGCAAGATTCAGTTCCCCTTCATTACCTTTGGCCGGTCAAAACTCATTCTCCCGAAACTGCATGCTAATTTCCACGCTGGCGGAATACAACCAAAGCCCGCTTCAAGGAGTATGCGAAATGGCCAGTACGAGAAATCGTAAGCTTAAGATCAATCGTGCCAAGAGCTCGCGACAGAAACTCCCTTCCAAGAAGTCGCTTCGCAAGATTCGACTGAAGAAGAGAATTCCTGTTCGCCGCAGGATCAAGATTCGCCGTAAGACGGTGCCCACGACTGCGCGGCAGTATTTTTCGCGGTCGAAACAATTCCAGGAAACTTGGGATTCAGTTGGGCAAGTCATTTCGAAGATGAGGTCAGGACGTATCTCGCTCCGTGAGGCCTCGAAGGAAATAGGTGTTGATCCAAGCAACGTATTAAAGCTCGGGCGCTCGGCTCTCCGAAAGAAGAAAAACGGGAAGTATGTTGCAAGAAAAGCGGATCAGCTGTTACGCATCTTGAGCGTCCTGACACCTAAAGGCAGACGCGAAATTGCTGTCCGAGACTCGTATCAAGCCAGCTTGCTCGGCAAGTATTGGGCTTCGGTCCAGCGATATCTCCAGACCGGCGATGATTCAGCTTTGCGCGAATTCAAAGGCAAAAAGATCACCGACGCGTCGGGGAGAGGCCACCCTCTCATCACCGACCTTGGGCAATTGAATATGCTCGGCTCGGCAGGCGTTCTGTCCTTTGAATCCTTGTACGGAGGTGTGCGATGACGATTACATACGGCGGCGATCCGATTGACAGATTTCAGAGACGATCAAAATCGGAACGACGCAAAGGCACCGGCAAGAAATGCCAATGCGGCGAGGACAGGCCGCTCGCCCTCTTACCCGGTTCGACGCCGACATTATGCGCGTCGTGCGACCGACTGAGTAAGGGGAGGTCGCCAGTCGATGATCATCATCCCGCCGGAAAAACGAATCACCCCACTACGGTGCCCATCTGGGCGAATGACCATCGCGCTGTACTGAGTGATGCTCAATACGATTGGCCTAACGAAACGTGGAAGAATCCTTCCGGCACCCCGACCCTCGCGGTTGCTGCTTGGTTCCGTGGCTATCTCGAAACCAGTGAGTACCTCGCTGGCGACTTCTTGCTTCGTGGCGTGCGGTTTTTAGAAAGACTCGAACCATTTCTGAGAAAGCGTCTTGGGGCGAATTGGTGGCGCGGTACGGAGTTGGAGGAATTCGCGCCGAAGCGGAAGCAAGAACGCGAGGTACCCCATGCCAAATAATCCCACTCCGTTAGCGCTAGCGGTTCGCGTGTTTCCAGTTCACGAACCGAGCAACAAATCAGAACACAAAAATAAGAAGTGGCGTCTTCCAAACGCAATGTTTGTGTTCGATACGGAGACACGGACTGATGCGGCCCAGCGGTTAACGTTTGGAAGCTATCGTTTCTTGGTCAACGGCAAACTCAAGCAAGAGGCTTTGTTTTACGCAAACGATTTGCCCGGCAAGGATCGGAAGACGCTGGAATACTACGTCGCGGATCAACGTAAGCGAGCACAGAAATCGGGAGAGATTCCGCTACTTTTGTTAACTAAACGGGAATTCTTGAAACAATTCTACAAGGCCGTTTACAAAGGTCGTGCTCTTCTCGTCGGTTTTAACTTACCCTTTGATTTGTCTCGCATAGCTTTCGCTTCAAGATCGGCACGAGGACGGTTCGCTGGCGGTTTTTCGCTCGCTCCTTGGTCATACGTCAAGAATGGAGTTGAAAGACCTGACAACCACCGCCCTGGTGTCGGAATCAAGCACATTGACTCGAAACGCGCCTTGAAGGGATTCACATCCCGCTACCGTCCGGATGATACCGATCTGATTCCCGAAGATTCGGTGACTGGACAGCCCGAGAAGGGATACAAGTTCCGTGGACACATGCTGGACTTGCGGACGCTAGCATTCGCTTTGACCGACAGAGGCTACTCGCTAGAAAGTGCCTGCAAGGCCTTCGGCGTCGAACATGGGAAACGGCACGTAACTAAGCACGGCGTAGTCACATTTAGTTACGTCGACTACAACCGCCGCGATGTTCAGGCGACTTCCGAACTAGCCGTCGCGCTACTTGCGGAATATGCGAAGCACCCAATCAATCTTCAACCGACGAAG
>Ga0302218_10000408_pt1 | contig 15042 bp, 3 predicted proteins | sample II_Palsa_E1_1_FD_194567 | JGI IMG/M metagenome (GOLD analysis project Ga0302218, IMG submission 194567) | Peat permafrost microbial communities from Stordalen Mire near Abisko, Sweden - II_Palsa_E1_1 | ecosystem: Environmental > Terrestrial > Soil > Palsa > Peat permafrost | place: Sweden... | reverse complement strand
CATTTGCGGATTATGGATTCCTACATCGACTCACCGGAAACGCATGAATCGGCGGTCAAGAATCCGGCCTTGCTCGGCGGTCCCTTCATGGATTTCGATCGCAATAGAGTGGAAGACGTAAAGAAGCTTCGTGAGCGCACCGTAAGCCAACGAAGTCATTTGATCAACCTCTCTCGCGCAATAGAGCAGCTGGATGCCCTCTTACGCGAAAAGGCGGACGGTTACAGCTTGGAATCGCTCTACGCCGAGGTGCCCGCCTGCCTGCAAGGATACGTGGAGCTCGTTTACGATCTCAATAACCATCCATCTTTCAGGCTGATTGAGCCGCTGCTTTACAAGAGTCCGTTCTATGATTCATCGTTGCAAAGCGTGATGCTGTCAGAAATTTCCGGCGATGACCGGCCGTTTGTTCTGAGTACTCCGCGCGTTGACAAAGGTGATTCCCTCAATTTGCAGGTACCTTTTGCAAGCGAACAGCTCGACACGTTGTTTCGCATGAAAAACGAGCCTTCGTCTTTAGACGCCATCTGCGACGCACTGAACCTCGGGGATGGAGATATCCAACGTTTTCGCTCTTTTCTCACTACCGAAGCGCCGAAGCCGTATGCGAAATATGAAGGCGACGGCGCGCGCTGGCGATATTTTGGGCATGCCTGCATTCTGCTGGAGACGCGCGGAGTAAGCGTCCTGCTCGATCCAATGCTCAGCTATACCTACGACACACAAATTTCGCGCTACACCTACTCCGATCTGCCCGAAGTGATTGATTACGCACTCATCACGCACAATCACCAGGACCACATCTTATTTGAGACACTCCTGCAACTTCGCCACCGCATCCGAAATATTGTCGTGCCGCGAAACGGCGGGGGAGCGTTGCAAGATCCTTCGCTGAAACTGCTGCTGAAGCAGTGCGGATTTAAGAATGTGATCGAAATTTCGGAAATGGAACAGGTCCCATTTGAGCGCGGTTCGATCACCGCTATTCCATTCCTTGGCGAGCATGGCGATCTGAACGTCATGACCAAATCCGCATACTTGCTGCGAGTGGACGATCACAAACTGCTCTTCGCCGCGGACTCGTGCAACATTTCCCCTAAAATGTACGAGCACATCCAGCGTGAAATAGGTGACGTGGACGCATTTTTTGTGGGAATGGAATGCGACGGCGCTCCGGTTTCCTGGATTTATGGCCCGCTGCTCACACAGCGGCTGGACCGTCCCAAGGATCAGTCGCGGCGCTTGGCCGGATCAAATTTCGAGCGCGCCATGGCCATGGTGGAGCAATTCCATTGCAAAGAGGTTTACGTCTACGCCATGGGTCAAGAACCTTGGTTGAACTACATTTCCAGCATTAAGTACACTGAGAAATCGAATCCGATCGTTCAGTCCAACCGTTTAATTGAGACCTGCCGCAAGCGCGGCATCACCGCGGAACGACTGTTTGGAGAGAAGGAGATCCTTCTGCCGTAGTTTTTCTATGTTCTTCTATTCGGCGAGACGCTTTGTATGAAATTCGAATCTCAAAAAATCGCGAGCGTAGCAAATGGAGAAACCGGGGCTGATAAACTCCCGGAGCCGTTTCAGACCTGGAACGCCACTCGCTCCGAATACCCAAGGAACAAGACCGTCGCTCAGCTCTTTGAACAGATCGTCTCAGTGCAACCTGACAGTGTCGCGGTGGTATTTGGGAAGCAGCGGCTCACCTATCATGAACTGAACGTCCGGGCAAACCGCTTGGCACATCAGCTCCGTCGCATGGGCGTTCGCGAAGAAATCATGGTTGGGTGCTGCATTGATCGCTCTCTCGAACTCATCGTTGCTCTGGTCGCCATACTGAAGGCCGGTGGTGCGTATGTCCCGCTCGATCCTTCATATCCCAAAGAGCGCTTTGATCTGATGCTCGAAGACACGAATCTCAAGGTAATACTCACGCAGAAGTCCTTCACATCGACAGTTTTTAAAGGAATCGGCACTTCTTTACTGTGTATTGACGGTCTCGATGACGCGTCATCTTCCGGTGATGACTCGAATCCGGTATCTATCGGCGGCCCGGAAAGCCTCGCTTACGTTATGTACACATCCGGGTCGACGGGCAGGCCGAAGGGCGTGATGATCGAAAACCGCGCTATTATTCGCCTCGTCCGGAACACGAACTACTGCAGGTTCGGCCCCGAGGAAGTTTTCATTCTGTTCGCTCCAGTTGCTTTCGACGCTTCCACGTTTGAAATTTGGGGCCCCTTATTGAACGGTGGGCGTTTGGTTGTGATGCCGCCGCGTGCCACTTCGCTCGACGAGCTGGGCCGCGTACTACGCGAAAACGGTGTCACGACTTTGTTTCTCACCACTGCGTTTTTCAATCTTATGGTGGATCAACGCCTCGAAGACCTTATACCTGTTCGTCAACTTTTCACTGGTGGTGAGTTTGTTTCCCCTCGCCATTTTCGATTGGTGCACGAACAACTGCCAAATTGCGCCCTCTATCACGTGTACGGACCGACTGAAAACACTACGTTCAGTACGTTCTACCAAGTACCCAAGGATCATGCGTCATTCATTTCGATTCCAATCGGCCGTCCAATCTCGAATGCGCGTGTCTACATTCTGGACGAAATGCTGCGCATCGTGCCGGTCGGAAAAGCCGGCGAAATCTACACTGCCGGCGATGGTGTCGCACGCGGGTATTTAAACAACGCGAGTGAGACCACAGAAAAATTCCTGCCGGATCCTTTCGCAGCCAATCCTAACGAACGAATGTATCGCACGGGAGATCTCGCTCGTTGGACCGAAGACGGCAATGTAGAGTTTCTCGGCCGAATCGATAACCAAGTAAAAATTCTGGGCCACCGCATCGAGCCAGGCGAAATCGAAACCGTTTTGACCATGCACCCGGGCGTGAAGCATGTCTCCGTCGTGGCTCAAACCGATGAAAACGGCACGAAGCGCCTGATTGCTTACTATGCTTGTTCGTCTGAGGGTGGACCAGCTCCGCGCGAACTTCGCCAATTTCTCCAGGGAAAGTTACCTCAGTACATGGTGCCTTCGCTTTTCGTTGCGTTAGAGTCCTTGCCTCTTTCAACCAACGGAAAAGTGGACCGCTCCGCTCTGCCGGCCCCGGTATTTGGTGCTGCGGATAGCTCCTCCGCCGAGGCCCCGGCGAATGAGATTGATCAGACGGTGTTGGATCTGTGGCGCAGGGTGCTGCGTGTGGAGCGTGTCGGGCTTGACGATAATTTCTTCGACATCGGCGGCGATTCATTACTGCTGGTTGCGGTTCACTCAAATCTGCAGAAGCTGCTGAACATTGAAATTCCGGTGACTGACTTGTTCGAATACACCACGGTTCGAACACTGGGCAAGCACCTGCGCGACGACACCACGGCGGAACACTCTTTTTCAGGCGTGCGCCAGCAGGCGCAGAAGCAGCGCGAGGCTTTTGCTCGAAAGCGCGAACGTCACGATGGCGGTGCCTCGTGAGCTCGCGCGATAATCAAAGCCCTCTCCTGGAGGGCGTCGCAATCATCGGTATGGCCGGCCGCTTTCCCGGTGCGCAAAGCGTCGCCGAGTTCTGGCGAAACCAGCTCAACGGCGTCGAAGCAATTTCTCATTTTCGAGTGGAGGAGCTGGAAGTTCCAAACGCAGCCGAATTGTCGAGAGATCCGAATTACGTTCGTGCCCGGTCGGTTCTCGAAGATGTCGGTCTCTTCGACGCGGAATTCTTCGGCATCCTTCCCCGTGACGCGGAATTGATGGACCCGCAACAACGCCTCTTCCTTGAATCCTGTTGGCAAGCTTTCGAAGATGCCGGTTACGACCCTTCGATATACCCGGGTCCCATCGGCGTCTTCGCAGGCAGCAGCCAGAGCACGTATTTCCTCACCCGCCTCTGCACCAACCCAGGCTTCATTGCTAAGTATTCCGGCGGCTACCAAGTGGGAAGCTATCCGGAGATGATGGGGAACAATCCCGATTTCCTCTGCACGCGCGTTTCCTACAAACTGAATCTCCGCGGCCCCAGTTTCACCATGGTGTCGGGCTGCTCCACCTCGCTGATGGCCGTCACGCAAGCTTGCCAGTCGCTGCTCACTTACCAGAGCGATATGGCGCTAGCCGGAGGCAGCTCGATCACGTTCCCCCAAAAGCGCGGCTCGTATTATCAGGACGGCGGCATGGTTTCGCCGGACGGCCACTGCCGCACATTCAGCGCAGACGCGCAAGGAACCGTTTTCGGAAGTGGAGTTGCCGTCGTGCTGCTGAAGCGGCTGGAAGATGCGGTTCGCGATGGCGATCAAATCTATGCCGTCATTCGCGGTTTTGCTGCGAACAACGACGGTTCGGCGAAAGTTGGTTACACGGCGCCCAGTGTGGAAGGACAGGCGCGCGTCATTGCGCTGGCCCACGAAGCGGCCGGGGTGAACCCCGAAACCATCGGTTACATTGAGGCGCACGGCACCGGCACGCCGCTTGGCGATCCCATCGAACTGGCTGCGCTCACGCAGGCGTTTCATGCGCACACGAAAAACCAAGAGTTCTGCGCCGTCGGCACCGCGAAGACAAATGTTGGGCACCTGGACATTGCTGCCGGCGTAACCGGTTTGATCCACGCAGCCCACATCGTGCGCCATGGAATCTTTCCGCCAACCCTTCACTTCAATGGACCGAATCCACAATTCGATCTGGAACACAGTCCTTTCTACGTCAATTCAAAGCGCAAGGAATGGAAATCGCAGAGCACGCCTCGGCGGGCCGGCGTCAGTGCATTCGGCGTCGGAGGAACCAACGCTCACGTCGTTATCGAACAAGCGCCCGAACGCCGTTCGCCTGCTTCCGCGCGTTCTGTGCAACTTCTTACCCTTTCGGCGCGTTCAGAAGCTTCACTGGATCGTGCCACTGAGAATCTTGCTGAATATTTTAAGACTCACTCGGACGTGAACTTCGCAGATGCCGCTTGGACGCTCCAAGCCGGCCGCCGCGCCTTTCCTTGCCGACGCACTGTAGTGGCACGCGATGTTACCGAGGCGATCGCTGCGCTAACGCAGAAGGACCGCAAGCGCATGCAAACGCGGCTTCGCCCCAGCGAAAAGCCCGAGGTTTATTTTCTGTTTCCGGGTCAAGGCTCGCAGCACCCGAACATGGCGCGCGAAATTTATGATACCGAGCCGGTTTTCCGCGAAGCCGTCGATCGCTGCTCGAAGATTCTTCTGCCGCATCTCGGCGCTGACCTGCGCACGTTGCTCTATCCGCCCGATGGAGCCACTGAGGAAGCCAAGCGCCGCGTGACCGAAACCATCGTCGCGCAGCCTGCTATTTTCACCATCGAGTACGCGCTGACCCAGCTCTGGATGAGCTGGGGAATTCGGCCGCAAGCCATGCTGGGACACAGCATCGGTGAATTTGTCGCGGCTTGTCTCGCCGGTATTTTCTCGCTGGAAGATGCGCTGAGCTTGGTAGCCGCGCGTGGCCGGATGATGCAGGAAGTGCCTGCGGGAGGAATGCTCTCCGTGCGCATGCCTGAGTCGGAAGTGCGCGCGCGGTTAACTGGCGAGCTTGCACTCGCCGCAGTGAATGCCCCAAGCCTTTGCGTCGTTGCCGGGCCATTCGACGCGTTGGAGAAATTCGAGCAAGAATTGGGCCGCCAGGGAATTGCCTGCCGGCGCCTCGTGACTTCGCACGCCTTTCATTCGGCCATGATGGATCCGCTCATCGAGCCGTTTACCGCGCGTGTTGCGCAAGTGCGTCTGCATGCGCCGAAGATTCCCTACGTTTCCGGCGTCACTGGCAAGTGGATCACACCGCAGGAAGCGACGGACCCGTCCTACTGGGCTCGCCATTTCCGGCAAGCGGTGCAGTTTTCTGCCGGTGTGTCGGAGCTGCGCAAGAATCCGAACGCGGTCCTGCTGGAAGTTGGCCCCGGGAATGTGCTGAGCACGCTCGCACGTCAGCACGCAGGACCCTCGGCCAAACCAAGCGGCGAGCAAGTGATTGTCTCTTCCCTTTCCGATGGCTATTCGGGTGAAGGTGACGCTCCGAATCTGATGAACGCACTCGGCTCGCTGTGGCTGGCTGGAGTGCGCCCGGATTGGCGGGCCGTGCACGCAGGAGAACAGCGGCAGCGCATCTCCTTACCGACTTATCCATTCGAACGAAAACTCTTCTGGCTGGATGCGCCAGCGGCTAATGCGTCTCTCCAGCAGGAACACACTGCAGCGCAAACGGATCAACCAAGTTTCGTCGGAATTCCTGCGACGGAGGAAAAAGCACCAGTGAACGCCAACACACAACCCCAGGCGGCTGCCGCAAATGCTCCAAGCCGCACTAACAGAATTCGCGCAATTCTTGCCGAACTCTTCGAAGAGCTCTCCGGCGTACAGATTTCGCAAGCCGATGCTTCAACTACGTTCCTCGAGATGGGTTTTGATTCGCTTTTCCTCACGCAGGTTACGCAAGGGCTGCAAAACAAATTTAACTTGAAGATTACGTTCCGGCAGCTACTCGGCGATCAATCCACATTGGACGCGTTGACGGCATATGTGGACGAAAAGCTCCCAGCCGATGCGTTTGCCGAGCCCGTACCGGCTGCCGTTCCTTCTGCTCCGGTCGCAACATCATCTACAGCCACAGGAGCAGGATTGACCTCGAGAAGTGCGAATGTTGATTCCGTGTTTCCGGCCGGTTCTCCCGCAGAGCGCTTGGTGCGCGAGCAGCTCGAAGCCATGAACCAGCTATTTGCCAAACAGCTCGATGCTTTGCGCGGTTCTTCGCAAGTTCCCTCGGCTGCAATTTCGGCCTTGTCCAAACCGTCTGCCAGCCCATCCTCATCGCAGACCGCAGGATTGGTGTCGAACGCACTGCCTCCCGTGCCGGTGGAAAGTCCAAAAGAGGAATTTAAGCCCTTCGGTCCGTACAAGCCACCACAAAAGGGAGTTTCGGGCGAGCTCACGCAGCGGCAGAAAGAAAGTCTCCAGTCACTTGTCGAGCGATACTCGAAGCGGACCGCCAAGTCCAAGAGTTTCACCGAAGAACATCGCCAGCCGCTCGCTGATCCGAGAGTGGTTGCAGGCTTCCGCTCGCAGTGGAAAGAAATCGTCTATCCCATCGTCACGGATCGGTCGGAAGGCCCTCACCTGTGGGATTTGGACGGCAACGAATACGTGGATGTGCTGAACGGCTTCGGTCCGATTTTCCTCGGACACCGTCCAGCCTTTGTCACCGCCGCGATTGAAGCCCAACTAAAGAAAGGCTTCGAAATCGGACCTCAGACACCGCTCGCCGGCGAAGTCGCCAAAATGTTTTGCGACATGACCGGCAATGAGCGCATGACTTTTTGCAACACCGGTTCGGAAGCGGTGATGGCCGCCTTGCGCGTCGCGCGCACGGTGACCGGACGGAAAAAAGTAGCCCTATTCGCGAACGCCTATCACGGCATGTTTGATGAAGTGCTGGTAAAAGGATTTAAGCGAGGCGGTGTACCGCATTCCTCGCCGGTCGCGCCGGGCATACCTCAAGAGAAAGTCGACAACATTCTCGTGCTTGATTACGGCACACCCGAAGCTCTGGAATTAATTCGCCAAAACGCCAAAGACCTCGCGGCGGTTCTTGTGGAACCGGTTCAGAGTCGCCATCCCGAGATGGTTCTCCCCGAATACTTGAAGGAAATTCGCAAAATTACTGAGCAGTCTGGCACCGCCCTGATTTTCGATGAAGTCGTCACCGGTTTCCGGACGCATCCTGGCGGATGTCAGGCGCTCTTCGGAATTCGGGCCGACCTGGCCACCTACGGAAAGGTTGTCGCAGGCGGAATGCCCATCGGTATTCTTGCCGGCAAAGCGCAGTTTATGGACGCGCTCGACGGCGGGGCCTGGCATTTCGGCGATGATTCCTTCCCCGAAGTCGGCGTCACATTCTTTGCCGGCACTTTCGTGCGTCATCCGCTGGCGCTCGCAGCGGTAAAGGCCGTGCTGCAACATCTCAAAGCGGAAGGGCCCGAGCTGCAGGAACGGGTCAGCAACCGGATGCAGTATATGGTTGGCGTCATCAACGAGTTTTTCGAACAAAAAGGCATTCCTACACGTCTGGCAAATTTTAAAAGCGTTTGCTACTTCAGCTTCCCCGGCGAAGAACGCTTTGCCAGCCTCTTCTACTACTATTTGCGCTTGAAGGGAATTCATCTGCTCGAAGGGTTCCCGGTTTTCCTGACTACCACGCACACCGACGAAGACATCGAGAAAGTGATTCGCGCGTTCAAAGAAAGCGCTGTCGAAATGCAGGAGGGCGGTTTCTTTTCCCCGCCGTCGGCAACGCCGCGACCGGACACTCACGAAGTTGCATCGGGCGGAGTGCTCACCGCAACAGGAATGCCGTCCGCTGTCGTTTCCGACGCACCCCTTACCGAATCGCAGCGTGAAGTCTGGCTTTCAGAACAACTTGGTAAGCAAGCTTCCTGCGCCTACAACGAATCCTTCACACTCCGCATGCAAGGCTCTCTCGATGAGTCGGCTTTGCGGGTATCGTTGCAAGAACTGATAAACCGGCACGACGCATTGCGCGCGATCGTAGCCGCGGATGGGTCATCGTTGCATTTTGCACCCCAGCTTCCGCTGGATATTCCGGTCACGGATCTTTCTGCCCTGGCTCCGCCCGAACGCGAAGCTCGCCTGGAAGCCGCGACTGCGGAAGAAGCCAACACGCCGTTTGATTTATCTCGTGGCCCGCTGGTTCGTATGCGTTTGTTCCATTTGGATCCGCAAGTTCACGCGCTAATCGTCACTAGTCACCACATAGTCTGTGACGGCTGGTCCACAAACGTCCTGCTAGATGACTTGAGCAAACTTTATTCCGCCCGGCTTAAAGGCGCCAACGCCGCGCTCCCCGCTGCGGTTCAGTTCAGCGAATATGCCCGAACACAATCAAGCGCTCCAGTGTCTGCTGAATTAGCTTTGGTCGAATCGTATTGGCTCAAGCAATTCGAGCAGCTTCCCCCGGTTCTCAATCTTCCGACTGACAGGCCGCGTCCGGCAGTGAAGTCGTTTGAAGGTTCTACGGTTCGCGCGTTCATCGACGCCGCGACATACAAGCAGATCAAGAAGGCCGGAGCGCAACAGGGCTGCACGCTGTTCGTCACGTTGCTCACGGGTTTTGCCACGTTGCTCCACCGCCTGACTGCGCAGGACGATATCGTGATCGGAATCCCCACCGCGGGACAGTCGCTTCTCGATGATGGAAATCTTGTCGGCCACTGTGTCAACTTCCTGCCTGTTCGAGCGCGTATGCCGGAGAAGCAAAAAGCATCGGAGTTACTGCAACAATTGAAACGCACTTTGCTCGACGCTTACGAAAACCAGACCTATACCTACGGCACGCTCGTGCGCAAACTGAAGCTCCGGCGCGATCCCAGCCGCCTGCCGCTCGTCGAAGTTCAGTTCAATCTCGAAAAAGTAGGAACGGGCCTGGACTTTCTTGGATTGAAAGTCGAAGTGGACTCAAATCCGAAAGCCGCCGTGAATTTCGATCTCTTCCTGAACATCGTCGAATCTGAGCACGGTCTTTCAATGGATTGCGACTACAACTCAGAACTCTTCGATCGGGAAACCGTCGGCCGCTGGATGCGCCACTTCGAAACTCTCTTGCAAGGCATCGCCACGGACTCAAATCAAATTGTAGATCTGCTTCCAATCCTGACCGATGGTGAGCGATCCCAGATACTGGTCGGGTGGAACGCCACCGCAGCAGAATATCCGCGGTCAAAATGCGTTCACCAGCTCATTGAGGAACAGTCGCTGCGTTCACCCGAGGCTGTAGCTGTAGCATGCGAAGGTCAGACTCTTACGTATTCGGAACTCGATCGTCGCGCGAATCAGCTCGCGCGGTATTTGATCAAGCTCGGCGTCAAGCCTGGTGCGCTCATTGGAATTTCCGTAGATCGCGCGCTTGAAATGATGGTCGGCTTACTGGGGATTTGGAAAGCAGGCGCTGCTTATCTGCCTCTTGACCCGTCTTACCCGGCAGAACGCCTCTCGTTCATCCTTGGTGAAGCCGCTGTGCCGCTGCTGTTGACTCAAGCCAAGCAAATGTCCGGTCTGCCCGAGGCGCGCGTAGTCTGCCTCGATCGCGATTGGTCCCTTATCGAGCGCGAGCAATCCACCAATCCTAATGTCGCTGTCAGTCCCGAAGCGCTTGCTTACACTATCTACACTTCCGGCTCGACCGGTAAACCCAAGGGTGTCGAGGTCACGCATCAAAATGTAGTTAATCTCCTGAGCTCGATGGCTAAGAAGCCTGGCCTTGCCGCGCGCGATCGCCTGTTAGCCGTCACCACGCTTTCCTTCGATATCGCGGGCCTCGAACTTTTCTTGCCGCTCGTTGTCGGCGCACAAGTAGTCCTCGCAGGTAAAGAGACCACGGTGGATGGAAGCTTGCTCCTGAAGCTTGCCCGCACGTCTGGCGCTACTGTGATGCAGGCCACTCCTGCAACGTGGCGGCTGATGCTCGAAGCAGGATGGAACGGCACGCCAACTCTGAAGATCCTTTGCGGCGGCGAAGCCCTTCCACGCGAACTCGCGAACCAACTCGTTTCTTGCGGAGAGGTTTGGAACATGTACGGCCCCACGGAAACCACAATTTGGTCCTCGACGTCGCGCGTGGAATCCGGTGCAGGTCCCGTTACAATCGGGCCGCCGATCCAGAACACTCAATTGTATGTTTTAGATAAACAGAACCAGCCGCTTCCGATCGGCGTTCCGGGCGAACTTCACATCGGCGGTGACGGTGTGGCCCGCGGCTATTTCAAGCGTCCCGAGCTGACTGCCGAGCGCTTTGTGCCCGATCCATTCAGCGAAACGACGAATCAGAGGCTCTACAAAACCGGCGATCTCGTCCGTTACCGGACAAATGGTCATCTTGAATTTCTCGGCCGCCTTGACAATCAAGTCAAAGTCCGTGGCTTCCGCATCGAACTGGGAGAAATTGAATGCGCGCTCGCGAAAGTTCCGGGGATTCGCGAATCGGTCGTCCTTGCGCGCGAAGACGAACGTGGAGTGAAGCAGCTTGTCGCTTATGTCGTTGCGGACGAATCTCGCAAACCGCTCCCTGCAGACATGCGCAGTTTTGTCGGGCGTTCACTGCCGGATTATATGATTCCGTCCGTGTTCGTTTTCTTGCCAGAACTGCCGCGCACGCCGAATGGAAAAATCGACCGTAAAGCGCTTCCCGCTCCGGATTCGGAGAACGCCGGCTCGCGAGAGGCTTTCGTCGCGCCTCGAAATCCTCGAGAAGAGAAATTAGCGGCTATTTGTGCCGAGGTGCTGCATCTGGACCGCGTGAGCGTCCTCGACAGTTTGTTCGACTTGGGCGCTGATTCCATTCATTTATTTCAAATTATTGCGCGAGCCGGGCGCGCCGGCATCGTGATGTCTCCGCAACATGTCCTGCGTTTGCAAACCGTCGCCGCAATTACTGCTGAAGTCGACGCTGCCGATGGATCGGCGCCCAGAGATTCAGAAATCAGGCGTGCTCCGCGCGAACAATACCGCATGCACCCTGCAACCACTCGTTCGATATAGCTATGGAAACAAAAAACAATCCGTCTCGGGTTTCCATACCAGTGCTTGAATCCGTTGGTACTCTCGGCGAAGAGCAATACTGTTTCCCTACGACCATTGCACAGCAGACGTTCTGGTTTCTGGATCAGCTCGAACGCGGCAACCCTGCTTGGAATATTGCGGTTCGTTTTCGTATCCATGGGCGCCTGGATGTTTCGACGCTGGGACGGGCCCTTAACGAAATCGTTGGCCGCCACGAAATTCTTCGTACCACATTTTCGCTGATCGACGGACAGCCCCGGCAGATCGTTCATGCCACTGCTGCGATTCCTTTACCGCTGGATGATCTAAGCCGCCTGTCGCAAACGGGACGAGATGCGGAAGAGGAACGCCTGTCGATTCAAGAAGGCGAACGCAGATTTGATCTGAAAAATGGTCCGCTCATTCGCGCTCGCCTTTTGAAACTGGGAGAGCAAGAGCACCTGTTGCTGGCCACCATGCATCACATTGTTTCGGACGGCTGGTCCATTGGAATTTTTAGCGATGAACTCGGCGCTCACTACGCCGCCTTCGCAGAGAACCGCCCTCCAACGGTTCCCGAACTGCCTTTTCAATTCGCAGACTACACAATTTGGCAGAACGATCGCATGCAGCAGCCGGCTCTCGATAAACATCGTGCCTACTGGAAGATTAAACTGGCTGCTTTGCCGCCTCTGGAAATCCCTCTGGACCATCCGCGGCCCGCGCTAAAAACACACAATGGTTACATCCTTTCCACCGTACTTCCCGTTCCGTTGACGGACGCGCTCGCGGAATTCTCGAGTAAGCATGGATGCACCTTCTACACCACGGCATTAGCAGTCTTGAAAATGCTAGTTCATCATTACACGCTCCAGAATGACATCTACGTTGGAACTCTCCTCGCTGGCCGTGACCGCGTCGAGCTTGAGCCGCTTATCGGGCTGTTCATCTCCACCGTCGTCCTGCGAAGTGATCTTTCCGGCGATCCAAAGTTTTCCGAATTGCTTGACCGCGTCAAAAAGACCGTCGAGGAAGGGTTGGAACACCAGGATCTGCACTTCCAACAACTTGTTGAGCTCCTCAGACCCAAGCGCGATCCGAGCCGTCCGGTGCTTTACGGAATTAATTTTATTTATCAAAGAGACTTCGTAAAGCCGGGCGAGTTCGCCGGCTTGACCATGACTCCCGTACCCTCAAAGTCTCCCGGAGCGATTTACGATATCAACTTCTTCATGGTTCAGCGGGCCGACGGCTGGCGGTTTTCATGTGAATACAATTACGATCTGTATGACGCCGCGTCTGTGAATCGCATGCTTGGCCAGATGCGTGATCTGTTTGAACAAATCGTGAAGACACCCGATCGCAGGATTTCGGAGTTTACTTTTCCGGATAATGTTGGCGACCCTGTTCCGCCGTTTACTCCACACACCAAGCTGTCCTCATCGCGCACGCTGGCGGCGCCAGACTTAAAAGGCAAGCCCGACTCAGGTGCCGCTAAAGCAGTGAGGCAGCCTCTGCGATGAGTGTTGCTCTGAAAATCCTTGCTCTCCTTCCCTTCATCGCCTACGCGGGATTATTTCGGATCTTTCGTCTGCGAGGAGAAGGCTGGCGAAGCGCTGCTTTAGGAGCTGCGACCTGCTGGGGCGTGTTTGTTGCGATTAGCACCGAAATACTGAGCGTTCCTAGGCTGATTACACGCCCTGTGCTCGCCGTGGCCTGGCTCTTGCTGGCTATCGCTTCCTTCGCCTATGCCGCAATGATACAAACCGCCAGGTCAGCCAAAGCGGTCAACGCTCCTGCGCCGGACACGACCTCCCTGAATAAGTTGGATTGGTTTCTCCTTTCTCTCACCGGACTTCTGGTTGCTTTAGTCGGAATCACAGCCATTGTCAGCGCTCCAAACACCTGGGACGCCATGGCGTACCACATGTCTCGCATCGTGCAGTGGATGACCAATCGCGATGTGAACCTCTACCCCGCTTTCTATTCCGTACAACTCTTTCTCTCGCCTTGGGCCGAGTACGCCATGATGCACCTTGACGTGCTCTACGGCGGCGATCGTCTGGTTAATCTGATCGAATGGTTCAGCATGGTCGGTAGCATCATTGGCGTCTCGCTCATTGCCCAACGCCTGGGCGCTGGAGTTCGCGGCCAGATTCTGGCGGCGATAGCGTGTGCCACTATCCCGGCAGGACTTCTAGAAGCTTCAGGTGCGATGAACACCTACGTGGGCGCGTTTTGGATCGTGGTAGCTGTTTACTACCTACTGCGCTGGAACGAACGTCAAAGTTGGCCTGTTGCAGTCGCAATGGGTGCGGCCCTGGGTCTCGCTATCATGACCAAGGGAACTGCCTACGTTTTTCTGCCTTGCGTGCTGTTGGCTTGCTGGTGGATGGGTTCAGCATCTTCGCGCAAGCTTTTGCTGGTGCGAGTTCCAGTGTTAGTTCTTGCGATCCTCGTGTTAAATGGCCCTCTGTTCATCCGAAATTATAAGTTAAGCGGCTCACCGCTCGGATTTGCCGCTCCTCTCGGCGACGATACGCTGCGTCAGTATTCCAATAGCCGCTATTCCGCATCAATTACATTTGCAAACGTCGTGAAAAACCTCTCGCTACATGTCGTCACGCCCATTGGCGCCGTGAACCATGCTGCCAGCCGGCTGGTTTTTGCATCTCTTCGAACTTTGCATATCGATCCGAACGACCAAGCCGACACATACAGAGGCGGCTTCCATTTGAACAGTGCATCCAGCCATGAAGAACGCGCTGGCAATCCTCTTCAGTTGGCGCTCATCCTCGTTTCACTTCTGTTGCTTCTCAGCCCACGTATCGGTGATCGCGCTCTACGCTTGTTCGCGCTGGGTATAGTCGCCTCTTTCGTACTTTTTTGTGCCCTGGTGCGCTGGCAAGCGTGGAATGCGCGCTACCATATGCCTCTTTTTCTGCTGGGCGTTGCACTTGTCGGCGTCGTCCTCGAGCGAAGCTGGCCTCGCGTTGTCCTCACAAGTGTGGCGTGCCTTCTCTTGTTGGCAGCATTACCATTTGTTCTCTTGAATTCGCTTCGGCCGTTGATCTCGGTGAAGTCACCCAGCATCTTTCGGCAGTCTCGAACGGAAACTTATTTCGCCGATTCCCATCGCTGGCAGCTCCACTCATACTCAGCCGCGGCAAGCTTCGTGAAAGCGACCGGCTGCAACAGCGTGGGAGTGGATTCTTCTTTTGACGATTTTGACTATCCCATGTTTGCGTTACTCGGCGCCGGACACGGACACCGGGAGGTCCGATATTCGGAAGTGAAGAACCTAACTGCTGAATATGCGCGCCCTGGCAGCAGTCCCCCGTGCGCAGTAATTTGCTTGCGCTGTGCGAATTCACCAGCGAAGTGGGCGCAATATAAGGAAGTGGGAGGCAGAGTTTCTCTCTTCGACGAGATCGCAGTTTTCGGCCCAAATGGAGACCTGCCAAACACTCAGACCTTCGAGCTA
>Ga0302218_10000374_pt1 | contig 15835 bp, 13 predicted proteins | sample II_Palsa_E1_1_FD_194567 | JGI IMG/M metagenome (GOLD analysis project Ga0302218, IMG submission 194567) | Peat permafrost microbial communities from Stordalen Mire near Abisko, Sweden - II_Palsa_E1_1 | ecosystem: Environmental > Terrestrial > Soil > Palsa > Peat permafrost | place: Sweden... | reverse complement strand
GCGAGCGTGCAAATCACATCCTATAATCTGCATCTCGGCCTCCTTCGGTCCGAGCACTGTTGGGGTGAACACCGAACAGTCTACTCGGGCCGTCGCGAGGCCGACGTCGTTATGACATCAATCAGGAGTTGAGTCAGCTACCCTGAATCTCGGGTGGTCAAGACTGCTAGACTTCATGTGTCTTTTATGATGTTACTGACTGAAGGAACTGGAGAATGGCTGATACGACTGTGTGCACGTTCGTTTTGATGTTCCGATGCTCAGTATCGCACCGAACGTCAGGTGTAAGAGGGGGCTCGTAGGGGTCGTCAATCCCCGTGAAGCCTTGAATCTGACCTGCACGCGCACGCTTATAAAGGCCCTTTGGATCGCGGTCTTCGCAAATGCTCAAGGATGTGTCTACGTACACTTCTATGAAATTCCCGATTGTACGCCGTACTTCCTCGCGGCTGGCTCGATATGGGGAGATAGCTGCCACTAATGCTACGACGCCGTTTCGCGTCAACAGACCTGCGACAAAACCGATCCTGCGGATATTTTCGTCTCTATCTTCTTTGGTGAAGCCCAAATCGCTATTGAGATGTTTTCTCAGTTCATCGGCGTCGAGGAACTCTGCCCGGATACCGCGCGCCAGCAATTCAGTGTAAACCGAGCGACAGATTGTAGTTTTGCCAGACCCGCTCAGCCCCGTGAACCATACCGTAAGACCTTTATTTTGAGGAAGGGTCGTCGTGCTTTGGAAAATCTCTGTAGCATCTGAATACTCTCCTCTGTTTCGGAAGACCGCAGTTTCCAGAATCATGCCCCCGGCGACTGTATCGTTGTTTAGAGCGTCGATTACGACGAAACTACCGGTCGCTCGGTTCGATTTGTATGGATCACAGAACATTGGCTTATGCGTTTCCAGTTCGACCAAACCGATATCGTTGATTTGCAGAGTCTTGGCCTCCTGCTGCTCGAAACTCGAAATTTCGCTCCTATGACGCACTCGCGTTATGCATCCGCAAAGTGTTTGAGTCGTGTGCTTTATCAAGTAGGGCGAGTTTAGCCGGAGCGGAATCCGAGACATCCAGATCAAATTGGCCACGACACGTTTTGAAATGGTCGGCATTCGCTCCGGATCGGCAAGCATGTCTCCACGTCCCAAGTCAACGTGAGTGGAAAGTGAGAGCATCGCGGAAAGCGGTGGAAAGGCTTTTGTCGTCGGTTGGCCGTGAAGAAACACATTTTCGACAACCGCTGATTGCAGCGAAGGTAGAGTAATCACCTTTTGATTCGGGATCACGATTCCTGAAACGACTTGACCTGCATAACCGCGGAAATCCTGATTCGGACGAATTACAGTTTGCACGGGGAACCGAAAATCCTTGAGGTTCCGGTCATCTTCGATGGTTATCATTTCTAACAAACTCAGCAACGGAAGGCCCTCGTACCAAGGCATTCGCTTGCTAGGAGTGACTACGTTGTCCCCTTCCAACGCGCTTAGGGGAACAAACTCTTCGCTGGTGCCGCTGAGGAAAGGCATGCCTCTTGCAAAGTCGTCGCAAATGGCCTCGTAAGCATCGCGGCGGAATCCAACCAAGTCCATTTTGTTAACAGCAAGAACGATGTGCCGGATTCCGAGAAGCCACGCGATGTAAGCGTGTCGGCGGGTTTGATCAAGAACCCCTTTTCGTGCATCTACGAGGAGCAATGCCAAATCCGCGGTCGAAGCAGCGGTGACCATGTTGCGAGTGTATTGTTCATGACCCGGCGCGTCGGCGATGATGAATTTCCTTCGTGGAGTGGCAAAGTAACGGTAGGCCACATCAATCGTGATTGCTTGTTCGCGTTCGGCCTTCAGCCCATCCGTAATTAGCGATAAGTCCGGTTGACCGTTCTCTTGTGAAGACACTTTTCGAACTGAGTTCAATTGGTCTTCGTAAACCCCGCCAGATTCGAAGAGCAGCCTGCCGATGAGCGTGGACTTCCCGTCATCCACACTTCCAGCAGTCAGGAATCGAAGCATATCCTTTGTCTCAATCCGGACGGTCAAAAATACCCCTCGCGCTTCTTTAGTTCCATCGAACCTTCCTGGTCGTGGTCAATGACGCGATTCTCGCGCTCAGAACGCCGAAACGTTTTCAATTCTTCAATGATCTTTGAAAGCGTATCAGCGGTCGAGCGAATTGCCCCGGTACAATACGTGCAGCCGAGTGAGCGCATTCGGCACATTACCCTCTGAGGCTTTTCGCCGGGCAGCAGCTCCATTGAATGTTCTACCGGAATCAGCAACTCACCTCTAACCAGCACTTCCCGCTCTTTCGCGAAATAAAGAGGGACGACCGGAATATTATCCCGTTCGATGTATTGCCAGACGTCGAGTTCGGTCCAGTTCGAAATCGGGAAAATCCTCACACTTTGTCCCTTCTCGATGCGGGTGTTGTAAAGGTTCCAAAGCTCCGGACGCTGGTTTTTTGGATCCCATTGTCCCGCAGTATCACGAAAAGAAAATACCCTCTCCTTTGCCCGCGATTTTTCCTCCTCTCGACGCGCACCCCCAATGGCTCCGTCAATTTCGTTTGCTTGCAAGGCATCTAACAAAGCCTTTGTCTTGAGCAACGCGCAACATTTTGCCGTACCGAGTCGAAATGGGTTTGTACCACCTCCAATTGCCGTCTGGTTTGTATGGACAATCAAATCGACGCCAAGCTCCAGGCATGTCTGATCTCGAAAAGCGATCATCTCGAGGAATTTGTACGTCGTGTCTATATGCAACAGGGGGAATGGAATCTTCCCTGGAGAGAATGCCTTCTGCGCCAGCCGCAACATGACGGAAGAGTCTTTCCCAATAGAATAAAGCATCGCTGGCCGCGAAAACTCCGCCGCAACCTCGCGGAGGATGTGGATACTCTCCGCCTCCAGAGCTTGTAAGTGATCAATTTGGAAGGATGAGCCCGCCATGCAGAAGCCTCAGCGTAATTCATACACCATCATTCCACCCGCCCGGCACTTCTTCGGCAGATAGTTCAGTTCACATCGTTTAACGAAAGTATTTACTTTACGCGATTCACGGTTCGACTCCTAACAGGCCGCCAATTGCGAACCGAATCCTCCGGTAAAGGTAAGGTCCAAGAGCACCGATGCGCGAGCGATTGGCTGCGGCAGCACTGATTGTTGCACCCGGTAGCCTCAGACATTCCCAGAGCAGAGGTCCAAGAGGCGTACCATTGAGGTCGAGTTCGTAGTGCGTATAGCGCATAAGCCGTGCGCAACTGGCCTGGATGACGGCAATCTCGCGGCGGTTGAGCTTCGTCCGCCACCGGTCAATGAACTGTTTCGCAAATCCAGCGGAGCGTTCAAAGTTTGTGAAAGAGCTGTTGGTCACGGGAACATTTAACATGGCAGGATGGAGATCTAGAGAAAGCCACGAAGTTAGAACGTCTAATGCGGACTGAGAGTTGCTAATGAGGTCCTCATAACGCTGAATAAATACGCGATCAGGCGTAAATCGCTTCCGGCCATCGATCGCCGCGCGGACGCTCCCGGACCACAGCAAGCACGCAATCAGGATGTTGTAGGAGCGTCGAACGCGCCGCTCCTCCTGCTCGAGTGCCGCCCTGTGCCCTGGGTCTTTTTCAAAGTCGAAGCCGCCCGAGTTTTTCCAATCGCGATAAGACGCGATTACGCCTCTGGGATCGCGAACCATGCAGATTATCTGCGCTCGTGGGAAGGCGCGGAAGATTTCCGGCAGGCAAAAAATGTGACGCGGTGTTTTTTCACCCCACCGGGCCGCTCGCTTCTGCTCCGCATCGAGACGGCAAAACCCTTCAAAGAATGCATCTGCCCCCGTTCCGATCATCGCAGCCGTTTCGCGCAACGCTCGCCGTGACAGCGGCGAACTCTCTGGCTCGCCGCAGTGTCCGTACGGGCGATGCATCAAAGCCCTGAAATAGTTCTCGCATTGCCGGGCTTCCTTCTCTGTTAAGCCACGTTGCTCACGACCCCGTAACCTGACCCGCAGATCATCGAAATAGTGTGTCTCAGTGCTGATACAAACTGATGGGTGCTGATTCAAAATTGATCGCATCAGCTCGGTCCCGGAGCGAGATGCACCGACAACAAAGATAGGCTGATGATTACCGTCAGTTTCCATCTTTCATCTCGAGTTAGCTGGCCGAGAGGGACTAAGGATGCCCCGCGCGGTGTACAAACCTCGTCGCCTGTTTGGCCTGTTCCTTTATGATGTAACCGAAAAGCGCAGGAATGCCGAAGAGATACCGCTGTGCAGTTTTCTTCGGAGAGTTGAACAGGCGGAAAGCCCACTCCAGACCGAACCGCCGCGCAAGGTCTGCCCACTCTCTTGGTCCCGCAATGTAGTCGAAAAGGCCGCCAACGCAGCAAATAGCACTCTGAGGCAACAGCGGTCTGATCGTAGCTGCCAACTGTTCTTGCCGAGGTTGCCCCATGCCAATAAGTATCACGTTTGGTTTTCGCTTCAGCAATTCAGTCCTCAGAGATTCTTCCTCGGCTTGCGAGAAATATCCCGATGATTGCAATATGACATTAAGGTGAGGCACGACCTTAGAAATCGCGGCACTCGCCTCGCGTAAGACCGCTTCTTCGCCGCCGATAAGGGCGATACTCAGATTTCGATTGGCTAGCTCTCTGCAAAGATCAAATATTGCGTCATTAAACGATGTCTTCCGAACCCTGGGCTGGTTCAGCAGAATCGCAGCCAGCTTGACGCCCACTCCGTCCACGAGACAAATGTCGGTGGCACTCAAGAGGGACTGAAAACTGCCCGACCTCTTAGCCTGCACGAGTGTCCACGCATTCGCATAGGAAACCAATAGACCTCGGTTGCGTTCTGCGTTGGTCACAATGCGATAAATCAATTCGGATCGTCGAATCACATCCATTCGGACGGAGAGAAGGGTTGTCTTGCCGGGACGAATGCCGATTAGGCGGGATGTGGCGCGTCCCAACTTTTCGATCGAAAAGCACAAGAGAGCACTGAGAGTGCAACGGATACGTTTCCCATTCCATGGTGACACTGACCAAGTGCGGCGCAGTGCCTGAAACTTTTGGGTCCAACCCAACAAAACATCCCCCGAAGCCCTTAGCTGCTTGTGGGAATACGAATCGTGGTAACCGACGCGAAAGCATTTGAGCGCGTATTTCAGAAAGGGTGTTTCCGGACAATGGAAAACTTTGCACTTGGAAAGAAATCGAGGCTTTTTGCCATGACGTATCAATTGGGCTAACTTGATGGTGTCCGATCCTCTCACCGCGCTAACATCGAAGAAGGCCTCAGTCTCGGCGACATAAGACGAACGAACTGCAAACCCCGAAGTGTTAACGTAGAGAATATGCCTCGACCCGAGCAAAAGAGATTCCTGCACCATCCGGAGTCGAAGTGCGTCGATTTCTTGCACCAGATTTCTTTCCAGTGAGGAAACCGAGAACTGGAAAGCAACCTCATCAACATGGCATTTTGTTGCTTCTACCAGATTCCAGAGGCAGCGCCGCTCCAGCAAGCAATCCGAGTCAACAAAAAGAACGAGTTCGCCCTTTGTCAATTCGAGGCCGCGATTTCGCGCGGCGGCAATTCCAAGCCCAGTTTGACGCACCAGTCGGAGTTGTAGTTGACACATGCTCTCCACTGCTTTAGCAGGGGGAGGAGTTATGCTGCCATCATCAACTATGACAACCTCCAAGCTAGGCGGCCAGTGTTGAGCGGCGATGCTGTCAACACACTCCGCAAGTTGTCGCCAATTGTCTCGAACTGCGATCACGATAGAAAGTTCTGGTCTCATTTTATGATACCTATCGCCTGAGAAGCGTTTCCGCGCCCTTTCTTGCTCCCCTCCGGTCGAAACCTAGACCGTCCGCCAAATGGAAGACGGCGGATCTTCTGACGATACTGAATCACGTCGGAACGAAGAGGAAAAAAGTCAATCACTCAGCGATTTTAAATTTGGCTGACTAGTTCGACTTTTCCAAAACCGCTGTTAGCAGCAGTTCCGGTCCGGTCACTATCGTGAATTGCTCGGACCAATTCCTGTAGTCCTTTACAAACATACGGACGTAATGGTGCCCGAGCTTGAGATTCAATGTAATGGGAGATTTGCCCACAAAGGCATCGTCAACGTAGATACAGATGTTTGAATAAGTTACTCGTACGCTAATAAAGCTGTCAAGAAGATTCCATACTATGCAGGAGTTTCTGGCCATATTTGAAGCGTGGAAGAAATTATGACCTCATCAGACAACATAAAATGTGCGTAATTATACGGACAAAATTCAAACAATAAGTAGTTTTACCCAGTAACTTAACGCCCGGCGATGGATGAGTCTCGGAAGTGTGCCGATATGGACTGGGTAAGTGTTAGCCGTGCCAAATCGACACTAGAATCCACTCGCCATACATTCCCGCTAGCACTTAAGAGCTTTGATTTGAGCATTTGATTTGTTCCCTAATTGGTATGCGCGTTGCATTATTGAACGCGACCGGGGACGGAAAGGGGAATCGAAACTATGGCGAGTGGAACGGAGGCGTCTTTCGCAGCGGAACGCGCTGTGCCCGCTACGGTGCTGATCGTTGACGATGAGGTTGCAATACGAAGTCTTTGCCGAGACGTCATGGTGGAATCTGGCTTGCACACCAAATTGGCTTCGACCACCGAGCAAGCATTGGACATTCTCGATCAGTCGGTTGTTGATATCGTCATTACCGATTTGAAGGTTCCTCAACTCGGTGGAATTGAATTGCTCAAGCGTGTTGGAGAAACCTATCCGCATGCAGCTGTGATAGTACTAACCCAATTCGGAACGATTCAGAGCGCTGTCGAGGCCACGCGCATGGGCGCTGCAGATTATGTAACGAAACCCTTCCACGTCCCTGAATTGCGGAGTAAGCTCGATCGGATAGTCCGGCTCCTTGAAGTAAACCAGGAAAACCGCATGCTTCGCGAGCAGCTTCGCGCCAAGCCAGGCTTTGGGGGTTTAATAGGTGTTTCGCCTAAGATGCAGCGCCTATACCGGGTCATCGAAAAGGTGAGCCAGCATGCTTACCCGGTCCTTGTTCTGGGAGAAAGCGGAACTGGCAAGGAACTGGTCGCGCGTTCCATCCACTTCTCAGGAGTGCGGAAAGCCAAACCCTTCGTGCCTGTAGATTGTTCCGCGCTGGTACCAACTTTGATCGAAGCAGAACTCTTCGGCTATGTGAAAGGAGCTTTTACCGGAGCGGTATATAACAAGCCGGGGCTGATGGAAGTGGCCCACAACGGCACACTGCTTCTCGATGAAATCGGAGACCTGCCCGTGAACCTGCAGGCTAAGCTCCTCCGTGCCTTGCAGGAGAAAGAAATCAGGCCCGTGGGCTCGACCGATAGTCTGCCTCTGGCAGCGCGTATTATTGCGGCCACGAACCGCGATCTCGAGGCTGCTGTGTGGCAGGGTAGTTTTCGGCAGGACCTCTTTTTTCGGCTAAATGTGGTTCAAATCAAGGTGCCGCCGCTGCGCGAACGGAAGAGTGACATTCCGATTCTGGTAAATTCCTTTCTAGAGAAACACTGCGAAGCCACTGACAAAACTTGCACAATTTCCGAAGATGCCATGTCCCATTTGATGGGCTACGACTGGCCCGGAAATGTACGAGAGCTTGAGAATGCCATCGAGCACGCCATCGCTCTGAGATCGGGCTCAATTCTACGCACCGGCGATCTGCCGTCCAATCTTCATCATGCCAGCGGGGAAAAGCTGCCTCAGAACGACGAGGTGTTGCCGCTTGAGAAGCTCGAGCGGCGGGCGATTCTGCGGGTTTTGCAAGAAGCCGGTGGTGACAAACTAGCCGCAGCACGGCTCCTCGGAATTGGTAAAACCACGCTCTATCGAAAGCTGAAACAGTATGAGTTCCAGGCGCAGACGAATTGATCGAAATCGCGATCTTCAACCGGGTATACCTCAGTTCGCTGGACGGCCTTGCGCGCTAGCTAAAAGATGAAGTTCCTCCAGAGGGAGCGAATGTATCGAATCGGAAATGCGGCCCCCGATTCTTCCCTGATACTTCCTCAACTTACGGAGAATCAAAAAGTTGAATATGGTCAAGCTCATGCAGCGGACTACGCATGCTAATCGAAGCAACTCATAGAGAGAAACCTGCTTGGCTGGAAATGGTTCGGCGGACCGTGGACTATGCCCTTACAGTTGGTGCAGCGGTTCTTTGCGGTTATTGGATCGTTCGAGGGCGATTGTAACGCAGCGATGAAGCTCCTGGAAGACCCGGTCGAAACGTGCGCATGCGGCGAATACATTCGCCAAAATGCTTGCGGCCGAGCCCTGCCTCTCCTCAGGCTCATTCTGGTCTCCGCTGCCCTCAGTCTCCGGACCGGGATCGTCCCCGATTAGCGTTCGGTAGCAGGCTTGACATTCAAAATGTCCCGTACTCGTCCATAAAACTCCTCTGGTGTGAACGGCTTCTGAATAAACAACGTTGTGTCCACGAGCCGACCAAGACTATCGGGATAGCCTGACATGTAAAGGACCTTTGTCTCAGGCTTGAGTTTCACAAATTCCGCTACGAGCATAGAGCCAGTCATTCCCGGCATCACCATATCAGTGACCAATAGGTGGATTGGGTCTTGATACGCGCGAGCCAATGCAAGTGCTTCTGCACCATGTCGTGCGTACAGAGTCCGATAGCCGCGGTTCTTCAAGATCTCCCCGACAAGGGACCTGACAACTCCTTCGTCCTCAACAACCAGGACCGTCGCTGATTGGGGCAATAACTCGGGAACTCCTTCTACTTGTTCTATTGGCTGGAATAAAAATCCCTGCTCTCTCACTTGCGGGAGGTAGATTTCGAAAGTCGCTCCCGCTCCTGGATGGCTGTTCACGGCGATGTAGCCTCCGCTCTGTTTTACGATTCCGTACACAGTGGAAAGCCCTAGGCCCGTTCCCACTCCAGCCTTGGTTGTGTATAACGGTTCAAAAATGTGGGACAGTGTCATTGAGTCCATGCCGCATCCGGTGTCGCTGACAGAGAGCAGTACATAGTCTCCCGGAATTAAATCAGGAGACCGGGACGCTCCCGACTGATCAACGCGAATGTCAGCTGTCCTAATCGTAAGTTTGCCGCCCATAGGCATCGCGTCCCGTGCGTTGGCGGAAAGGTTGACGATGACCTGCTCCATTTGCCCCGGATTGGCTTTCACTTGCCCTAGCGAGGGATCGAGATGACAGATAAGTTCAATGTCTTCACCCAGGATATGCCGGAGCAGCTTCTCTGCGCGTCCCACGATAGTATTAAGATCCAACACCTGAATTGGAAGGACCTGCCCCCGGCTGAATGAAAGCAACTGCGCGGTTAGATCCCTCGCCCGCAAGGCGACGCTGTGGATTTCCCGGGCCATTCTAGACAGGGGATCAGTCTCTTTCAGTTTCTCGACGAGTAGGGTGCTGTACCCGAGTATGCCAACTAACAGGTTGTTGAAGTCGTGGGCCACGCCGCCCGCGAGGTGTCCGAGTGCTTCCATCTTGACTGCGCGGCGAAGCTGTTCTTCCGGGTGTCTGCGCTCGGACAAATCCCGGGTGACAGCACGCAGGAGTATCATCCCGCTGTGGTACACGACGTTAGCGCTCACCATTACAGGAACAGCTGAACCGTCCTTCCGCCGCAAGGAGAGTTCGCCAATTGAGTAATTTTGATTCACCAAGACTTGCTCTACATCTCTGTCGATGGTTTCTCGGTCACCGACGATGAGGTCGTAGATCGTCAGGTGAGCGACCTCCGCGCGGTTGTAACCGACCAGCTGCAGAAAGGATCGAGTGGCCTCCACAATCTTCTTGTTGTTGGGGTTGAAGAGAAAAATTCCCTCCCAACCTTGCTCTGCGACAGCGTGATAGCGCTCTTCGCTTTCGCGCAAGGACTTTTCCGCTTGCTTCAGTGCGGCGATTGTTGTCGGTTCTGTTGCAGCACGCAGCTCTGAATGCACAGAAATATCTCGAATCACCGATATCGCATAGATCGGCCTGCCGTCCAGACTACGGATCACCCTCACAGTGAGGTTGACCCAAAAAGTCGCTCCTTTCCTCCTCAACAACCGCTTCTCCAAGAAGCACCCGGACAGCGTGCCCTTGAGAACCAAATAAGGAAGAGTCAGACTCTTCTCAAAGTCTTGAGGATTCGTGATATCAGAAAAGTCTCTTCCACTCAGTTCGAGCCCGGTGTACTCCAACATCTCGCACAGAGCTCTGTTTGTCCGCCTAAATCCGCCCTCCAGATCTATGAGCGCTCCACCAATAGGTGCATCCTCGAAGGCGACTCGAAAGACTTCTTCGCCTTGGCGAAGCGCCAGTTCTTTCCCCATGGTGATGTCAGGATCCTGGACGAAGCACAGGTGACCGCAGAAGGCATTTTCTCGGTCGTATCTCTTGACCAGGAGCATACGCTTGAGGCACGGAGTTCCATCCTCGCCGAGACCCCGCACCTGAAATTCTCCGATACCGGTTGCGAGCATATCTTGATAGGAGTGCACTGCTGTCTCGATCTCTTCGGTTTGCAGAATTGATTTCCAATGCGCGCCGAGCAGTTCATAAGGCTCATGGCCAAAAGTTCTTGCGTAAGCTTGATTGAGAATGACGCATCGCCCGTCCGTGTCTACTTTCGACACGCCTTGCAGAGAGACTCCAAAAAATGAGGTCGATTCCATCTTATCGCTTTGCTCTCATTTGCGTCACCCCACCAACCAGTACACGGATGGCACGACAAACCGAAAAACTGCCCTTTCCAGACATAAACCCATGCGAACAGCGACCGCGCGGGACCGTAAGGGACCAGGGATGCACGGTATCAGCCAAAGTGACATCTGTAGCAACTGCAACCCAGTCAATGCGATAGGGATCGTAGGTTCACCAAAGGCAAGTTGCACTGTGCCGATGTGGAACATTGGGGGAATTCCGTTCCCGTTTCGGCATTCTTCTGTTCCTCGAGGGAACGGAAGGTAAGTCGCAAGATCTTGTTTACACCTGCCTCGACGGCAGATGAAACGTAGCCCGCAGACTATAAATTTCTCGCATGAGTCGCTCTAGGACTTCAACGGAACGAACTGAGAGGGTGGTTGCAACCTGGATTCCAGCCGCAGCCTGCTCTCCCTTCATACTGGTCGCGAGTGTTAGGTAACTCATGACCATGCCGTTAGTATTGCTCAATTCGTGCGCGAGTTCTTCGAGGCTAGAAAGCCAAGCTGGGATTTCCACTGGATCGGAGGGAACGGTGAACGTACAGGGTCTGAGCATTTTTGTACTGCGCAGTTAATATTCCGCGTAATGATAAATGTCAAGTGCTAGTACGCACGACTGAAAGAAAAGAGCACGATTCATGCTCGCCGGCGCTCCCCATGAAGCTGGCTGGCTCCGGGCAGAGCCGAGTCGCACATGCGCCCGCTCCCTTAGGGAGCGGGTTGTTCAAACCGTGTTTCCGCGCTGCTATGTGGCAAACATACAACCACTGACCGAATGGTTTGCGCAATGCGAATTTCAAGCTCCAACTCGACTGCACCGCCGAGTTAATCGTGCCACTCATCTAATAGGCTGCAATCACGAAACGAACGAGCACCCGATCCGAGCACCACCGCCGAACATCCGCTGCTTGTATACTTTGCGCAAGACGACTCGGACCGGGGGCAAAATCGGGATATGAAGCACGGCAGTGAATTGAATGGGAACCTCGTCCGGGTCATCCAGAAGCAGGGTCACCCCCCCGTAGCTCAGATCGGTGACGGTCGCGATATCTTTCGACGACGAGTATATGAGAATCGCGAAAGCCTTGGTTCCCACGAATGAAGTCCGGATCCACTTGCGGTGCTTCCTGGGACTCTCAGCCCCAGGCGCTTGCGGCGAAGTTTGTTGTGGCTTGGCGGTAATTGGCGTCGGTGCTGGAGCGGCCGTCGGCGAAGGCACCGCCGCTGCGGCTGGCTGGCCGAAGCTCGGCTGCTGCTGTGCATCACGGCTGCTGCTGACTTCAGGATTTTCATGCGGCGAAGGCACAGCCTGGGTTGAAGGAACGGGAGGGGGCTGCCTTACACCGGACTTTGCCCTACCTGAGATTTTCATCTGGTATAGGCGTTGGTCGGCGATATTCATCAGCGCACTTTTCTGGTCACCATCGATGGGATGCACAGCAACGCCGAAATCGAGCGTGACTCCAATGTCCAACCGTAGCGGACTAATATCGAGCTCGTATTGCAAGCGGATGCGATGACAAAGCGTGATGGCTTGTTCGGGATTCGTCTCGGGGAGCAATAGGGCAAATTCGTCTCCGCCTATTCGGAATGAAAAGTCCGAAGCTCGGAGTGTCTTACGTAGAGTGGCTGCAACGAGCTGCAAAACCTCATCACCCTGCAGATGACCAAGCTGATCGTTCACTCCCTTCAGTTCGTGCAGGTCCAGGATAGCGACAGCGAGCTGCTGCACATAACGCTTCGCACGATTCAGTTCTTTGTCGTAATATTCGTCGAACAGTCTGCGGTTGTAGAGGCCCGTGAGCGCGTCGGTAGCCGCATTAATTTGAAGTTTTTTCAAGTCTGCGTACTCCATCAGAACGGGCACGCGCATAATACTCGGGGAACACAGCACGTCAACTATCGCGGTCTTCAGCGATACCCTCTTACCGATATTTTCGGAGAGTTCGCCCCTGCGGATCAGAATTCGTTTCCAGCACTTAAGACTTTGAGCGTCCGACAAATCGATCTGGGCGATCATACGGAAAAATGCCCGCAGAAAGTTGCCGCGAACTGACTCGTCGAGTCCCTCCAAGGTGTCCGTCAGGAGATCTAGGAAAGAGTTTTCAGCAGATGGCTGCGACGGGGCAAAGTCGTCGGACTGAGGAGTAAATGGGTTTCGCAATGGGATTTAAATCTCCCTCTCAGCCAGGGACACGAGGGAGCATCCTCCTCTTTGTTGGTTTCCGGCCGCTAAGCAAGCGCACGACTTCGACTTTACGTTGCGGCGGGATCACTCCCTTCGAAGCCATGTATGAGCTTCGGATCGAATCCCCCAAGTATTCCTGGGAGTTTCATTTAAATAACCCCATTGCTCGCGCCTACTTCGTTAAGCGAGCACCGACTAAATCAAATTTAACCAAGAGCCGACACGAGAGTATCTGTGGGAATTCGCCTAAGGGTTGGTAAGGTAGTCCTCATCTCTGGTTATTGCAACTCAGCAAAATTACTTAGTCAGATCGCGGCAAGTACGGTTTCTAAAAACAGCTCCGCACAAGAATTCGTAGAGATCCGCATTTTAGGCTGCTTCCTGAAGAACGATGAATTCGATCTTTGTGGCCGCCATGCGCTGATAGCGACGGCACAAACGTGGAAACAACGGCGGAACGCCTTGGCTTACGCGCTACGGCCCATGCAGCTTAGACGAGAGCGCCTCAACAAATTTCCCAGGTCGCATCGAAGCCTTCACACCGCCCGAGACCCTCGTCGTGGAGAAAATTTGGCTCAACATCAGCCGCGAAACACAACATGAGCCGTTGCCCCGCATCAAGCCACGCTAGAGAGTCACTTTTGAAAGTGGCCTCACAGTGGAATCATCTTCAGTTCTTCTGTCGCCGGGGGCAACATCCTTGCACTCGTTCTCTCGTTGTCCGCGTCAACTCATCGCGGGGGAACATGCCTGACAAAGAACATACGCGCTCTTGTAGGAACGTCTGCGCTCCCGGGCCAGCTCCTGCAATTCTTTTTCGGAATCGTACAGAGCACCACACTGGTCGCACTTGAACGCATCCGTTATTGAGTCAGTCATGTTCCTGTCCTCTTGTTAATGGGACAACTTCCTTCGGGACATTCTGACCAACGAAGGCTTTAACCCCGGGCGTCTTTTCTTCTCCCGTTCGGGCGGATTTAGCGAAGCGAGGCTGCGCCATTTCTTTGGCAACGCTGGCGAGGGTTCGTTTGTCCTGTTTCTTCGATTTCTTCCGCTTCATACCCCATGCTGACACCACCACAAAGCAACTGCTGTCTCTTTTTGAACACTTCGCGCACCAAGTTCAGATGTCTATGAAAAGATAGGAGGTCGGACAGCAACCCTGGATTTGCGAGTGTCTCTACTTCTTCGAAAGTTCGGTCTTGAAATGACTTTCAACATCTTCACGACTCAGCGGATTCCTTGCTTCGCTCAATACGACCGAATAGACGACCTCATTGCGTTCAATCTGCGCAGTGATAAACGCCCCGTCTTCCGATAGTTTTCGGTAACTGAATTTAACCTTTCTGCCGTCTTCAAGTGTTTTGATCCACTCTTCGTCTGGCATTTTCCTATCTCTTCAGGCGAGATCAGTGTATGTCGCGAAGTATAGGTTGTTCGCATCAAACGAAGGTTTCATTTTAGTCAGAAGCTTTTATTCCGGGCTGGATCAAATTGCGCGCCAATACTGAAAAGCTTCCGTGTTCAGGGCAATTCAATTCGATTCCCCAATCAGAAGGCCGGATTACAGCCTCGCCAGGTGAAAACAATAAGACAGGGAATATTTCAGGGAGCCGGCAGGGGTTTCGTATCGCTAATTCCCTTCCCTTCAACCAGCGTGCAAATGTTGTCCGGCGCTACATTCTGGAACTTCTCGACCAAGCCGCTGGGCCACTGAACTTCCACGGAATCCAGGTTGGATTCCTTGCCTAATCCAAAATGCAGGCGCAGATCGTTTTGCGAGAGGTAGCTCGCGCCTCCACGGACTTCGTTGAACTGCACGAGCTTGCCCGCGCGCACGGTGACGCGCGCGCCAATCGCGGCGCGGTTGCTCTTCGTTCCGATTAGCTTGAAGAGAACGCGGTGATTTCCGGCGACGCCGTGGTTCAGCAGTAGCGAGGGCGGCTCTCCCACATTCAAAAGCAGGATATCGATGTTTCCATCGTTATTGACGTCGCCGAACGCCGCGCCACGGCGCGAAGCAAGCGGAATCGCATTGAGCCCGGCGGCTGCTGCGGAATCCGTGAACGTGCCGTCGTGATTATTCATGTGCAGCATCAGCGGCTCGCGATAGCGCGGGCCGGAATCCAGCGAGTCCATCTGCGGGTAAACGTGCCCGCTGGCGACGAAAAGATCGACCCAGCCATCGTTGTCGAAATCGAAAAACCCCGTGCCCCATTTCACGTAGGGATAGCTGGTAGTAGCCACGCCTGCTTTCCAACTGACATCGTCAAACCCCATAGCGCCGAGATTGTGGTAGAGACTGTCCTCTTGGTCCATGAAGTTGGTGACGAAGATGTCCAGCCGGCCATCATGATCGTAATCGCCAAAGTCCACGCCCATCGAGCCTTCGGCGTCTCCTTCGGCGCTTAGTGCCGTCCCACTTTGCATGCCGACGTCCGTAAACGTGCCGTTGTGATTGTTGTGGTAAAGATAATTAGGGCCAGTATCGTTAGCGACATAAAGGTCGGGCCAGCCGTCATTGTCGTAGTCACCCCAAACTACCCCAAGACCATAGTAGGCGTTGGAATCGTGCACGCCGGCTTTCTGCGAGACTTCTTCGAATGTTCCGTCACCACGATTGTGATAGAGCAAGTCGGTTTCGCCAATCATGCCCCAGGGACCGCACTGCACGACGATGCCCCGGAATTTGCAGGAACCGAACGCAGCAACATTGTCGAGATCCACGTGGACGTACCGCGCGACGAAAATATCGACGAAGCCGTCTTTATCGTAGTCCGCCCACGCGGCGCCGGTCATGAAGCCGCTTCCCCGGACGCCGGCTTTGTCGGTGACATCTTCAAAAGTGCAATTGCCACGGTTACGGTAGAGCGCATTGCCGCCGTAGCCGGTGACGAATATGTCGGGCAATCCATCGTTGTCG
>Ga0302218_10000342_pt1 | contig 16615 bp, 14 predicted proteins | sample II_Palsa_E1_1_FD_194567 | JGI IMG/M metagenome (GOLD analysis project Ga0302218, IMG submission 194567) | Peat permafrost microbial communities from Stordalen Mire near Abisko, Sweden - II_Palsa_E1_1 | ecosystem: Environmental > Terrestrial > Soil > Palsa > Peat permafrost | place: Sweden... | reverse complement strand
GAATGGGGAGGTGGCTTGTGGCTAACCAGTGAAGACGGAAGCAAAACGAAGCGAATTGTAGAAAACAATGTTCGCGCCGTTGTCCCAATCGAAGGCGGGATTCTCGTCCTATCAGGATTGGCCCACATGACAGAAGATTTCGGCAATGCCTTCATTTTTTCTAATCCAGACGGGCTCAACATTGCGTTACAACACACTGTCCACCTCGATGGTGAGCCTAGCGCGTATGCGAAGCAGCCCGACGGTTCAGTGCTATTCGTCACAACAAGGGGGCTTTGCAGAATCACGCAATTCGGAGAATTGAAGAATCTGACGTATTTTCCTCGGTGGACGTCGTCGCAGTATCCCAATTCAATGGTTGTCGCATCCGACGGCAGTATATTTATCGCCATGCGAATGTTTGTTTTGAAACTCCATCAAGAGTCCGGCGGATACTCCGCCGAGTGGCTGCTCCCCAATGCATGTCGAAGTTTCTATGTAAAGCAATACGACTGCGTTTGTAAGCCCTAGGTTGAGCCTAATTGGGCCGGGCATGTTCCGGTTAGCGCATTAATCAGGCACTAGCCGAATGCGGCTCTGTTGTCCTGCCGGATCGATTGCAGTATCTTCTTCTCCAGTGGAACACGAATTCACCTGTCCATATTGTGGAGAAGAAATTTCGATGGTGCTGGACTTGTCCGTCGGCCGCCAAACCTACGTTGAAGACTGCGAGGTATGCTGCAAACCAATCGAGATCAGCTTTACCGTAGAAGACGACGAACTCGCCAGCTTCTATGCCAAGACCCTCGGCTAAAACTTCACTTGTCCGGTTAGAGCGTTAATCAGGAGTTGAGCCATTTGGCTGGCATGAAGTTTGCGATTTTCTCGTCACTTGCCACGACATTGAGGCGCAACTGATTTCTTCCAATCATTGTGATACATGATGTCGTCTGTAAAATAATCGTCAATAAACTCCCCTACTGCACTCTCGTACAACTGCACTCCGACCCAGTAGGTCGCTTCTTCAGGGCGTGAATCAGGTACTCGCCAGACCGCCACTGAATATCTAGTGAAACCGCGGTTTGATTTCGGGTGAAAGGTGCTCCACGATGCAACCTTCTTCAGCTCAGCGGAAATCGATTCCGGCTGCTCAGTTTTATAAAACCCAGAAATGTCCGTTGACGTGTACTTTGGCGGAGTACCCGTCAGCGCGATGGTGCAAACGGTTTGCTCAAGACTGTCGCGATGCTCGAGTCTCGTTATTTTTGGCCTTTTTAGGTCAGACCGGATCGTCTCGAACAGCTTTGCGACTTGGTCTTCTTTGTTTTTATCACGCTCACCCGGCAGCTGTCCGGCAGTAGCGACCTTATTTGCGAAAAGCGCTTGTCCCGCCGATAAACTTGTTGTCAACACGATGAAGAATAAGAGAATTTCAGTTCGGTTTCCCATATTCAGCTAAATTACTCCGTCTAGGTACTCGGCGGTTGATTTCACCCGTGGGCGCATTTTTCATTTTCCCCTACGAATTTAATTTGCCTGATTAGTCGCGTTAATCAGGCAAGTGACTCAAACTCAAGGGACGCGGCTACATTCCTATGTCATTTGGATTTGGTTCCCGATCCGGAAGCGAATCTGCTCAAACGGGATAGAGCAAATCCCATCACTGCATAAATAACCACATTCAAAACCAGAGACATTGTCCAAAATACAATTGAATCTCCTAGATTGTTTGCTGTTGCTGGCAACAAAGCAGCCGCTGAGGGCCATAGATAAGGAATCGCGATGGACCAGAGGAAATGACTCAAACGAGAGTGGGTACGAAGGTCGCGATCTGCAAACGAAACTAACGAGTAAAGTACGATGGGAATGAAGAGTCCTACTGCCCCAAACACCAATACGACCCTGTTACGCGGGCGGGAACTACGAGCATGCTGAATCGCTTGTGACATCACGAGTTCCGCAATCTGGGTAGCTGAGATTGCTCCCAGAAATATAGTCCCAGGATTATCATCGCGGCTGCGCCGCATCGTCAATATTACAATGTACACATTTGCTTAACTCCTGATTAGTCGGATTACCGGACAAGTGCCGTACCATTACTCCACATGTCCGGTTAGCGCATTAATCAGGAGCTAGTGCGGTGTCCCGAAAATAAGTTGGATGAGTCCTGAGTCCTAAACTGTACAGCATCAATGCAATCGCATCGACTGAACCGGTCCGTTATTTACGGGACAGCACACTAGCATTCCGTTTCGCAAACGTGAAGATTGTCAACTACTGAGAGTCGTCGGTACGTGTGGCTTTGTGAGTGGGGTTTAATGCAGGGGTGCCGCTTTGTCACAAGCGCTCCTCAATCCCTCTTCGCATCCCTTCTGATAAAGTGCCGAGGCCTTCTGATGAAGAACCGAGGCGCGGGCCGCATCCTTGGCTACTCCCACTCCATTCTCGTATACATCGCCTAGGGTAGCGCAGGCAGCTGCATCGCCACCGTCACACGCCCGTTGCATGAGTGTGGCCGCGCGGACCTCATCCTTCGCAACCCCTCTGCCAGTGCCATAGGCGGCACCAAGAGCAGCACAAGCAGGGGAGTAACCTCGGTCGCACGCTCGTTGAACGAGGGTCACAGCCTTCACATCATTCTTTTCAACTCCAGTCCCTGTGAAGTACATGCGGCCCAATTCCCCACAGCCCGAAGCGCTTCCACCTTGGCACGCCTGTTGATAAAGCGTCACCGCGCGGGCAGCGTTCTGCGTTAGACCGCTGCCGGTTTCATACATATAGCCCAACCAACTACAACCTTCGACGTCACCGTTGTCACATGCACGTTGGAAGCACTTCGCAGCACTTGCCTCATCTTTAGTCACCCCGCTGCCGGATATGTACTTGATGCCCAAGAGAACGCAGCTGGCATACATTCCTCGGTTGCATTCAGCGGACAGGCTCACGAGGTCCCTCGAAGAGTGCTGGGTCGGCGCTGCACGACAAATGCAGTTTGTCAGTGAGCCGAGGATTACAGCCGCAATAGCACACGCGCTGAAACATCGAAGAGTTTTCATTGTTTGGAGCTTACTCTTGCCCCAAGAAAATGCAACGGTAGCGCTCATCCCGCAACTTTGGGAACGATGCCCAAGACAAGTCAATCTCGCTGCGTATTATTAGTGGTGCCCGATTAGTCGGATTACCGGACAAGTGGCGTACTAGCACTTCACTTGTCCGGTTAGCGCATTAATCGTCCACTTGATGGCGATCCGGCGCGTCTCCAATCTGAGTCTTGACGGGTGCCCCTAGAGGCATATCATGATTAAACAGGTGTTTAATTAAAGAGATGTCTAATCACTCTGTGAGCAGCAATAAAGCGTTCCGGGCGCTGGCCGACCCAACTCGCCGGGAAGTGCTTGGCCTGCTGCGCCACGGTGAAATAACGGCCGGGGCCCTGGCTGAAAAGTTTGACATGACCAAGCCTGCGATGTCGCATCACTTCGCGGTATTGAAGGACGCGGACCTCATCACCAGCCGTCGCGAAGGGCAGCAGATTTGGTACGGGTTGAATACCACAGTGGTGCAGGACCTTATGGCGTGGGCGATGCACCTGATTGTGGACGGCAAGAAGAGCAGGGGTAAACAAAGATGACTGGCAAATATTACCTGGTTGGAATACTGCTAACCGCAGCGGTGCTGGTGGCGACAGTGGTGGCATATCCCTACCTGCCAAGTTCGGTTGCCACGCATTGGAACATGAGCAATCAACCCAACGGCTACAGTCCGAAGTGGGCACTGTTTCTGATCGGGCCCGGAGTCATGGCTGGAACGATGCTTCTTATGTATTTCCTCCCCTGGCTCTCGCCGAAAAACTTCGAGGTGGACAGCTTTCGGTCCACCTATCTTCAGATCATGCTGATGCTGGTCGGCATGCTAGCTTATTTTTATGTTGTGACACTCTGGGCTGGTGTCGGCCACCCCTTAAACGTGAGTCGGGCAATTGTGGGCGGAGTGTGCCTGCTATTTGCATTGCTGGGGAACCTGATGGGGAAGATACGTCGAAATTTCTACATTGGCGTTAGGACTCCGTGGGCCCTGGCTAACGAGCGAGTTTGGAATGCCACCCATCGCTTCGCGGCGAAGACGTTCGTTGTAGGCGGCCTGGCGGGCTTGGCACTCACAGCTGCTGGCCTAGATGGTCGACCGGTTTTTGTTGTTCTTCTAGCCGGGGCGCTCGTTCCCGTCGTGTATTCGCTGGTTTTTTATAAACAACTGGAGCGGCGCGGCGAACTCTGAGTTTACTTTCCACGCGCAATTGGTCCCCTACAGCGATGGGCTAACTCCTGGTAAGTCGGATTACCGGACATATGAAGTAGGACTTTACTTGTCCGGTAAGCGCTGTCGGTTCAGACGGTCGATGCAACACCATCTGGTATAAAGCTGTTTTCAAAGGTGGTGTTTATGAAACAAGGGAGACGGTTTGGACTTTCAGCGGAGCAGAAGAGCGACGTGTGGCGTCGTTGGAAGGCAGGACAGACGTTGCATGAGATCGGGCGTGCTTTTGGGAAAGAACATTCCTCCATTCGGTGTTTGGTGTCGCGTCACGGTGGGATTGCTCCGGCCGTCCGTCGGCGTGCGCTTCTTGCGCTCACGCTTCGTGAGCGCGAGGAAATCTCTCGCGGAGTGGCTTCCGGTTCGTCGTTCCGTGAAATTGCCAGATGTTTAGAGCGAGCGGTATCGACCGTGAGCCGGGAGGTCAGACGACATGACGGCCGTTCTGCGTATCGAGCCAGTCAGGCGGACGGCCAAGCCTGGCAGTCGGCCTTGCGACCCAAGCGCTGCCTTCTTTCCATCCACCTGAAGTTGCGCAACATCATTGCGAGTAAACTGATTCTGGACTGGTCGCCGAAGCAGATTTCCGGCTGGCTGAAAACCCAGTATCCCGATGATGAGAGCATGCACGTGTCCCACGAAACCATTTACCGAAGCCTGTTCATCCAAGCGCGTGGAGTGCTGAAAAAGGAGCTGCTAGAGCACCTGCGATCCCAGCGTCGCATACGCCGGTCGCAACACTCTCGCATCTTTAAAGACGCGCGCGGTCAAATCCCCGAGGCCATCTCCATCAGGGAAAGGCCCGCGGAAGTGGAGGACCGCGCCGTTCCGGGTCACTGGGAGGGCGATCTCCTGCGCGGCTCAAGGAACAGTCACATCGCGACCTTGGTGGAACGCCATTCGCGCTTTGTCATGCTGATCAAGGTAGCTAGCAGAGATACGGCGGAGGTTGTAGGAGCATTGAGTAAACACGTTCGTAAACTTCCCGCAACCCTGCGGCGCTCGCTGACCTGGGACCGCGGACTGGAGATGGCCAAACACAAGGACTTTACGGTGGCCACGGATGTGAAAGTCTACTTCTGTGATCCGCAGAGTCCCTGGCAACGTGGCTCGAACGAAAACACAAACGGGCTCTTACGACAATATTTCCCGAAGAAAACTGACCTGTCCGACTATTCCCAGTCGGATCTGGATAAAGTAGCGCTGCGTTTAAATCAACGCCCGCGAGAAACTTTAGGTTTTCAGACTCCTGCGAGTAAACTTCAAGAAAGTGTTGCGTCGACCCATTGAGACCACCCGACTTACCAGGCGTTACGAACCCTGAGTTAGTCCGCAACCAGCCGAAACCTAACGCGCCGCACATTTCCACAAGTACAGGCACTTGATGGAGCGTACTTTGTGGGTCGTCGTCCCAGAAGGGTCGCAAAAGCAGAAAGGGGCAGCGGTAACCCAAATGTGGTTATTCGATTCCTCCACCTTTGGAGGACCGTTCGAATTGCAGCAATCTTCGTGTGAAAACTGAAATGAGTAAACCAGCGAGTACGCCGTCACCTCACCGGTGCATGCTCGGCATTCGAACTGCGATTGGAAAAACTCTAGGCGAAGACAAAGCGAAGATGATATCCTCGCCGAATGGAATTGAAAAGCTGCCGGGTGACGGTGCGCGACTTGGACGGAGTGGCGCATACGGTGGAAGTGACGGCGTCAGCGCTGTACGAGCCGGTTCTCCCGTGGTAAGGGGAGGTTGGCCAGCCGCCGGTTCGCACTAAAAGGGAAACCCTGTTGTCAAATTGTGTAAGTGATTTGTACAGCCCTGAGGCTTAGTAGCGGCAAGTCGGTTCGTTTCAGCAAGGCGGGATTGGCCGTCAATATGCATTGACCCAGGTCAACCGGAGGGGTCTGGTTTCGCCCGTCCCTGATCGAAACGCGCTCGCTGCAGGAGGTCGAAAATGCGAAAAGCCATGTGGATGATCCTTACGTTAGTCCTTGGTGCCATCGCTGTGCCGTGCGCCCATGCCGACGGTGTAACCTTCACATGCGTGCCAACCGTGTTTGTTCCTTGTGTCGCGGCACCGACCGCGCCAAACGTGACATTTCCGACCCCAACCACCCTCGTCATCACATGGGATGGTCAGACATTCGACATTACTTTGCCTAGCGGGTGGCTTGATACGAACACTTTTATTTGGTTCGCATCCAACGACCTGTTTATAATCACCGACACAAGCTTGGGCCTATCCCCGCCCGCTGAGGCCACCATCAACACTAACTCGCCCGACGTGAACGATGAGAGCGGCACATTAACCTTCACTCAAGGTACGCCTGCCATGCCGGAGCCAGGCACTGTCGCCCTAATGCTGGTCGGGGTTGGACTAGTGTTTGTGATACGGAAACGGATTGCTCGCGGCCTTCCACAGGCCGCTTAATCGCACCGCTCACCTCAGCAGTCGCGCCACGCCGGGTGGCTACCCCCCCTTTTCACTAAAGTGAAGGCTCATCTTCTGCGCGTGGACGGACTGCGCAACCTTGAGCACTTTCCAACGCGGCGTGTTGGAGCAATGGGGGACCGCTTACGACTTCCACCGACTGAATAGTTCCGTCCTTCCGAATCTGAAGCGTTAAATGGATGTCCCGTAAATTCGAGCGGTGCGAGCAATTGGAGGATAGACGGGGTCGTGCAACTTGGCCAGGAAGACTCCAGTTTGAGCCGTATCGGAGTCAATCGCAGATTGCGCCTGAACACTTCCGGAAAATGCGAGAAAGCCGATTCGTTCGGTGGGAGATTTCGATGTTATTGCACTCGTCGCGGTCGCGCGTCCCGATTCCGTATCGCGCTTCAGCCGTTGCAAATCGGTGCGCATCTCGGCCGCCAGTGAAGAATCGGTATAAATCGTTGCAAGTATGCGTGACAGGCAAGATAACGACATACCGGGGCGTACCCGAGATTGTTGCCGGTGAGCGCGAGCAGATTGAAATCCAAAAGTAGGCCGCAGGTGCTTGACGATTGCACGTCTGTTGGAATCTTCGGAAGGCTGGCGGACAGATCCCTTGCTGGCAAGTTTGCACATGAGGTTCGAATCGCGGTCGGTGACAACAAATAGCCTCCAACTAAGAGTCGCAGATCGCTGGATGCGGCATTCTTCCGTGACGATGGAGTGGTTTACACGGTTTGGAGCAAACCACGTATTCCGATAGCGCAAATTAACTTAATCACAACGGGAGTTTCCAGGAGCACTCATACCTAGAAGTCAAGTCCCAGTTTGAAGTTCCTACTGGGGAGTTCTAGCAAGAAATTCCTTAATTGACAGTGGGCGATTGGAGCCGGTACGAACTACGCTGGAACTAGGGGTTCCAACTGGCATCGTCGACACTATTCCCGAAGGACCGTGAAACACGTAGCTAGTGGTTTGCCCGACGGGTACATCAATAGCAGACCAAATCTCAAGATCGGAGATAGTATCCCCGGTAACTTCGGGTGCACCGGGTTGCCAAGAGTTATAGATTTCCATGCCGGCAGTTGCTTGGCCGTGGTTCGTAACCAATGGTAAAGGTGGGTCTGGGTCGGCCAATAGTATATCCTTAAAATAAATAGCCTGTACCGGGGTGTTAACACCCGCATTAATAGTTAGGAAGGAATCTTTAAGAGCTTCCGTGAGTATGTTTTCGAAAGAATAGTGATTGGCTATACCGCAAGTAACGTTTATTTGTATGCCGTGCCCAGCCAAAGCAAGATCGCGCATGGTAACAGCTCCCACTTCATTGCAGAGCGGACTCCCTTCAAAGACAAAAGTTGGTGCTGTGGACCCACCGCTGTAGACTCCTTTCTCAATTAAGAAACCAAATCCGTCGCCTGTGATGTGCACATCCACTCCGTTTCTACCACCTTGCCCCCCCACGAACACATTTTCTAACGTGACGTAACATGAATTACCCACGAAAATGGCGTCTCCGTCCCCGCCCGCATTGAACGCAACGACTAGATTTTCTAACTTGATTGAACACCCCGAAATGTTAATTGCAGGATTAACTCCCGGCTCCGCGAAAATTGGGACTTCTAAGTCTGGCGAGAATTGTGGTTGGACGTTCGTCAAGGGATTGTTTCCATATATCAAATAAAACGACGTTACGGTAAGAGTTGCGCCAAGATACAACGGACTATCGAGGTTCAGCTTCATCCATCCGTTGGTGTTCGGAAGTACGAGTGGAGTTCCAATTCGATATCCGACCGCAGCTGGAGGAAATTCTATTATTCTTATATTCCCCTTCATTGCCGCTTCAACAGCCGCGAGGATGGCTGGCGAGTCGTCGTGTTTATTATCGCCCACCGCGCCGTAGTCGAGGATATTTACGTACGTTTTCACCGGCGGCGTTAAACGTCCAGCCCACGACCCGAGCAATACACAACAGCAAAACATGATCAGCAGAACTGATAGAAACTTCGCCACTGTCTCCTCCACGCGCCAGAAGTCAAGCTGTCAATATCGACTGAACAGGAGCAACTGTCGGGCCAAATCGATGAGCGTTATTTCCTCGGAAATGAAACGCACTTAGTGGTGCGAAACAGGATTCGTTCTCAAATGGCACACACTTTGACGTCGCTTTTCCAAAACGGGAGCAAGTTCCGTACCGCGATTTGAGATCCATGCGACTTAATCAACCGGCTTTCGATGCTCTCTCAGGTGGTGCGGGCGTCTGGTCGAGTCAAATGCCAAGGATTATGTCTTCCCGACGTGCGAAGCTGCCCGGCATCCAGTTACCGATTTCTAATTCGACCTAGCTATGTCAAACGGAGGAGTGGAAAGCGCTATTTTGAAGTCGTGGTACTTCGCATTCAACTTGGGACCTAAGCGCTAATCGGAATGACGGCTTTGACAGACGTTCCCCAATCGCCAGAAGTGATTTCCAATCGGCCGCCCAACTCCTCGATCCTACTAAACATGGCTGCCGTCCCTACGCCCGGTTTCGAACCGCCGTGCAGTCTATCCAGTATCTCAGGCCTCATTCCGCCGCCGTCATCGCTGACCTCCAACGCGAGCTGGCTGTGTCCTGTTTGAATTCGGATCCGCACGTTCCGGCTTCCGGAGTGACGGACGACATTTAACAGGCACTCTCGGATCACCTTCAGCAGGTTGCTCTCGGACTGCCGAGATAAATGTGGCAATCGTGTAGGTACGTCAAGCTCGACATGGATTCCACTGCGTTCTCTAAAGCCATCCACATAAGCAACGATCGCAGCTCGAAATCCGAGCGTCTCAAGCTCCGGAGGGTATAGCAATTGGGCGATCATTCGTACTTTTTCCATAGAAGCTGCGGCCAGATCCACCGCTTCGGAGAGCGACTTTCGGGCAGTAGAGTGCACGGCCAATCCACGGATACGGCCTAGGGTTAGCTTTAATGCGTACAAGTCTTGACCAACATCGTCAGGCAAGTCACTGGCGATGCGCCGCTGTTCCTCGTCGTGCGAATGGAGCAACTGGATTGAAAGTTGTTCTATTTTCTGGGAAGCGAATCGCCGGTCCACAAACGGAGTCAACATAGCAAAACCTTGGACGACCAGGGTGGCGATCGCGATCGCGGCGGCACCTATCGTTGAAATATTCACTGCGCGCGACACTTCGGTTGTTATTGGTGTTTGGGACTTTGGCGGAGAGGGTGGGATTCGAACCCACGGTTGAGTTTCCCCAACACACGCTTTCCAAGCGTGCTCCTTAAACCGCTCGGACACCTCTCCGTTTTTTATTGCCGATCAGGTTAGCACACTCAGAATGCGTGCCGGAGATGCTTTTGCGACGTCATTCGCGAACGCCTGCGACTCGGACGGTCGTACAGCCCGGTTACGGGAATCGTTTGCATACCGCGAGCCATCGTTCTGCTGGCCAAATTGCGTCGCAGTTTCTTTAGAGGGTTCTGCTCCAAAAGTCTGGAACAGGTTCTTGAAATCCGATTACCACTGCGGTTCGGTCCAGGTATTTCGACCGTTCGGCCACCACGTGGCATTCGTGTTCTTTCTGGTTTACTTTATTGATGAGCAACAGACGTTGGCCACATCTCACCGGGGTCGTGAGCGTGATCAGCCCACCGCCCGCGTTTACTCGCAGCGCTTCAGTACCTTCGTGGAAAGGTTCGCTTTCGATTGTACGTCCGTAAACCAGTACCGGAAGATAAACCCAGAAGCGGCCGCTTAGGCGACGTTCTGGAATCTGACCGTCACCTTTGTGCGCAGATTTGCCGTGGGGGCTAGCCAAAGGCTTTCCGTCCGCTTCCTTCAAGAAGTTGCAGATCACGTTCACGCCTTACCTCGCTCCTGAAGCTTCGTATTTTGTTCGATTGTAACCCAAACGCCGATTGAGGACGCCGCCGCGCCTTTGGAACGGACGCATGTGACATCAGTGTCACATTAGATTTCGCCGCTAGTTGCAGACAAGAGCCCTATGCCGGATAATCGCAGAATCGGAGCTCTTTTCATCCGGCCAGCCATTCCTTATGATGAATTGTCCCCACTGCAGCACGGCAAACCCTGACTTCGCAACGTCCTGCAAAGAGTGCAGCACGCCTCTTCTCTCTACCGGAGATATGGATTCAGAAACGATTCAGATGGTCGATCCTGCTGCCATTACTCTCGGCAGCGATTTTGGAACGCGCTACCGCATTGAATCGCTCTTAGGCCAAGGCGGCATGGGGCGAGTCTATAAAGCCTACGACAAAGAACTCGATCGCACCGTCGCCATCAAGGTGGTTCGCGAGGGAGCGATCGGGCAAGCCGACGCTTTAAAGCGATTCAAGCAGGAATTAGTGCTCGCCAGTAAAATTTCGCATAAAAACATTCTGCGCATTCACGATATGGGCGAAGTGGGCGGAGTGCGGTTCATCTCCATGGCCTACATCCAGGGAAAGGACCTGCAGCACATCATCCGGGAAAATCCGAAGATGCCGCTCGACCGCGTTTTGAAATTCTCGCAACAGATTGCCGAAGCGCTGGCGGCGGCGCACGCGGAAGGCGTCGTACACCGGGATCTGAAACCTCAAAACCTTCTGATCGGAAATGACGATCAAGTTTTCGTTTGCGACTTTGGCTTGGCAAAATCTTTTGAAGATAACGCTATTGGCATGACCCGCACCGGAGCTTTTCTCGGCACTCCGCGTTACATGTCGCCCGAGCAGGTGGAAGGCAAGCCCGCGGATCAGCGCGCCGACCTCTACGCTTTTGGTTTGATTCTCTACGAGATGGTGACCGGGGATGTTCCGTTCACGGGAGAATCCACGCTGAAGGTGATGTATCAGAGGATCCAGGAAAAACCAAAGAGCCCGAAGCTGATCAACGCGGACCTGCCGAATTGGCTGGTTCGCATCATCATGCGCTGCCTGGAAAAAGATGTTGCGGATCGTTATCAAAGCGCTTACGAAATTCTAGCTGACCTGCAAGGCGCCAAGACATCGTCGAGCAGCGGTGTTTCACGCAGCGGTTCCAGCATCCAGATACAGCTCCCGGAGTTCACCGGACGCCGCTGGGTATGGTTTGCCGCTGGCAGCGTCCTGCTGATCGCTCTGGCGTTTGCGATTCCGCCCGTGCGCCACCTGATCCTTCCCGGCGGCAGCGGATCCTCGAGCGTCTCCGGTGTCCCGCCCCTCGCAAGCGGCCGAATTATTGCTGTGCTCCCGCTCCAAGTGCTCGGCGACCCGTCGCAACTCGGCTACTTGGCGCAAGGCATCGAGGAGGCGCTTTCGGCAAAATTATTTCAGTTGACTGAAGTCCATGTCACTACCGGTGAAGCCGTTGCAAAAGTTGACCAGAAGCAGCCGCTCGAGAAGATCGCTAGACAGCTTGGTGTGAACCTCCTCATTCAGGGAACAGTCCAAGGGCAAGGAGACAAAATTCGCGTAGTCCTAAGTCTGCAAGATGCCGCCGCGGGCAAGCGCCGCTGGACCCATGAATTCGATGGCGTCACCGGGGACCTCTTCGCGCTTGAAGATCAGATTTATAGTCAATTGGTTTCGGCGCTCACGATCACGCCGACGAATGAGGAGCTTGCCAAATCCGTGACACGCCCCACGGATAACGTCGCGGCATATGACTTTTACCTTCGTGGACGCAATTCACTGCGCGGAAACGATGCTAAGAGTATTCAGGCAGCCCTCGACTTCTACGATCAGGCATTGAAAGAAGACCCAAAGTTTGCGCTTGCATACACTGGGGTGGCCCAAGCCAGCCTGCGGATGTATACGATTAAAAAGGACGCCTTTTGGACTCAGAAGGCACTGGCCGCGGCGCAACAAGCTCAACAGCTCAACGATAAACTTCCGGAAGTGCACTGGATGCTCGGGGCCGTTTATCGTGCCACCGGCAAGTATCCGGAAGCAATTGCTGAGCTGAATCGGGCTCAAGCTTTGGCGCCCAATTCAGATGACGTCTATCGGCGGCTGGGTAACGTTTATTTGGCTAGCGGCAATGCACCCCGCGCGATAGAAGCCTATCAAAAGGCAATCGACCTTAATCCCTACTACTGGATCAACCAAAATTCTCTCGGCGACGCCTACTTTGAAGTCGGAGAATACGATAAAGCCCTTCAGGCGTTCAAAAAAGTTACCGTGCTAGAACCGGACGTCAATGCGGGATTCGAAAATGCCGGGGGCGTGCTGGTTCAGGAAGGCAAATACAGCGATTCGATTCCGTACTTGGAGAAGGCTATTCAGATTGAACCTGATTCTGGCGCCTACTCGAATATGGGTACGGCGTATTTTTTCCTAAAGCGATTCGGCGAGGCCTCTCAGGCATTCGAGAAGGCTGTAGCGCTCAATCCAAATGACACCGTCACGGTCGTAAATCTGGGTGACGCTTATCGCGGATCGGGACAAACGGACAAGGCTAAGGATGCGTATCAGCGGGCGATCTCCCTTGGTTACAAGGAATTGCAGACGAATCCGCAAGATGCAACAGTCATGGCGGAGATTGCATTAACGTACGCGAAGATTGGAAATCCTGAAGAAGCCGAAACGTTTATCCGGCGTGCTCGGGCGCAAGACAAGAAAGACGTCAACATAATCTATACGGAAGCCCAGATCAATGCCCTGACGGGAAAGTCGAGCCAGGCACTCGCGCTGCTTGAAGAGGCACTCCAAAATCATTATTCGGCCGAAAACGCGGCGGTCGACCCGGATCTTGATAGTCTCCGCAACAACCCGCAGTTCGATAGCTTGATCAAGAAATACTCAACGAAGAAGCCATAACTAGACTGCGGGAGAGAGGTGAGCTCTCGCAGGCGAATAGCTAGCTATACAAGGAAGGCCTTCCCGGGGTTGATACTGCTCAGAAAAAGAGTGCGGGGGAGTCCCTATCTAGCCAACCCGGTCCACAGAGATAAGGCCGCGGACCCGGGAACTCGAATGGCTCGAAATGGGAACAACAGATCTAATTTAAAACCGCTGCCAACCGTCTTAACTGACCCGGCTCGGCCCAATTGCCTTCCAGCCCTTCCGACCGCCGAACCCGAGGAGGAATATACCACCAACACCGAACAGCAACAGTTCTGCCTCTGCTGGCTCGGGCATATCCACGTCCGCTCCAACTCCCTGGAACGACGAGAGTCCATTGCAACCGTCGCCATCGCAAGTAGCCGCAAAGATAAGCTCTGTAGGCGTGCTGTCTGAGCTCGTTTCGCACTGTCCAGAGTTAAACGCGGCGTTAGCTATTGCTACGATGTTGCAGGAGTAGAGGGCATGTGGAATAGTGGGAGTAACATCGATGAACAGCTCGTCGAGAGTGACCGAACCGTCGTACGTAAACACGGCCGAGCTATTAATCGTCCCGTCGACCGTAATGGTATCACCTGAAAAGCAGAAAGCGGAATTTTCACCAGGCGCGCACACTGGTTCATCCTTCGGCGCGGTTATTTCCACCTTGGGATCTATAATGCCGCTGCCGTCCGCCCAAGCCATGCCGGCAGAAACAGCTGCAAAAGCGATCAGAACCGCAAAACGCACCGCACCTTTAAACGTCATTCGAATCCTCCCCTAATAATTACCTGGCGATCCTATTGCACATCCGGTGCCAAATCAAGCTCGGATATCAATTCTGTAGGTCCTTTGTTTTCTTCGCGAATATAGACGCTCTCCGGAGGTATAAATTGATTGTATGCAAACATTTGCGTATTACCGGAACCCATTAGCCTGAACGCGGCCGCTACTTGCGGACTGCGTCATAAATCGGATCTCTTATTCAATGACGGATTAGGGGAACCACGTCGCCACCACGTCACGTCAATCCAACACCTATATACATCACCAATCGTTCCTCTCGAGTGCAGCTGGACTTGGAACCGAGCCCCCACTGATGGGAACTTCCACACTAAGAAAGAGGAATTTTCTCCGTCCTCTGCTCCCTGCATGGAGCACGATTCTCCGGTTGAGTTATTCAGGCGGGCTCGGAGTCATATCTCGTGCTTTGTGGATGTCGCGGGTTGGATCCTTCTTTCATACCGCTAAGGAAGTATGGAGCAATCACTCGCAGTGCTTGACATGCAGCTGTGCATGGGATAACACTCACCCGGAATCATTTGCGGGCACGGCATCGAACACCAATATTGCGACCTAGGCTCCGTATAAAGGGGAGTCATGCCCGCGAAACAAGTGCGCTAGCGGCCCGTGGAGAGCAAAGAACGCCGCCAGCCCAGATTGTAGCGGCAGACTTTACGGGGTTGTTAGGGATGCCATTGGGGCCACGATCTTCCGCAGAGGTGGAATTGCTCTCTCGCTCTGCCTTCGCGGAATTCTGCGCCGGTTCGTCATTAACCCAGCCAAGCAATAACGTCATTCCGAATCAAAAGGATATGCCGTGGTGCAAAACTTGATGCCGCCACCTCCTGAAAAACGGCTAACCTTCTTCGCGGCAATGCTTGTCGCCTGCCTCCTGCTGAGCCCTCCAGTGTCACACCCGCAGTCCGTTCAAGACGAACCCAATCGAATTGGAAAGCCCGTTCAGGGAGAAACGACCGAAGATTACAATCGACGCCTGCAACAACTGAATCAATCTCTCGCAACTCCTGCCACGGACAGCGAGCAAGGTGAATACCGAATCGGCTCCCACGATCTACTCGAGATAAATGTATTTGAGGCCCCCGACCTGAATCGCTCCCTCCGTGTCTCAGCCGGAGGCGAAATTTCCATGCCGTTGCTCGGCGCCGTTCAATCATCCGGCCTGACCGCCCGCGAGCTCGAAGGAACGCTTGAAGTACGGCTGCGGCAATACATGAAAGATCCGCACGTCGGCGTTTTCGTCACCACCGTCGAAAGCCATCCGGTCTCCGTTGTCGGTGCAGTCAAGAAACCCGGAGTCTTCCAAATTCGCGGCACCAAAACCGTGCTGGAGATGCTCTCCATGGCTGAAGGGCTCTCGGACGATGCCGGCGACGAAGTACTCGTCATGCGTGGCGCAGGGCTGCATTTCGGCTCGGATTCAAACGGCGGTAGCGCGAATCCCGCGACGTCTCCCGCCCCGCAAAGCCCATCGCAAACGCAAGTGCCCTCTGGCGCGGCTGACGATCTGAGCTACAACGACACCATTAAAATAAATCTGAAGGATTTGCTCGAATCCGGAGACCAGCGATTCAACGTCGCCGTTTATCCCGGTGATATCGTCAAAGTAACCCGCGGCGGCATCATTTACGTGATCGGCGACGTCAAAAAACCCGGTGGATTCGTGCTCAAGACCGATCAAAATATGTCCGTCCTCAAAGCCATCGCGCTGGCGGAGGGCTTGAATGCAACCGCAGCCAAGAGCCGCACGAAGATAATTCGGACAGACGAAAAGACCGGGCAGCGCTTCGAGTTCCCTATTGATCTGGGAAAAGTGCTCGCGGGAAAAACTCCCGATACCCCGCTGAAGCCCGCTGACATTGTATTCATCCCAAACAGCTCGGGAAAAACCATGCTTTATAAAGGAAGCGAGGCCGCCGTCGCAACTGCCAGCGGCCTGATCATCTGGCGCTAATGGATCCGGAAACCAAAATCAGCCTCTACGACACCACGCCCGCCGCGATCGCAAAGCGTCGTCCGCCCGCCGTTCCTTCGTTTGAAGCTGACGAAGCTGATAAAGTTCCCGACCTGCTCGAATACGGACGTGTCATAAAGAAGCGTCGCGCCACGATACTCACGATCGCTTTTGTGGTTTTCACCATCGGACTATTCGCAACCCTCAAGGAAAAACCCGTCTATCGCGCTCGCGTGCTGGTTGAAATTCAAAAGGAAAATCCCGACATCCCGACGCTGCAAGAGCTTTTTCAGGTCGAAAGCATTTCCGATACGTACCTCGAAACTCAGTATCGAATATTGA
>Ga0302218_10000313_pt1 | contig 17324 bp, 14 predicted proteins | sample II_Palsa_E1_1_FD_194567 | JGI IMG/M metagenome (GOLD analysis project Ga0302218, IMG submission 194567) | Peat permafrost microbial communities from Stordalen Mire near Abisko, Sweden - II_Palsa_E1_1 | ecosystem: Environmental > Terrestrial > Soil > Palsa > Peat permafrost | place: Sweden... | reverse complement strand
CATTTTGCAGCACGACGCGGAGTCGAATAAACAGCTTTACGACGGCTTGCTGCAAAAATTGAAGGAAGCGACCATTACTGCCGGACTTCGTTCAAGTAACATTCGCGTGGTGGATCCCGCGCTAGCGCCGGGGAGCCCTTCGCGGCCGCAAAAAGCGCGCAATATCATGCTGGCATTCCTGATTGGTTTGGTAGGCGGAGTAGGCCTCGCGCTTTTCCGCGAGTACCTCGATAACACGGTGAAATCGCCAGACGATATCGAAGCGCTCACGGGCTTGCCCTCGCTTGCAGTCGTGCCCGCCATGCCGGGATTGAATGCGCACCAGGGCCGGCTTTCGCGTCGAGTTCGAGATGGAAGTTCACAAGCCACTTCCGGCGGGCGCGTGGAGTTGCTATCGTACGTCCAACCGAAATCTCAAATCTCTGAAGCCTTCAGAGCTTTGCGGACTTCTCTGCTGTTGTCGCAGGCGGATCATCCGCCGCAAGTAATCCTGGTGACCAGCGCCCTGCCTCGAGAAGGAAAGACCACGGCGGCGGTAAACCTCGCCGTTACCCTGGCGCAACTGGGAGACCGTACTTTGCTGATGGATTCCGATCTGCGCAAACCGGGCGTACGGCGTGCGCTGAATTTGACAATTGGAAAAGACGTGGGACTAAGTTCCTATTTGGCGGGAGTTTCAAGCCTCGACGAAGCCACGATTCAGCATCCGACGATAACGAACCTCTCGGCTCTAACGACCGGGCCGGTGCCACCTAGTCCAGCGGACCTGCTTTCTTCACATCGCATGCGCGAAGCAATTGCAGAATTGCGCCGGCGATTCAAGTTCATCGTTATTGACTCTCCGCCAGTCATGGCTGCCACGGATGCCGTGATACTTTCCGCGCTCACCGATGGAGTGCTGCTGGTGGTACGCAGCGGCGAGACGCCGAAAGAAGCTTTCACACGCACCCGAGATCTGCTGGCGGCGGTGAAATGCCGCTTGCTTGGCGTGGTTTTGAACGCCGTTGATTCCAGCGCACCGGATTATTACTACTCTTACCGGTATTATCCATACGCCTATGGTTACGGGTATGGCGAAGATGCGGACAAAACTTCCAAATTTCCATCAGGACCCGAGGAGCCGAATGGGCCTTCGGCCTAAAAGGTGATATCTTGCGAAACCTGATTACCGGCGGTGCTGGTTTTATCGGTTCTCATCTAGCAGAGGCATTAATCGGACGCGGTGACGATGTATTTATCCTCGACGACCTCTCGACCGGCAGCGTGGAGAACATCCGGCACCTGAAAAAATACGATCGTTTCCACCATGTTTTTGATTCGATCATGAATAAGCATCTCCTTGCAGAGATGGTGGATGAATGCGACGTCGTTTATCACCTGGCTGCCGCCGTAGGCGTGCGGTTAATTGTAGAGAGCCCCGTACGCACGATCGAAACGAACGTTCACGGCACGCAATTCGTATTAGACGCGGCATCCAAAAAGAAAAAACTGGTTTTTGCCGCTTCCACGTCCGAAGTCTACGGCAAAAGCGACAAAGTGCCGTTTCACGAAGACGCAGACTTAGTACTCGGACCGACCAGCAAGGGCCGCTGGAGCTATGCGGCGTCGAAAGCGCTCGACGAATTTCTCGCTCTTTCGTACTGGAAAGAGAAAAAACAGCCGGTGGTGATTGCGCGGTTATTCAATACGGTGGGGCCGAGGCAGACGGGCCGTTACGGAATGGTGCTGCCTAACTTTGTGCGCCAGGCTCTCGATGGTGAGCCGATCACGGTCTTTGGAACGGGCCAGCAATCACGTTGTTTCTGCGACGTTCGCGACTCCGTGCAGGCCATCATGAGGCTTGTTGCCACCGAGAAGGCAATCGGTGAGGTGGTCAATATAGGCAACACTCACGAAATTACGATTGAAGGGCTCGCGCATCTGGTGAAGCAGCGCACGAACAGCAGCTCTCCGATTACTTACGTGCCCTACGATCAGGCCTACGAGCCCGGGTTTGAGGATATGCCGCGGCGCGTACCAGCACTGGGAAAGCTCGAGCGACTTACGGGCTTTCTGCCAGCGATACCCCTGAACGACATCGTGGATGGCGTCATTCATTACTTCCAGGACAAGAAGAGCGCCGGAAAGCGAGATTCTGTTACGACCGATGGGGCCGTTCCGGTGGGCCGGATGGTGGCAGGATCAACTGCCAGCTAATGCCCGGTAAGGCGCACGGCAGCACGGTTAGATTCCAGACAGTTTCATACGACGTTCTCATTGTGCGGCCAAGGCAAGGAGTTGCTTAGATTGTCATCGAAAATCCGCATCGGCCTTATTGGATATGGGTACTGGGGCCCGAACTACGTTCGTGCGCTGAGTGAATTGCCTGGATGCAGCGTTACGGTGATCTGCGATTCGCAGCCCGAACGATTGGAACGAGCGGCTTCTCGATTTCCGCAGATCCCGGTCTGCGAAGACGCCCGGGAGGTTTTGGAACGAACGGATGTGGACGCGGTAGTGATTTCCACACCGGCCTCGACGCACTACAAACTAGCCCGGTTGGCTCTGGAGTCCGGCCGACATGCGATCGTCGAAAAACCGCTGGCTCTAGAGGTGGAACATTGCGAGGAATTAGGCGCACTCGCCGATGCGAAGGGCCGAGTGCTGATGGTGGCGCATACATTTCTCTACAACCCGGGGATTCAGAAGCTGCGACAATGCGTGAAATCATCTGCCTTCGGCCAAGTCTATTATTTGCATTCCACCCGAACTAATCTCGGGCCGATCCGTCATGACGTAAACGCGATTTGGGATCTGGCTCCTCACGATATTTCGATCTTCAATTATTTGCTGGAAGAGCAGCCTCTGTGGGCAAGCGCGATCGGGTCTCGCGCTTTAGGCAACTCTCGGGAAGATGTCGGATTCGTCACACTGGGTTACGCGAATGATGTGATCGGAAATATTCACGTGAGTTGGGCGGACCCGAATAAGGTGCGCGAAGTGGTCGTAGTGGGCAGCCGCCAGCGTGTAGTGTTTGACGATTTGAATGACTTAGAGCGAGTTCGCATATTCGAGAAGGGCGTTTCGTTGAGCGAAACGGACGCCGGGACATTTGGAGAATTCAAGTTGTTGGTGCGCGATGGAGACATCATTAGTCCCAAAATTGAATTCAGCGAGCCGCTGAAGAATCAAGCCACCGATTTCATCCAGGCCATTTCCGAGAACCGGAAGCCGGTGTCGGATACCCTGACTGGAACGCACGTCGTTCGGACATTGAAAGCAATCGATGCTTCCATGCGCGAGCACGGAAAAGCTGTGGAGGTGGCAAAGTGCAAAGTTGCGTCCCGATCGAGTTAGGGCGTGATTGCACGATCGATCCCGGAGTAATCTTGGGATATCCTCCGGGACGCACAGTCGAGAGGACACCTGTGCGCATCGGCGACCGCGCTCAAGTGCGCTCCGGAACTGTGATTTACGCTTCGGTGAAAATCGGAAACGGACTGGAGACGGGGCATGGCGTAATTATCCGAGAGGGAAACAGCATCGGAGATGATTGCTCCATTTGGAATCACACTACCATCGATTACGACTGCGTCCTCGGAAATCGCGTGCGCATTCACTGCAACGTTTACGTTTCGCAGTATACCCTGATAGAAGATGACGTTTTTCTTGCGCCCGGGGTGATGCTGGCAAACGACCCTCATCCACTGTGTACTAAATGCATGCAGGGGCCGACCATAAAATCGGGGGCGCGAATCGGAATCGGGGCTACGATTCTTCCGCACGTAATTATCGGAGAGAACTCCTTGGTCGGCGCGGGAAGTGTTGTTAACGCCGACGTACCTGCCCGCGCGGTGGTAGTGGGCTCGCCGGCTCGTGTAATTGCGGACGTGGATGAATTGGAATGCCCGTTCGACATCGTCAAACCGTACGTGGACGGAATCGATGTCCGGCGGCGCCCGGAATGGAATACGGTCGCTCCCCTGCCTCGCCCCGTGGTGCGACCCGCTCGACGCGGGCAATGAAAACGCTGGCAGCCATCTTCGCCTACAACGAGGGCGAGAAAATCCGCAGGACGATTGCCCGCCATCCGTATCCGCGCGATTACGATTTGCTGGTGATGGATGACGGCTCGACTGATGGCGCACTCGAATCTCTACCTAAGAATGGATGGCTTCATCTGCGCAACCCCACGAACCAGGGAGTAGGCGCAGCGATGAAGCGCGTCTTCGACTACGTGATCGAAAATAATTATGATGTACTAGTGGTTCAGGCGGGAAACGATAAGGACGATCCAAACGAAATTCCGCGATTACTCGATCCGATCCGCTCCGGCCGGGCGGATTTCGTGCAAGGGTCACGTTTTCTTCCCGGCGGCGGATACGGCAACACTCCCGCATATCGCGTGCTCGCCACACGGTTCGTGCATCCGCTTTTGTTCTCGATGTTCGTGGGCAAGCGCGTGACGGAAACGACCAACGGGTTCCGGGCATTCCGCACGAACATTCTTCGTGACGGACGAATCGATTGGCGACAGGATTGGCTCGATAGATACGAACTCGAACCTTATCTCCTCTATAATTCGATTCGACTGGGTTACCGACATTGCGAAGTGCCGGTTACTAAGATTTATCCGCCTCACCAGCAGGGCTACACCAAGATGAAGCCGATCACGGGATGGTGGAGTATTCTCCGGCCCATCTTTTATTTGGGTCTGGGCTTAAGAAAATGACTGAAAGAATCCAAATCCCTTTCGTAGATTTGCAAGCGCAGTACAAAACCATTGCGAAGGAAATAAACGCGGCAATTCAGGGCGTGCTGGACCGGAGTGACTACGTCCTGGGTGAGGAAGTCGGCCTGTTCGAGGAGGATTTTGCGAAATTTATCGGAACGACTCAGGCTATAGGAGTCGGCTCCGGACTTGACGCGCTCGAACTCGCGCTTCGTGCGTACGGCATCGGGCCGGGCGACGAGGTGATCACTGCGGCGAACACTTACATAGCAACCGTGCTTGCGATTATTGCTGCAGGCGCACGTCCTGTTCTTGTGGACATGGATCCTTCGACTTACAACATCAGTCCGAACGCGATCGAGGCCGCCATCACGCCGCGGACGCGCGGAATCATGCCGGTGCATCTTTACGGTCAGCCAGCAGATATGGAGCCGATTCTAGCAATCGCTCGAAAGAACAAGATCATCGTCATCGAAGATGCCGCGCAAGCGCATGGTGCTATGTATGCCAACCGGCGGGCGGGTACATGGGGACATGCCGCGGCCTTCAGTTTCTATCCTGGAAAAAATCTCGGCGCCTACGGAGACGGGGGAGCCGTCACCACGAACGACCCGGCTATCGCTGAGAAAATACGCCAATTGCGAAACTACGGTCAACGCGTGAAGTACGAACACGTGGTTGCAGGCACCAATTCACGGCTGGACACGATTCAGGCGGCCATTTTGCGGGTGAAGCTTCGCCATCTGGATGTATGGAATGCCGCGCGGCAACGACATGCCGCAGCTTACAATGCACTGCTGGCGGGCGGGCCGTACGTTTTGCCTCGCGTCGCGGCTCAGCGCACACATATTTTCCATCTCTACGTGATCGAGACGGACAACCGGCGCCACGCACAGGAATTTCTGTCCGCGCGCGGAATCGCGACCGGTATCCATTATCCGATACCGATTCATATGCAGGAAGCCTGCAAAGATTTAGGGTACCGGTACGGTGAATTTCCGGCGACGGAGGCAGCAGCCAATCGAATTCTGTCGCTGCCGATGTATCCGGAACTTACAGAAGAGCAGCTCAAATACGTGGCATCGAGTTTGCTGGAATCCTCAGCGAAATCTTCGACAAGCACGATTCGGGAGACGACGAGTTGATGATGCGGGCCGTGAAGTCGGGGCCAATATTTTCTCGGCGCGTCAAAATCCTGCTTGCGCTATTTGTTTTCAGCCTTCCGCTGGTGAATCCTTGGGTGCGTGGCGATGGAGTGGGATACTACGCGTTCGGCCGGTCGATCCTAATCGGCGGCAATCTCGATTTCACAAGAGATTGGCTGGCCGCAAACACTAGCTTTCGGATGGGGCGTGTCAATTCTGACGGAAACATCAGCCAGAATCAATTCACGGTAACAGGTCATCTGGATAATCATTTCACAATAGGACCCGCGATCCTTTGGTCCCCTTTCCTGCTAATGGCTCATCTTGCTGTGAAGGCAAGCCACATTTTCGGATCCCGTGTTTCCGCCGACGGTTTCTCTTCGCCTTATAGGATCGCTATGGCGTTGGGAACTGCATTTTACGGCTTTCTGGGGATATGGTTTTCCTTTCTGCTGGCAAAAAAGTATTGCGGAGAGAAATGGGCATTTCTCGCCGCTCTCGGCATCTGGTTCGCAAGTTCACTTCCCGTCTATATGTATTTCAATCCCTCATGGGCTCATGCACATTCAGCTTTCGTCGTATCGCTCTTTCTGTGGTATTGGGATCGCACACGAGCAGCGCGCAGCTGGGCGCAGTGGCTGATTCTTGGCATAATCGCTGGGCTCATGATGGACGTTTACTATGTAAATGCGGTTTTGCTGATCGTTCCTCTGATGGAATCACTAGCTGAGTTCTGGGACAGATTAAAGGCAGGCGAAATCGAACGTACGAAGCAGCTTTTTATCTGCAATGTACTTTTCGTCATAACTATTCTTGTCGCGTTCGCTCCGACTCTTATTACGAAAAAGATAATTTATGGAAGCTATTTTAATTTGGGCTACACCGAGCGATGGTTTTGGAAATCTCCGGCCCTTCTGAAGGTTTGCTTCTCCGCGGAACACGGTTTGTTCAGCTGGACACCGATTCTGATCTTGGCGGTGGCGGGACTTGTTTTGCTGCAAACGTACGATCGGGAATTGAGCCTTTTCTTGACTGGTGTTTTTTTGCTTTACCTTTATACGATCGGCTGCTATCAAAATTGGGATGGCATTTCGTCGTTCGGAAATCGCTTTTTCATATCGCTAACACCGTTGTTTGTTCTAGGACTTGCATCCTTTTTTGACTGGCTTGCGAGCAAATGTCGCGAGCGCGATTCCATGGCGTTCGCATGGAGTGTAACGGCATTGTTCGTGTTATGGAATATGGGGCTTATTTTCCAATGGGGCACACACCTGATTCCGGCGCGCGGGCCGATTTTGTGGCGTGACGCAGCGTACAATCAAGTTGCGGTCGTACCGGCACAAGCGGTCCGGACCTTAAAAGCATACTTGACGGGGCGCGGACGGCTGATGGGCCACATTGAGCAGCAAGATCTTCAGCAACTCAAAGAACAAAATAGAGAGCCCTAGAATCCTCTGCCAATAGAAGATACCGAGTGAAGTATTTTGCATAGTCGAGAATTCGAGGGGTTTCCGCTCTCCGGAAAGCTTCAAAATTATGGGAACTCAGCCGGTAAAAAGTAACCTTCGAATGCGGACGCGCGTGCTCCGGAACACCGCAGCGTTACTCGGCGGCCGTGGAATCTCGATTGTTCTATCGGGAGGGGCATCAATTATTCTGGTACGATATCTGGGGAGTGAAAAACTTGGCGAATTCGGCGCAATTTATGCTTACGCGACGCTCTTCGGTTGGCTGGCAACGTTTGGAATGGATACGATCATGGCTAGAGAAGCATCGATCGACCGTAACCAGGCTACGAACATTCTCCGAACCGGAACGAGGCTCTGCCTCGTATTTGCTATCGGCTCCACCATTTTGTCATTGGTAATTGCTCCCTTTGTAGGTTACAAAGGCGATTTACATTTCCTACTTATTTTCGCTGTAATGGAAATGCTCCTGCTTTCACCGCTCCGTCTTTCCGGAGTGGTCTTCCAGGTAGATTTGAAGCAATGGTATTCGGTGGGGATCAATCTATCGCGTCAGTTTCTATGGCTCTTGTTGGTTGTTGTGCTGGCATGGTTGCAGGCCCCCCTCGTTAAGGTAATCGTGTGGCGTTTTGCTGTGGCGACCATGGAATCCATTCTGATCTGGGTCTTCAGTCGACGCTTCCTGTCCCGCTTAGCGGAAGTCCGGGCGGATCGGGCACGCTTTTATCTAGCTAGCGCGGCCCCCATGGCTTTCAGTGCGCTTCTAGCTTCAATATACATGCGCATTGATCAGGTGATGCTGCACAACATGGTGAATGACTCGACTTTGGGTCAATACGTCGCCGCAGTCAGAGTGAGCGAAATGTTTGAAATGCTTCCGGCAGCGTTAATTGCTTCGCTGGTCCCGATTCTTTCCGTCTCCGCAAAAGATCCCGAGGTTTTCCGCACTTACCTTGACCGGACGTTTCGTTACTTTTTAGTCCTTGGCTGTGCCATCTGTGTGGTGATTACGACAGGAGCTGGCCTCATCGTAAACCTCCTCTATGGTGGGCAATTCGCCGCAGCGACGCCGTTGCTCGCGGTGTTAATTTGGTCGGAGGGAAGCACCTTTTTCGGCGCAGTTGTGATAAACGCGATGGTAGCTAGAAATCTTCAAAAATACCTTCTGGTGCCGACGGCCGCAGGCGCATTAGGCAATGTTGTTTTGAATTTGTACTCGATACCCCGATATGCAGCGCTAGGCGCCGCTTGGGCCACGTTGATAAGTTATAGTATGGCATGGTTCGTTGTGCTGCTGGCATTTCGGCAAACACGCCCGCTAGTTCTGCAGGGTTTGCGCTGGGCGATACCGGCATTCGCACTGGCAGCGGGAGCAACATGGGCAGCGGCGGTTCTACCAGGACCGGCACTGGTAAAAGTCGTACTTGGAGTCTGTCTGTACGCAGCGGGAATTGGAGCCACACGGCTCTTCGGGCGCGATGATATCGAGTACGCGTGGGCAGCACTGGCGCATGGTCAAGCGAAAACCGGATAGAGAAAAGCAAGAAAATCAAGGTAATGCGAACAACCATGATCAAATCCGCGATCTACAAATCCTTCCGGGCATTCGGCCTCGATATTACCCGCCTGCGTCATTACGAACAGGGCTACCCTCCCGACTTTCACGATGAAGAGACAGACATCATTCGAAAAGTCCGCCCCTGGACCTTGACGAGCCCGGAGCGAATATACGCTCTGATTCAAGCGGTGCGGTACGTGAGCGCTAATGCTATTCAGGGGACCATCGTTGAATGCGGAGTGTGGAAGGGTGGCAGCATGGCGGCGATCGCGAGGTCGCTTCTACAGGTTCAGGATGTGAACCGTGATTTGTACCTCTTTGATACATTTGAGGGAATGTCCGAGCCAACGTCAAATGACAGTGATTACTCTGGCAAGCAGGCCTCCGAACTCTTGCGAGAGAACCCCAGCTACAGGTGTGCTGACGCGCCTCTGGAGTTTGTTAAGAGCGTGCTTTTAGAGACGGGCTACCCAGAAGAGAGAATTCACTTCATCCAGGGGAAGGTAGAAGAGACCATACCGGCCTCGGCTCCAGATTCCATCGCCCTACTGCGACTTGATACCGACTGGTATGAGTCAACAAAGCATGAACTAGTTCACCTATTTCCACGCCTATCGCACAATGGTGTAATCATTATCGATGACTATGGCCATTGGAGAGGGTCCCGGCAAGCTTGCGATGAGTATTTCGCGGAGAACCGAATCCCTATTCTGCTAAACCGAATCGATTACACCGGCCGAATTGCTTTGAAGCCGTGATCAAGGAACAAAAAATTGAAATATGCAGTCTTGAATCTGCCACGCGAATCGGATGCTGTCGAGAATTATGGCAACAAATTAGTCCTCCTGTTGCGCCATCCCGTTTACGCGTTTCTCGGTCTGCGACCTGCTCTGGCTCAACACACTGCACCCGAACATGCGGCCCTGCGCCGCTGGGCCAAGGGTCGATCAACGCTGGTTGAAATCGGAGTGGCGGAGGGTGTATCGGCGCTTGCTCTTCGCGACACAATGTCTCCCGAAGGAACCCTCCACCTGATTGATCCATACCACCTTAGTCGCTTTTCCGGACTGAACTTCACGAAGCGGGTGGCGCACCGAGCGGTGAAAAGCCGCTCGGGTGGGAAGGTTGTGTGGATCGAAAAATTCAGCCAGGACGCGGTCCGCGAATGGACGGCACCAATCGACTTGTTAGTAATTGATGGGGACCATTCCGATGCCGGAGTCGAGGCGGATTGGAACGATTGGAACCGTTTCGTGAAGCCAGGGGGACTTGTGATTTTTCACGATGCGTGCCTCTTCCCGGGTGGCTGGACGCGTCCTGATTATGGCCCTGTGAATTTAGTTAACCGCCTCTTTCGCGAGAATCTGGTGCCTGGCTGGACCATCGCAGAGGAAGTCCATTCGCTGCTCGTAGTGGAGCGCCATGCTTCGACGAAGGACGATTTGGAAGATTCGGCGATTGGAATCGCTGAGAAAGGCGTAGGACGTTGAGAATTCTCATTGTCACGGACGTACCCCGTCAATGGGAAGCAGGCACGGCGGCCGTCCTGCTAAATCACGCTCGCGAGCTCCAGAAACTGGGGCACGAAGTGGACTGCTGGTTCGGTGAGGACGTAATGACGGGGCCGGTGCGGCCTCAGCGCCTCAAGACCTTCATTTTTGCCGTTCGCGTCGCTCGACGTATTCTGCAAGAACGGGACAGCTATGACGTCGTCGACCTCCATGCTCCATTGGGTTGCGTTTACGGCGCCTTGCGCAGATTTTTCCCCCGAAAAGGTACACCTCCCTATGTGTTTACGATGCAGGGGATTCTAGAGCGTCATGCGCATATCATGCGGCGGGAACACTCCAAGGGACGAGCCTGGAATTTTGGTTGGAAGAACCGGCTATGGTTTCGGCTGTATCATCAAACGATGTACGACGTCGCCATCAAGACGGCGGATTTCGGTGTTGCTTCCAATCGCGAGGCCTGGACCTATCCCGAGCTCAAGCACGATTGCGAGCCCGCCCGCCTGTGGTATGTGCCGAACGGGGTGGAAGAGCGATTCTTCACACAGAGTGAGCGCAGTAACAAAGGAACAATTCGGCTGTTGTATGTGGGAACCTGGCTTGACCGCAAAGGTGTTTATTATCTGGCCGAGGCGTTCCGATTCTTGACCCAGCGTAGATCAGACATTGAATTGACCGTAGCTGGCTGTCTGTGCCCCGAAGATGAAGTGAAACGATTCTTCGCGCCGGAGATTCGCTGCAAAGTACACGTCATCCGGTTCGTCAAACGCGAGGACATGTTACGAGTCTACGTCGGTCACGATATCTTCGTTTTTCCGTCCTTGATGGAGGGAATGCCACTCGCGCTTCTCGAAGCAATGGCAACAGCAATGCCGGTGGTCACTACCGAAATCTGCGGAATGGCGGACGTCATCGAAGATGGCTATAATGGTTTGCTCGTCCCCCCCGCAGACACCGCAAAATTGGCCGAAGCGACCGAACGGCTTTGCGAGTCGTTAGAATTGCGCGAGCAACTGGGTCGGGAAGCGCAGCAGACGATGAAGCGTTATACGTGGCAGCGCGTCACTCAAAAATTGGAAATGGTGTTGTCCTTGGCGGTCCAGCAGGCCCAGCAAGTTGTAAATCATTGAGGCCATGCGAGTTTGTGACAGACTTGCCCATTGAATATGCCTACCTTGGTTGCTCTGCTTGGAAGGCCTGACACACCTACTGATGGCGTGGCGGATTACTGCGCATTTCTCGCAAAAGCGTTAGAGGCGCGAGGCATCCAGATGAGTTTGGCGCGCGTGCGCTGGATGGAAGACGGCTGGTTTAACGGACTGCTGGAACTCTGGCGAGAGTGCCTAGGATGGCGCGGTCAGTGGGTTATTTTACAATATACGGCGCTGTCATGGTCTCGGCGCGGGTTTCCGTTTGGAGCTGTCGCGGTGCTTGCAATTCTCCGCCGACGGGGGGTGCGCTGTGCCGCTGTGTTACACGAGCCATACCGCCAAAGCGAAACTTCGGCCCGATTGATCGATCGGATTCGTGGCGCATGCCAGGACTGGACTGTCCGCGCTCTGTACCAGCGCGCCGAAAAAGCCATCTTCGCTGACCCTCTCGAGACCGTGGTTTGGCTGCCAAAAGATGAACCTAAAGCCGTGTTCATCCCCATCGGGGCTAATATTCCCGCACAATTGCCGCGAAGCGATCATGATTGGAAGGGCCGGAAGACTGTTGCCATCTTCTGTCTAAGTGACATGCCGAATCGACAGCGAGAAGTGGACGACATTTCTAAAGCGACGCGCTCAGTCTCATCGAACGGCGCACAGCTTCGGGTGGTATTTCTTGGCCGCGGAACTGCGGAAGCTAATGAAGAGATCGATCGTGCGTTTCACGGATCCTCGGTCGAGGTGTTGAATCTCGGCCTTCGCAGCGCGGAAGAGATCGGCCGCGTCCTCAGCGAATCCGACGCGATGCTGTGCGTTCGCGGAAAGCTTTTCCCGCGACGCGGCAGTGCCCTCGCCGGAATCGCCTGCGGGCTCCCTATCATTGCGTATGCTGGAGCAGCAGAAGGCACGCCTCTCACCGAGGCTGGCATCGAGCTGGTCCCCTACGGCGACGGCGAAGGCTTAGGTGTGGCTCTGGCGCGTGTGCTTGGGAATCAACACCATTGGCAACAACTTCACGAAAGGAGTTTGCGCGCACAGCGAAAGTATTTTTCGTGGGACCGAATCGCGCTGGGCTTCGCTGATGCGTTAGCGGAGAATAAGATCGATCCATGAAGCTTCTAATCTATGCACGGGATTGGGCGCCATCCGTGGGAGGAGTTCAAACGATCACGAAGACGCTGGCCGATGGGCTCGCCGATTGGTCAAGAAGACATGACGAAGAAACGATCAAAGTCACGCTGCTCACGCAAACTCCCGCGGGAAATATGAATGATTCGCAATTGCCATATCGCGTTGTTCGCAACCCAAGCTTGATGGACTTCGTCCGCGAAATCCGAACGTCGGATGTGATTCATCTCGCTGGCCCGACGCTCGTTCCGCTCATCATCGGGTACTTGCTTCGCAAGCCGACGATTGTCGAACATCACGGATATCAAGCGAATTGTCCCAATGGCCTCCTGCTATTCGAACCGGATCACTGTGTATGTCCGGGATATTTCATGGCGGGGAACTATCGGAAATGCATGGAGTGCAACGCGCGAAATTTGAGCGGGTTTGGAAGTGCTCGAAGCCTTTTGTTCACGTTTGTCCGGCGATGGTTGTGCCATCGCGTGGCCAGGAATATCGCGATTACGGATCACGTAGAGATGAGGGTCGAGCTGCCTCGCGCGCGCACGATATATTATGGAGTCCCCGACGGAGGCAGGCCACTGTGCCATATGCCGGAAGTCGGACACGGGCTTGAAATTGGATATGTCGGGCGTCTAGTGCAAGAAAAAGGCCTTCCTGTACTCCTCAAGGCGGCTAAGCAACTTGACAATACGGGAGTTAACTTCCGCCTCACGTTCATCGGAGATGGACCCCAGCGCGCAGAACTCAAAGCCCTTTCCGACAAATTGAGTCTGAATGAAATGGTTTTCTTCACTGGAGACCTGAGAGGTGCGGATCTCGACAAAGCATTGCGCGCCATCCAGGTCGTGGTCATGCCTTCGGAGTGGGAAGAAACGGCAGGATTGGCGGCCATAGAGCAGATGATGGCGGGAGGCGCCGCAATCGTCGCTAATATCGGCGGGCTCGCGGAGGTAGTTGGAGAAGCGGGTCTCAAGTTCACGCCGGGGAATTCCGAGGAACTATGTCTTTGCCTAAAAGTGGTTGCCGAAGACCGCAGAAAAATTGAAGAGCTTGGCTCTATGGCTCGTGCGCGGGCGTTGAAGGAATTCTCGGTAGAACGGTTCATCATGCGACATGCCGCACTTTATCAAGAACTTCAAAAGGCAGTTCCTTCAAAGGAGCATGCCAAGTCTGAATCGCGGCAGAATGCGGATGCGGGCGGCTAGGGCGATGCCAGTAAGGCACGGGCGAATTTCAAGAACTGCCGAGCGGTACAAACCTGAGCCAACAAACTATCGAATTGCCACTTTATTTTCTTCTCGCAGAGACGATACTCAGAAGTAATCGAAATCGATTCCAGCTCTTTATACGGCATTTTATTTACTAGGATAGAATACGGGCGCCGAGGGGCTAGCGTCAAATCAGGGTGTTCCAAAGAAATCTTTGGAGGCAATGCACAATTTGTTGAGCTCGCGGATTCCCGCTGTAAAGACCCAGGCGCTGATTGGATTGAGCGTTTTTGCCCTAGCTATGTTGCTGGCGTGGCAAATCGGCAGTGTGATCAACGGCAAAGACGAACGAGCGCTGATTTTTGCCGCGGTCGGGCTGGCCGGTTTCTTTGTGATCGTAACAATTCTCCGGAACTGGCGCACCGGATTTTACCTCTTTCTAGTCTGGATGCTTTTCGAAGACTTATTCCGGAAATATATGGGGAACGGCGCGGCACTTTTTTTCGGCAAGGATATCCTTACCGCTCTCGTATATATCTCTCTTTTTGCGGAGATCCGGCTGGGGCGAGAAAAACGCTTTCGGGCGCCTTTCTTGTTATTCCTAAGTTTTTTCTTCCTGTTGGGAGTTGTACAAGTCTTCAATCAAAACTCACCTCACATCTTGTATGGCCTGCTTGGTTTCAAGACTTATTTCTACTACATACCACTCATGTATGTCGGCTATGCTTTGATCAGAGGCGATGAGGATCTTAGAAGATTCCTGGTCGTGAACGCGGCGCTTGGCGGGTTTATTGCCGCACTAGGAATCGCACAGGCTATACTTGGAAATTCGTTTCTAAACCCTGCAAGGCTCGCGCCAGAACTTCAGGACCTCGGCAATCTTGAAAAGGTTACGCCACTTAGCAATCAGCTCTTTTCTCTGCCTGATTCCGTCTTTGTCAGTGCAGGCCGATATGATTTTTTTCTGATTCTCGCCTTTGTTCTCGCTTTAGGTGCCAGCGGGTATCTCCTGCTGGGAAATTTGCGCGGCCGCAAGATCGTTCTTCTTGCGATCGGCATTATTGGAGTCGCGACTCTGCTCTGTGGTAATCGAGGCGCGGTCATGTTCGTATTGATCAGTGCCTTGGCGCTTGGAGCCGGTCTTTTGTGGGGCGCGCCTTGGCGCCAGCGTCAAGCTCACCGAATGATCAAGGCAATCCGCGGCTCCGTTATTGTATTCGGAATGGGTCTCGCATTGATTCTACTGCTGTTCCCGCAGGAGACGGGCTCGAGAATTGCATATTATGCAGAGACTCTCTTGCCTCACAGCTCTGCCTATGCGCTAGAGAACCGTACGTGGGATTATCCTGTCCAAAACCTTCTAGATGCCTTCAGCAGGCCGAACTGGCTGTTGGGAAATGGCATCGGCACGGCATCGCTCGGAGGACAGTATGTCGCGAAGCTAACGGGAGTGCCCTCTCCGAATCTATGGGTCGAAGAAGGGTACGGCGTGTTAATCATTGAAATGGGAATCATTGCTCCGTTTCTATGGATTCTTTGGACGGGTGCGCTGATGTACTACGGCTGGGACGTAGTAAGACGACTTCGGCAGACACGCTTTTTCCCTATCGCATTCGCAATATTCTGGTTCGCTTTCCTGCTGTTATATCCGATGACCTTTGGTGGTTTATCGGCCTATCAAAACTATATTAACAATGCTTACTTGTGGCTTCTGGTGGGGATTCTCTTTCGCTTGCCGGAAATTCAAGCCGGCACACCAAATCTCGTGCCGGCACCATCTGCCAAGTCACGTGCTCGGGGCGGATTCCAATTCTGATGAAAAAAGCTGGCTCGGTGTGTGTGCTCCTCGGACTTACCGTGAGAATATGATTCATGGGTTCGATCAAACGTAAACCTCGTCTCGCGGTGGTTTCTCCGTTTCTCGACAAACGGCACGGAAGCGAGCGAATCATCATAGAGTGGCTATCAAATCTACCTGATGAATTCGATCTTCACGTTTATAGCCAGCGTGTTGAGGACTTTGACGAGTCAAAATTCACGTGGCACCGCATCCCGAAGCTCGCGGGTCCGCATCTTTTGAACTTCTTGTGGTGGCTGGGGGCTAATCGGCTTTGGCGTTACTGGGATGGGCGCTTCCGAAGCTTGCGACACGATCTAGTTTTCAGCGCGGGCGCAAATTGCCTGGATGCTGATGCAATCTGTGTCCACATTGTTTTTGCCGAGTACACCAAGCGGGTACGCGGAGGAATGAATTTTCTAAGAAATCCCATTTGGGAATGGGCGCGACTGCTTCATCGTAAACTTTATTACCGAGTGGCGGTTTGGATGGAACGCCGCGCCTATAAAAACCGTGGAACGATGCTGGTGGTCTATTCGCGCAAAACTGCCCGCGAACTCGAACAATTCTATGGACGGACCGACCGCATACCGGTGCTCTACCTTGGGCTGGATCATTCAGTATTTAATACTACGGTTCGCACGGCACTTCGAGAGGGAGCCCGAAGAACACTGAAGATCCCGCAAGACCAGTTCACTCTGATTCTGGTGGGCAATGATTGGCGTAATAAGGGGGTCCCAGTTCTTCTCGACGCACTGGCGTATTTGCGTGACCTGCCGGTCGGGTTGCTCATTGTGAGTCGCGAGGACCAGTCTTCCTGCCGGCGGCTTGTGACTGAGAAAAAGCTGGAAGAGCGAGTGCTCTTTTTGCCGCCGCGCAAAGACATTGAATTTTACTACGCTGCGGCCGACGCCTACACCGGGCCTTCGCTTCAGGAATCCTATGGAATACCGCCGGCGGAAGCGATGGCTTGTGGATTGCCCGTGATCGTCTCCGCCGCGGCTGGGGTATCGGAGATCGTGACGAACGATGTTGATGGGATGGTTCTGGACGATCCCACTGATGCGACCAAACTTGCCACAATGGTTCGGCGCCTCTGCGAAGACAAAGAACTCCGTAATCGGCTTGGCAACAAAGCGTGTGAAACAGCGCGTCGGTACACCTGGGACCGCAACGGTCGCGACCTCGCTGTAATTTTTGAAGAAATCTTGCAGCGCAAGGCGCAACCCGGCATGCAGACGCTAACTCAGGAGTCATAAATCGCGCGGGCATCAGGATAAACAGAATGAACGGCTACTCACCAAAAGAATATTGGTCGAACATAGCAGACGATTTTCGCTCCGCTGACCCTTCGGGAATTGCTCCGGTTTTGCATCCTGGCGCGCCTGCGTGGTTCAACCAACTAATCGACAGGCAGCAATATCATGCTTTGCGGCGGGCTCTAGCGCTCGCGAGGATTCCACCTGCCGCCCGGTCTCTTGATGTCGGATGTGGGACTGGACGCTGGGTCAGGCGTTATGAACAACTGGGGTTTCGCGCCACGGGCCTCGACGTAACTCCGGGAATGCTAAAGACAGCTCGCCAGTGCGGTACTGCTGGGCTGCTCGTC
>Ga0302218_10000306_pt1 | contig 17454 bp, 18 predicted proteins | sample II_Palsa_E1_1_FD_194567 | JGI IMG/M metagenome (GOLD analysis project Ga0302218, IMG submission 194567) | Peat permafrost microbial communities from Stordalen Mire near Abisko, Sweden - II_Palsa_E1_1 | ecosystem: Environmental > Terrestrial > Soil > Palsa > Peat permafrost | place: Sweden... | reverse complement strand
AAGCCCTCGAAGCCGCAGGCATCTGTATGCTGGTGTTGGAAGCAGTTCCTGCAGAAATAGCGAGCCATATCGCAAAGAGCGTTAAGGTTCCGGTCATCGGCTTCGGCTCCGGCCCTGGGTTGGACGGACAAATATTGCTTTTGCATGACCTGCTCGGATTATTTGAGTCCTTTACGAAAAAATTCGCCAAGCGCTATCTCGACCTGTCTGGTGACATCAAAAAAGCGGTAGGCGAATTTATCAATGATATAGAAAATGGAAAATTTCCCGAAGAAAAAAACTTTGACCACATGCCAGCAGAAGTGAATCGGGCGTTCCAGCAGGCAGTTAATGTTGTGAAATAAAACGGTCACTTCCAAATTCAGGAAAGGTTGGATTATCTTTGGCCATCTTTTTCCCGTAAAATTATCACCGTACTCTATAAAGAACAATAGGTAGTTCACCGGAGGCGTACCTAGCAAGAATTGATTTTGTAATATCTAAGGGCCAGAATGCTCTTTTACAAAAGCAATATTCCGAATATTCTTCCGACTACGTACCACAAGGGCTTCGTGCCGGCTTTCGTTCTTCTAGCTTATCACTAATATCCTCAATTTTTGGCGAGTCACATACTTATTACAGAGAATTTCTTTTAGAAGTTAAAGACAGTAGTGTTTATGATATCGAAGCTGGAATTCAGATTTTGCAATCAATTCGACATGAAGTAGAACAAGGGTGGCTGACTACCATTAAGAGACTCATAACGGCTGAAGTATTCTCTGATTTCCTTGAAATGTCCAAATACTTCTTAGACGAAAAATTCAAGGATCCGGCGGCGGTGATGATAGGTTCAGTTTTGGAGGAACATCTTAGACAACTTTGTATTGCTTATTCAGTAGACACGGAAATAACGAGAGGTACAGATATTGTCCCCAAAAAAGCGGACCTAATGAATTCAGATTTGGTAAAAGCAGGTGCCTATGGTATTTTGGAACAAAAGAATGTAACTGCATGGTTAGATCTTAGAAACAGGGCTGCACATGGCAAATACAGCGAATTCACGATAGAACAAGTTCAAATTATGTACCTTGGCGTACTCGACTTTGCGACGAAAATAAAATAGAAAATTCTAAACAAAGGCTCGTCAAGATGCAGGAACGATAGGTTCTCAAAACCGAGAATGGGTGCTTTGATTCAATTCCCGGGTCACGCAAAAAGCATATACTTGCTCTTATTAGGCAGCAACTGAACCCTTATCGGTCTTTACAACTTTGCGCAATTCGCTCTGCAAAAAGCCCTTCAAGCTCAAATCTTCATCTAGCTCAGGCCAGTGAACACCAGTGCCCCCAGCAACCAATCTGTATTGTTGCAATTGAGAATGATTGGCATTCTTCAGGGATGAATATGCGGACAAGCTTTGGTTAAGTACAACCTTAGTATTAAGAATGACCAGCATCATATCCTGTTCAGGATGGAAATCCAGCGCCTCAATCCGCAATCCCTCATTTATGATAAGGCTTTCAATTGCATCAAATTGATTATTTCCCGAAGTATTCATACCATTTTTTAATAAAGACCGGAAGATTATTCCGGGTTATATGAATAATTTCATTTTGTTCTCTTGTTCCAAAGCCTTTGAAATAAGCAACAGAAATCAAAGGCTCCAACCATATCTTACCCTCATCATCACCTTTTTCAACATGAATATGAGCGGGCTCATTATTTTCGTTGCTATAAAAGAAAAACCGATAGCCGTCTATTCTAAGAATTGTCGGCATCTCTATAAATTTAATATTAAATATCTGAAATTCATACAAATGAGGCCGACCAGGAAGCAACTGAACCATACAAAGATAAGCAAATCATTAAATTTGCTTCCTAATAACTTGTGAATCAAGCCTAGAAGGTCAAAAATTCACCAAGGCCTTCGTATACTCCGCCTGCGCCGCCAAGTCAAATCCGGCAAAATACTTCTCCGTGGTCGCGATACTCGCATGTCCCAAGGTTTGCTTGGCGAGGGCCAGCGGCGCTCCGCTCCTCACCAGAATCGTTGCAAAAGAATGCCTTGCAACATAGGTGGTCAAGCTCAAATCGAACCCCAATTCCTTCCCAAGGTCCTTCATCCATTCATTCACAAAATGTGTAAACAGCTCGACCTTCAGCCTGGCTGGTTCTCCCTGATCGGAGACATCTAAAATATCAAATAAATAGCCATTATAGGGCTTAGCCCACGCCCTACCCCATTTCAGTATTAGTGCATTGATCTTTGCATTGCGCACAACTACGATAGTTATAGGATTGTCCCGCTTCGTCCGCTTCGTCTTTTCCCGTTGAAAGCTGATGGTTTCCACCGAAACGTTGGCCCAACGAAGCCTGGCGATATCTGCCATATTCATCCCATTACACAAATAACTAAACATCCAGAAATCCTTGGCTTTTTCAAGCGAGGACCCGGGCTCAGTTTTATATTGAGCGATTTGCCTGATCTGGTCTATATTCAACGCGCGCTTGATATTCCGGCCGGTGGGGATAACGTACTTCCGCCTGCCAAATGGGTATAGTTCCGGGCGTACAACACCCCGCTCAATAGCGATGTTAAAGATCGTTCTCAAGGGTCGAAGATAAATCCCTACAGTAGATAGAGACCTCCCTTTCTCTACCATCCATTTCTCAAAATCATTCAGAAACTCTTTGGTAATATCCTCAACCCGTAGCCTGCCCGGCCGGAAGCGTTTCAGCGTATTGTTACTGTCCTGATAGGACTTGGCGGTGCCGTACTGCTCATTAGACCTCAACTCAGCAATATAGCTTTCATATGCCATCTCCAAAGTTTGCTCACTTGGAGCTGCCCGAAAGAATTCCCGTTCAAAAACTATGAAAGAAAAGGGAACGATCTTGGAAACACAGTCCAGGGCCTTCTTCTCGATCTCGGCCATCTCGATCCGAATCTTCTGAAATTTGCCCTTCACCTCGGCACTATTGATAATCTCCCATTGTTCATCGGAAACATCGAGCCCGGTGGCGTAATACTTTCGTTCGCCCTTATAAGTAATCCGCAATTTGAGAGGGAATTTGGCACCTGTCTTGATCCGGCGAATGTCCGGGACAATCTTCACGAGTACATTATCCTGTTTCATAAAATAAGGTTGAAAATTTGATACATAATTTGATACATGTTTTTAGAAAATGACCACATCCATGTACATGCAATTTAATGTTTCAAATGAATCAACAAAATAAAAATGAGCACATTACAAGTAACTGCAAACAACCATAAGTAACCGAAAATGAGCGTGAAGAAACTCTTAATCAGCGGGTCCACGGTTCGAGCCCGTGCGGGGACACTGAAAATGAAGCACTTAGGAAGCATTCTTAGGTGCTTTTTCATTTTGTCCCTAACAGCAAATGGTTGAGCCTAAATGAGTGGTCAATGGACTGCATATTTTCCACTCTGTTTATTAAATCTAAGGCCAAATTCATGCATTTCACTCAAATACTGACAATAGACAGTTTTTGACAAAGGCCGCCAAGAACCAATTTTATAATTTTGATTTGATACCACATAGTTCATGCAAAGAGCGCTGTGCATTTTTCACTATCCTGATATATAAACAAAACTTAAGTGCAAAATAAAACAAAGATTGCAGTGCTTGGCCTGGGTGGTGTTGGGGGCTATTACGGAGGATATTTGGCCAGGTATTTTGAAAAATCCAATACCATAGACATTATTTTTATCGCCAGAGGTGCCAATAAGACGACTTTAAAAAGCAAAGGCATCCATCTGCAGACGCCCGAAGAACATTTTGTTGCTTACCCAAAATTGACTTCATCTGACCCGTCGGAGATCGGTGTATTAGACTATTTGATCTGTTGTACAAAAACGTACGACCTGGAGCAAAGCATTCGTCAATATAATCCATGCATCAAAAAAGAAACAGTCCTGGTTTCCTTGCTCAATGGGGTGGAGGGCGCAGATATGATAAAGAAGATTTGCCCGGAAAATGAAGTTCTTGATGGTGGTGCATACATCATTTCAAGTTTAGTTCAGCCGGGAATTGTCAAAAAGACAAGCAAGTTTGAAAAACTATTTTTCGGTACACCAGCGCAAAAAACGATCAGGCAAGTAAAGCTGGCAAAAATACTAATTGCAGCAGGCATAGATGCATCCCTCTCAAAAAATATCAAGATTGTACTGTGGGAAAAATTCCTATTAATTTCTACCATGGCAACGCTCACTTCATTTTTGAATATTTCCATCGGAGCGATCCTGGTAGATAATAAGAACATGCAATTGCTTCTTTCGCTCATGAATGAACTGAAGGCTGTTGGCGAAGCATATGGCATCCTTTTCTCTGGCGACATCATTCATAAAACGTTAAACATAATGAGTGGAATGCCCTTTGAAGCGACATCATCTTTGCAACGCGATTTTCAAACTGGGAAGAAAACAGAAGTCGATTCTCTGGTAGGCTATGTCGTAAAGATGGGAAAACAACTGAAAATACTAACACCCCTTTACGAGATGATGTATGAAAAACTGAAAGAAGCCGACACTGCCAAATTCCCATTAAGCAGTTTTTGACAAATAAAGTCTGATCGGATTTGAGCACCTTGCAGTTGTCCTTTTAAAAAATACAAAATAAAAATTATGGAGACAATATTTGCCAAAGACGCACCAACAGCCGTTGGACCTTTTTCTCATGCCATGTTATCGAATGGGTTTTTCTATTGCTCAGGTACAATAGGACTCAATGCCAAAAATATGCAATTGGAAGGAAAGAGTATTGAGGAACAAACATCCAAGGTGTTTGAAAATGTCAAATCGGTGCTAGCATCAAAAGAGTTAACTCTGGCTGATGTAGTAAAAGTAAATGTGTACCTCACAGACATGGCCAATTATTCAAAAATGAATATTATTTATGAAGCACAGTTTGGAACGCACAAACCAGCACGAACTACGGTTGCCGTAGCAGGCTTGCCTTTGGGTGCAATTTTTGAAATAGAGTGCATAGCAGAATACAAAAATAAATCATGAAAAACTTGAAATTGGATAGTTATGGATTTACAAATATCTGATACCAATTTTTTGATTACTGGCGCCACCAGTGGATTAGGGCTAGGCGTATCCCGCGCATTGCTTAAAGAAGGGGCTGGTATAATTGCCGTCGGCACTGATCAGGAAAAGCTCAATTATCTCAAGTCAATATCCTCAAAAAATGTGACTCCTGTGATGGGCAACCTTTTTGAATTGAAAACAGCCGATTTGATTATTGACGCAGTTGGCGGCAAAAACTTAGGCGGCGTTTTTCTAAATGCCTCAGGGCCACCGGCAATGCCATTTATAGATACCTCTTTGCAAAATTGGGATGATGCGTACAACCATATCTTAAAATGGAAAATCAACCTGGTGCAAAAACTATTGCCAATTTTCCAGCGGCAGGGCCATGGCAGGATCCTGTTCAGTGAAAGCATTTCCGTCAAACAGCCCATCAAAGACTTGGTACTAAGCAATGCAATGCGGCTGGCGGTTACGGGAATGGCCAAGACCCTCGCCAATGAGGTAGCTAAATATGGCATCACTGTAAATGTCATCGGCACCGGGTATCATAAAACGGGCGCTATGAATAGGCTATACGCCAGAAAAATGAAAGCGGAGGGCATTTCGATGGAAAATGCGGTAGAAGCATTTGAAAAAGAAATCCCGGGCTGTATAATGGGCGATGGGGAAAGCTTTGGCAACCTGATCGCGTGGTTATTTTCCCCATTGTCATTCTATATCACTGGCCAAACTATTTCTGTGGACGGTGGCATGGTAAAGGGAGTATTTGGCTAATAACCTTCAGACTGCTACTGGCATTCTCCTGGTTGCAGAAGGGGCAAACCCACATTTCCTTTTGAACGCCTTACTAAAAGTAAAAATATCTGGGAACCCGCATGACTCAGCGATTTCAGCAAACATCATCTTTTCATCATGCATCAATTCCTTGGCCAGCCCTATTTTCTTATCGAGGATATATTGGTAAGGCGTTGTCCTGAATGCAAGCTTAAAATTCCTGTAAAAGAAAAATTCGGACATGAAAGAAAAACTTGCAATGTCGGCGATCTTAGGGTTGTGTGTGAAATTGGAATCTATATATTCTTTACCAATCAGTAGCCTTTTCATTATTTCATTCTTCGTTGTATGCCTTACAGCACGCAATCCGCGTAACGAAACCCTGATGCTTTTCTCATTCAACACGATGGCCTCAGCAAGATTCAATATCCATTCTTCATCTAAATATATTTCTTTTCCCCTGCCATCTTTGATCAGCCCTATAAGTGGCCTTAATGGCTTAGAGACTGCCAAAGAACTGTTCAGATTATAGGTGTTTTCGAATAATTTAAAATCAGGACATCCATCCGTGGGTTTGTCCAAATCAAAATGATCTCCTGAAGTTAAGAGCCGATATGCATCACTAATTAATGAAGGCTTTAAATGAATGCAAAACTGAGAGACTTCCTTCTTTGAATCGATAATACCAATGCCATCCTGATCGCCATTGCAAATTAGGAACTCATTTTGAGATAACCGGTATGATTTCTTGCCCACCATGTACGTAGCATGGCCATCTACTACCAGTTTTAGGGTGCTGTATTTGAAAGCATTGCTGATCTGGGCCTCTGCAAGAGTGCACAAAACAGCACAGCTCTTGTCTATAGACAGATTCAGGGCGACGCAGTTTTCCTTGTCCAATACTTTAAACAAGTTCATGTTGCTAAAAATTAAATACACCACAAAAATACCATAAAAAAGCGATAAAATCAATCCTTCAAACTCTAAAAGTATTGCCCACTTGATTTAATGTCTTGTCAAATCCTGCCTGTTTCCTGTCAACAATGACCCGAACATCGAACTATAATTACTTTTACAGCAAATAAAATCTCAACTACGTAAAACAGCATTATGACCAACAAAATATACCAGGTGGACGCCTTCTGCAAAAACCTTTTCTCAGGGAACCCTGCAGCTGTTTGCCCACTCGAAAACTGGCTTGACGATCAGACCATGAAGAATATCGCAGCCGAAAATAATTTGGCCGAAACAACTTTTTATGTAAAAGAAAAGGGTGGGTTCCGGATAAGGTGGTTCAGCCCTGAGATGGAAATCGATCTATGCGGCCATGCAACCCTGGCAGCCGCCCACGTGCTTTTTTCTCATGAAGGTTTTTCGGGCAATACCATTTCATTTGCCTCCTGCAGCGGCGAATTGAAGGTAACCAAAAAAGGAGACCAGCTGACCCTTGATTTCCCTGCAGACCATATTAAACAGGTGGAAGTTACCGCCGGTATGCTGCAATGGTTCTCTCTAAGTCCAATCGAAGCATACAAGGGCAGATCCGACTACATGTTTGTTTTCAGGTCAGAAGCGGAGGTCGAAGGCATTCGCGCAAATATGGCGGTCATAGGGAGTCTGACGGATTGCAGAGGCGTGATCATCACGGCAAAAGGGGAGACCGTCGATTTTGTTTCAAGGTTTTTTGCCCCTCAATCCGGCATACCGGAGGACCATGTCACGGGCTCGGCTCATACAACGCTGACCCCGTATTGGTCTCAAAAGTTACAGCGAAGCGAATTTGAAGCAATCCAATTGTCGCCCAGAAAAGGGTTCTTACATTGCAAGCATGCAGGCGAAAGAGTAGAGATAAGCGGGCAGGCAAAGACATATTTGATTGGGGAGATATTCCTCAAATAAATCAAAACTTTCAAATGGCTCAAATGTCCGACAAAAACATTCTTCAGACAATTGGCAACACGCCATTGGTCAAGCTATCAAAAATTGTTCCCGAAAATTGCGCTGATATTTTTGTGAAGCTCGAATATTTCAACCCAACCGGCTCCTACAAAGACAGGATGGCACTGGCAATTATTGAAGAGGCGGAAAAGCGGGGCGATATCGATAGGCAAAGCTTTATTGTTGAATATACAGCGGGCAGCACGGGAACTTCGTTTGCCTTTGTGTGCGCAGTGAAAGGCTATCGTTTTAAAGCCATCTCATCCGATGCTTTTGCAAAAGAAAAACTGCAGACCATTAAACTCTTTGGCGCAGAACTCGAGATCGTGCCGAGTATTGAGGGCAATATAACTCCCGATCTTTTTGTGAGAATGGAAGAGCGTGTGCTGCAATTGCAAAAAGAAGGTGGCTACTGGACACAGCAATTTACAAATGAAGACGAGATCATCGGTTACAGCAAATTGGGAATAGAAATCATTGCGCAGTTAAATAAGAAGATAGATGTGTTTTGTGCAGCAGTCGGCACCGGCGGCATGCTTAAAGGTGTATCAACCGAATTGAACAAAGCAGATGCATCAACAAAGATTATTGCACTGGAACCTGCATCCAGCGCATTTCTCAGCAGGGGAGAGAAGGGCACCCACCACATTGATGGCATTGCTATCGGCAAAATGCCGCCGATGCTGAACAAAGAAGTGTATGACAAAGCAATGGCTTTTGAGGAAAGCAAAGCAAGAGAAACGGCAAGATTGCTTGCTGTGAAAGAAGGAATATTTTGTGGCACGTCCAGCGGGCTGAATGTTTTTGCAGCTATTGAAATCGGAAAGCAGCTTGGGCCCGGGCACACAATCGTTACTGTAGCATGCGATTCGGGAATGAAATACCTCGCAGGAGATTTATTTCAGTAACATATCATTACATGGCTTTTTATTCCACCTTATATCTGTACACCATCCTCCCCATGTTGCCGTTGTTGTCGATACCTTCAACTAATATCTTATAAATCCCTATATCATTGCTATTGTAATAATCAAAAATGGCATTGCCATCTTTATCCGTTCTTAGTTCAGGATTCCAATAAATGGTTGGGCGCAGTTCCGGTTCTGCTGAATTTCCATTGGAATACTCATATTTTGGGGAATAAAATGTTCTTGCTTTGTAAAATCCTGCGGCTGCTATCGGCAAGACCCCGACAGACGCGATATCTTTATTTCCTTCACTTCCATCTTTGGTGGTAATAACCAATACCCCGTTTGCTCCTTCCATGCCATAAATACTTGCGCTGCCATATTTCAGCACTTCGACTGTTTCTACCTGGGAGGAAGGAATAAAATCAATATTAAAGTTCTGGTCGGGTTTAATTTCTGTCCCATCAAGTACGATTAACATAGGGCTCGCGCCCCTGATGGTAATGGAAGACGGTAGGAAAGGAATTCCATTACTAAAGCTAACTCCATACAATCTCCCATTTAAACTCGTTGATAGTAGCCCTCCTATCTTTTCGATTTCATCTGCATGTAGTACCTGGTCAGCACGACCAGCGCCGGCAAGACTTTGTGTTCGGTATTGATTGTCCTGCTTTATGGCTTTTACCGTCACTGGTTTCAGTAATTTACCTTTGCCGGCATCAAAGTAATATTTGTCATGCCATTGTTTTGCTATCCCAAGGTAAAAAACCATGCCGGTATCCCTCAGGACTTGCGGAGCATACGGTAAACTAAGAACGGCAGGCGATTCCTGGCTTGCTTTAAAGTAAGTAATCCTGGTCGTGTTGTTCCCCTTTGAGTTCACGGCACTCAAAACAAGATGTGTGGTATCCGTAAAAGCAAGGTTTAAAAAGTGGAACAGGCCCTTATTATCAGATTTGCTGCTTATCACCGGTCCACCTTTAGAAGGGATGAGCGTAACCGTCCCATTTGGTATCGGCTTGTTTGACAGGTTCGTTATCCTTCCATTAATTTCCAGTCCTTTTTCAGGTTGAAAAGCTAAAACTGCAGGAGCACTACCCAACACTTCCTTCCATTCAAAATTACGGTACCCTTGAGTTAGCATTAACAGATCCAGGTTCGTCCTGGCCCCTTCACTGGTATCATTAAAATAATAATTGGGCTGCTCCACATAGCCTTTCAGGTCTGACGTCAGCAGCAGATCGGCCTCTATATTGCTTTCATTGTTTTCATTCGTGGGCACCTTACCTTCATCGATTACCCCCACGGAAAAATGCCCGTTAGCTGATAAGCCTGTTGGGCTTTTTGCGTTTAACAGAAAGCTGACTTTTTCTTTTTTTCCATATATGGCCTTATCTGTATGAATTTGTAATTTTAGCAGGTCATTGTTTTGCACAAATAATAGTCGCTCACATAAAGGCTCTCCATCCCCGGAAAATAAGGTAATCGTCGAAACGCCTGTCTGAAGCGCCTTCTTTTCAATGTTAAGCGTAATGATTGGATCTTCTTGTCTGGAGGAATAGGTCATTGCTTTCCCGCCGGAATAAATAACTAATAAAAAATCTTTATTTCGGTTGGCCTGATAATAAGCTGCATTTGCTTCTATAATAATAGATATGGTTGAAATTGAATCGTTGATAAGGGATAAGGCTATTCCGGATGCATCCGCCTTCGGCAGGTCAACTATAGTTTGAGACCCATCGGAAAAAGTTAGCTTTGCGGTATAAACATTCCCCTTCTCAGGGAGCAAAGAAAAATACCCCATGCCCAGGTGTGATGATTCAAATGAGCAAACCGGCTTGTTCGCTTTGTCAAGTAGTATTCCCTTAACACCTGTAGCCAGGCCATTTCTACCGATCGCTTTAAAAGCCACTTTTGTCGCGATGCCTTCTACCAGGGTTCCCCCCTCGGGGAAAAACTGTATGTCGGCTTTATTTTTTATCGCCGGCTGCGGTTGGTTCATCCCGCTATCCGGAACACTCCGCTTAAGTAGCGACCCGACTGGGATAGGCTGATCAAAAAAATCCAGCTCACCCAAGTTTAACATCCATTGTGTATAAGCCCTTATCCGATAATTTCCTGCGGGAATGGAATCAGGCAAAGCAAAGTCGCCCCAACAAACTCCACTATCCAGCCGCAACGTTATCGACTGATCAATTTTATTTTCGGTATTTATCAGATCTACATGCAATACTCCGCTTAACCCCGAAGGCTTATGATCTCCGCCTTTGGTTACATAAGCTTTAAAGAAAATGGTATCGCCTGCTGCATAATATGGTCGGTCAAATTGTAAATACGCCTTCTCCGGGTCATAGATGGAAAAATAGTTTTTCAATTTGTCCACTACGTTGTATGTCTGAGCAAATGCTCCATAACCAGTGCATGAAGTTAAAGTGCAGAACAAAAGAGTCTTAAGCATGGTTTCACAATTTGTCTGGCAATTTTTTTTGATTTTACACCGAATTGCGGTGACATTTGGCCTCCCGGCGGACACCAATCATCGTAAGCACATGAAATACATTATACAAACGATGGATTGGAGTAGACCTGTTTACTTTTGCCGACATTCGGGCAAAGGTTTTACTGTCAGTACGGACCCTAAAAAAGCGGTTGTCTTCACCAGCAAGACAGCGGCTGTAACCGCCTGTAATGAATTCGAAAATGAATCTGGTATGAGCTGCCTTTTAAAGCGGCAATGGTAAAGAACCCTATTTTCGCGTCACCCTACCCAAAAATAATCCACCGCCAGCGCCCCGGTGATGATCAACAACCCAAAAAACTCCCTTGTTTTCTCGATCCAGGGTTTCTCGGCCTTCATGCTCTCGACGATACTCGGTGACTTATACTTGACGATCCAGTCACGCACCCCGTCCGGAGCAAAAAAAAGGATGATGGCATAGATCAGGTAAAAGGCCATCAACACAAGATAGATCCGTGGAAAATACCTCCCGAATACCGTCAGGCCACAGCAGGCGGCAGCGCTGAAATAGATGGGCACCCAGAGCCAGGGGTCGATATCGTTGAGGTTCAGGTAGGCAAAATAAAGGAATGCCAGGCAAAAGATGATGTTAAGGATCAGGAGGAACATAGCACACTAAGATAGTCATTTCTCCGCCGCCACAAGTTCTTCCACATTGGCGTTGAAATTCGTGCGGTTGATCCCGATAATCCGGTCAAGGGCCAGAAAATAATTTTCGTTATCCCTTTGGTACTTTCCGCAGGCGAGCAATTCGAGGACGGAGCTGAATCCTTTTTCTTTTTCGATTTTTTTGACTAGCAGGGCATCGATCACATAGTCGACGAAAAGATGGTTCTTGTTGGGCTGCGCAAAGTTTTTGTTCTCCGTGAAGGCGGTTAGCCAATCCTTATTGTCGCCCATAGAGGTTTTGAATTGCCGGAAGATCTCCTTCCAGCTCAGCCCCCAGCTGCCGCCATAGAGATAGGCACAGCCTTCGTCGATCGGTCTGTTGATAGTGGCCACGGGGATGGCCGCATGCAGCCTGTCATGCCAAAGGTCGTGAAGATCAAAAATCGTGACGTCCGTCCCGCCAATCACATGGAGCGAGACACCAGGTCCGGAGGCAGTAAGGTTTTCGCTGCCGACGCCGCTATAATCGAGCTTGTAATCGACCCCCAGCACTTGCAGGGCCTCCGGTAAAGTTTCACAGCAATAAAACTTGGTCAGGTAGTGCGGCACACCCAGCTTCCGGTCGAACTCCCCGGTCTTTTCGATGTACGCCGCGATCTGCGATTCGTTAAACGGGTAGTCGGCATAATAAAAATAAAAATCGCCGGTTTTGCGGACATGCCAGGTCGCGGTATTCCGCTGGAGGGGTGAGCGGAAAAGGAATCCCTCTCCTACCCGATGCGCGATGAGCGTAAAGCTGGCGCGCAGTATCGGCGTACTGTCCGCCGCCCTTAAATAAGCGAACTGTACAAAATAATCGGCGCTGTCGATGCCACCCACGTATGTCAGGTAACAAGCGAACCGGTCCTTCCCTGTCTTGTCCATCCCCCGCATCTCATCGAGGAGATCGGCGGTTTCCGGCAAAAACGAGGGGTCTACAAAGTGGTTGTCCTTGTCGGGTCCCGCCACTTGTTCGAGCAGGCCGTTCAAGGATTTGACCAGCTGACCTTTTTGTACGGAATCAAGGGTTATTCGAATATATGACGGAACGAAAATTGACTGAGATTGCGCGCAACACGCCAGGCTCAATCCAAAGGTAACGAAGAGAGCAATAAAAGGCTTAGGCATCGGAATGGTTTTGGTACGAACTTAGCGAAATTGTCGCTATCTTGGATGAAACTCCTGCACACATGAGAAGATCATCCCCCAAACCCGCCCGCAGGGCGCTCCTGTCAATCCTATTACTAATATGTCTTTCGACGGTCCGTGGCCAATCTGCCGGCCGCTATGACACGTCCTATGTCGAAAACCTGAAAAAACAAGCCATCGCTTCCGTCGACAGCAAAGAAAAATCGGTGCAGGAGATGGTAGATATGGTCTTCAGTTTTGGCGAGCTGGGTTTCCAGGAGTTCGAGACTTCCAAATATCTAACGGGAGTGCTGGAAAAGAACGGCTTCACCGTAGAACGGGGAGTCTCGGGAATACCAACGGCCTGGGTCGCCCGCTGGGGCAACGGCAGCCCGGTGATTGCACTGGGCAGCGATATCGACTGCATCCCCAAAGCTTCGCAGAAACCGGGTGTCGCTTACAAGTCTCCGATCGTTGAAGGTGCGCCCGGTCATGGCGAAGGCCACAACTCGGGCCAGGCGGTAATTATCTTCGCGGCCATTGCGGTCAAGGAGCTGATGGAAAAGAACCACTTGCCCGGGACCCTGATGATTTGGCCGGGCGTGGCGGAGGAATTGCTGGGAAGCAAATCCTGGTATATCCGGGACGGTGTTTTTAAAAATGTCGATGCCTGTATCTTCACGCATGTCAACAGCGTGTTTCAGGCCCGCTATGGCGATCCCGGCTACAACGGGATGGTATCGGTCCAATTTAGCTTCGAGGGCGAGGCGGCGCACGCCGCCGGAGCGCCGTGGCGCGGCAAAAGCGCGCTGGATGCCGTAGAGTTAATGGATGTCGGTTGGAATTTCAAACGGGAACATCTCAAACCCACCCAACGCTCGCACTATGTTATCACCGACGGCGGCGACCAGCCCAATGTCGTCCCCTCCAAAGCCAGTGTCTGGTATTATTTCCGCGAACGGACCTATCCCGATATCCTAAGCATGTACGAGGCGGGGCAGCGGATCGCACAGGGCGCGGCCCTGATGACGGATACCAAAATGAGCTACCGTATCCTGGGCGCAGCATGGCCCCCGCATTTCAACAAGCCGCTGGCGGAAGCGATGACCGCCAATGTCAGGCGTATAGGCATGCCCGTTTGGAGCGAAGCCGATCAGCAGCTGGCCCATGCCGTCCAGAAACTGGTGGAGGCGCCGAAGGTGGACTTCGAGGACGGAACGCCCATCGACGGGCTCCGGACGAAGGTCGATACGCTACAGGGATCGGTCCCGTTCTCCATGGGCGGCGGCTCCGACGATATCGGCGATATCTCCTGGAATATTCCGACAATCCAGCTGTTCTACCCCGCAAATATCCCCGGGACCAAGGGACACCATTGGGCGGATGCCATCGCAATGGCCACACCGATCGCGCATAAAGGAAGCGCCGCAGGTGCGAAGGCTGTAGCCCTGACGCTGATTGACCTGATCACTAATCCCGCGCTACTGGATTCGGCAAAAGCCTATTTCAGGAATGTGCAGACAAAAGATGTCCATTACCAGCCCTTTATCACGGAAAAAGATCCGCCGTCCATCTTTTTAAACAAGGTGATCATGGACACGTATCGGGATAAGATGAGGCCGTTCTATTATAACCCCGTCAAATACAAGACCTACCTGGAGCAGTTGGGGATCACTTACCCAACGCTCGTGCCGCCGGCCAATCCATAGTATTGACCATTGTTGTCAGTTGCGGACACTGTCGACCCGGGCGCTCAGACCCATCTCAACCGGGAAATCCGTCACCAGCGCCTCGTCGATAAAGGGCTGGAATTCAGGCGGGTGGACCAGTCTTTTCCCCGTAGCCGGATGGATACGCGTAAAGGTCGTCCAAAGGATCGCCTTTAGTTGCCGGTCTTGGCCGAACATAGACATCTCGACCTGCAGCCAGCTTTCACCCCACCCGATCAGTGCCGACTGTATCGCGACGGATTCATTATAGGTCGCCGGCCGCAGATAGCGGATCTCATGCGCGCTGACGACAAAAGCATGCCCCTGTTGGGCCCAGACCTTGAGGTCGATATCGTAGTGCTCCTTCAGATGGTCTTCCCGCGCATTGAGAAAATAGTCGATGTATTTGCTGTTGTTCAGGTGCCCGAAAGGATCGCAATCGTTAAAACGGACGGGATAAAAGGACTGCGGGAATTTTTCCATGATTGATTGATTAAATTGGCCCTGCAAACATATGCCGGTCTTTAGAATCTCAACCAATTGAACATTGTTAATTGATCTGAAACAATTATTTTATCACCTTGATTATTTATTTGTAAACTTACATTAACTTGGCCTCCTAGCACACATGAGAAAATTTCATATTTTGAAGCCCGGCAGGTCCGGGCTTCTTGTTTTTAACCTTAGATTTGAAAATGCGATTTACCCGTTCGGCCCCCCTCCTCCCGGCCCTGTTCTGCCTGGCCATAATCTGCAACGCTCAGAAGCCAGGATATGACACCGATCAGCGGGGCGTTTGGTCCGCCGAAAAAGCCAATGAATGGTATGCCAGCAAAGGCTGGCTCAGGGGATGCGATTTTATCCCGAGTACCGCCATCAACCAGCTGGAGATGTGGCAGGCGGCCAGTTTCGACTCTTCCACCATCGACCGGGAATGCCTGGGATGCACCCATGCGCGACGGTGCGGAGCCGAAGGCCTGGTTCCATGACATTTTCCGGCCGGACGGCACACCGTTCGATCCAAAAGAGACCGCCTTTATAAAACAACTCACGATGGAATGAAACCGATAACAACAGGATGGACGACGGCAATCGGCTGTTTGCTGATGGCATCCGTCCTGGCACAGGACCCCACGGACACCATTCCGCTTGGCGGCAATGCCTGGCGACATCGGTTGGGCGATCCTGTATCAGCTGGCGACAGCGTGGGCGGGTATATCGACAACAACGGTATCGGCGGATGGACGGATAGCGCGGTGTACTTCGACGTTTGGCTGCGGACATCGGTTCCGGGGACCTTGAAAATATCTTTAATCGGGCGCGTCGCGGAAGGCAGAAGCAGGTTAGGGATTGACGTGGGATCGGACCCCAAATCCGCTTTTGTCGAAATGGAAAGCCGAAATTTGCAGTCATACGGGCAATGGTCGTTCAAGCTTCATGACACCGGCTATCAACGCATCCGCATCCGCGCGCTCAGTCGCACCGGCCGGGAGTATGCCGACATTTCCGCGATCGTTGTACAGGGTCCGTCGATCAATGGCCGGACGGCGTTCGTGGCCAATAACGAAGGCAATTTTTTTCACTGGGGCCGGCGCGGACCTTCTGTCCATTTAAATTATCCCCTTCCGCCGGGCTTTGGCGCCACCTGGTTCTATAATGAGGTCACGGTGCCCCCCGGGCAGGATGTTCAAGGTTCCTATTTCATGGCCTGTGGTTTTGCGGAGGGATATTTTGGCATGCAGGTCAACTCATCAACGGAGCGGCATATCCTTTTTTCGGTCTGGAGCCCCTTCGAAACCGATGATCCGGCCGCCATCCCCGACAGCCAGCAGATCCGGTTGCTCCAAAAGGGTGCGGGAGTTCATACCGGCGCTTTTGGAAACGAGGGAGCCGGAGGGCAAAGCTATTTGAACTATCTCTGGAAGGCCGGGCATACTTATCGATTCCTGCTCCATGCCGAGCCGGCCGAACTCCGGCATACGGTCTTCACTGCCTGGTGGTATGCGCCGGAAGAAGGAAAATGGCGGCAGATCGCCAGCTTTAGCAGGCCCCGGACGAGCACGGGACTGACCAAACTTTATTCCTTCCTGGAGAATTTCGAACCGGAGCTGGGTGACCGTAGGCGATATGTGTTATTCAACCACGCCTGGGCCGGCGACAGCACCGGACATTGGGTTTCGTTGCACCGGGCCCGCTTCACCGTCGACAACACCGGCCGGAAAGGATATCGGATGGACTATGGTGGTGGGGTGCGCGACGGCAGTTTTTACCTCGAGAACGATGGCTTTTTCAACGGATATACCCCAGCCGGGATCTGGCTGGACCGCGCGGCGGACAGTGGCGAGCGGGGACCGGATATCGAGTTGCCGCGATGATCCTTTTAAACCTTTTTTCCGGTATCGTTGTTCATGGACTGAAAACCATCTGTCCGGGATTCGAAAAAACCAGCCATAATATGACGATTAGTCCTTATGCGGGCAAACCCGCGGTGCCGGCATTGCTGGCCAATATTCCGAAGCTTGTTACCGCGTATTATACCCTGATCCCCGATGCACAGGTCGCGGAGCAACGGGTGCAGTTTGGTACTTCCGGTCACCGGGGCTCCTCTTTCAACACTGCATTCAATGAGTGGCATATCCTGGCGATCACCCAGGCCATCTGCCTGTATCGCGCAGCCAACCGCATCAGCGGCCCGCTCTTCATCGGAGCGGACACGCATGCTTTGTCCGAGCCGGCGCTGAAGTCGGCGCTCGAAGTGCTGGCCGCTAACCAGGTGGAGACCATGCTGGCCAA
>Ga0302218_10000300_pt1 | contig 17780 bp, 10 predicted proteins | sample II_Palsa_E1_1_FD_194567 | JGI IMG/M metagenome (GOLD analysis project Ga0302218, IMG submission 194567) | Peat permafrost microbial communities from Stordalen Mire near Abisko, Sweden - II_Palsa_E1_1 | ecosystem: Environmental > Terrestrial > Soil > Palsa > Peat permafrost | place: Sweden... | reverse complement strand
TCCAATTGAGCGCTTCTGAAAAGGAAGTTAACTAAACTGGCTACAAATACACCGATAAATACCATGAACAAGATAGAACCGAATTTACTAAGGTCCATTGATGTTCTGTAACCTGCAATGGCCATAATACCAAATACAAGTGAGGCACTTAAGAACACGCTGAATATAGAACCTGAAGTGTAGATCAAACCGAAGATACTAAGCGTTATACCTATAGCAACCGAATACGCAAGATATAAAACCACCATTGCCACATACGACAAGCGGTTAAAGCCAAAATTTATCACCAGTGAAAATGCTAATGGTGCAAATATGGCCACATAACCTAAACCTGTAAAACCACCTGCAACCGGATCAATGATCAAACTCAATAAGCTTGGTGTCAGGAAAAACTCAAACGCGGTAAAAGCTGAAACACCTAATGCCACAAACATCCAGGCAAAAACTTTTGCCAGGTATTTGCGCGATGCGGTTTCGCTGTCGTCTAATTGTACTACACTATTATACGTGTAGTTAGGATTATTACTTTCCATTTTTAAATTTATTTTCTTTTTGGGTTATACAATTATAAATATTAGATATGATATTTTGAATAATTAGATGCCAATATCCTGATATAGTTTAATCTCAAATGTTATACCGTAGTATTAATTAAGCCTTTTTGTCAGTTGTTCTTCAATAAGCTTGAATACTTGCAGTGGTTTTAACCCACGCCAGTTCAATTCATCAAGCGCACCGCCAAAGTTTATATAATAATCAATGTTGTTGCGTTTAAACTCTTCGATCACATGCTCCCGGAAATTGATACCCGCTATCCAGCCATCCTCAACCTCCTGAAACCACTCCTCATAATAACAATCATCGGATGAATGGAAGTTAAGCACATTTTCGCCGATCAATATAAAACAGTTAATACCCTGATCTATCATCAAATCGATCAACTCCCGCTTCATCAGCATAATATCATTGTTGATGGCGTCGTTCCATTCACCAATAAATTCGATGATGGTATAGCCGCGATCATAATCAACAAACAATACTTTTAAGTATAAAGTATTTGAGCCGAACGAATCCCACTGCGGGTGCAGCAAATAGTTGTATACCTGCTTATCAAACTCAAACTCACTATACTGCGTAGCATAAAAAGGCGAAAACTTGTCCTCTGATGCTACATAGTCATCTCTCCAACGGTAATATGGTTCTATTTCGTGCATTTATTCTAATTCAAAATCACTTAGTTGAATTTAAACTTAACTTATAAAAGTCAACAGCTTTCCTAACGCTACCCTGTTGCTTCAGCAATTTAGCAGCGGTTGCTTCATCCAAGCCTGTCTCACTCATAATCATTCGGGTGCCGCGATCTACCAGTTTGTTGTTGCTGAGCTGCATATCCACCATTTTATTGCCTTTTACCCTGCCCAGCTGTATCATCACCGCGGTGCTCAGCATATTCAACACCAGCTTTTGTGCCGTACCTGCCTTCATCCGGGTTGATCCTGTTAAAAATTCGGGCCCGGTAACTACTTCAACCGGGTATTGTGCTTCGGCAGCAACCGGGCTGCCACTATTACATACGATGCATCCTGTTACAATATTATTTTGGTTAGCCATTTTTAGCCCTCCGATGACATAAGGCGTTGTGCCCGATGCCGCGATACCTACCAAAACATCTTTATCGTTAATATTATATCCCAGTAAATCCCGCCACGCTTGCTGGGCATCATCCTCAGCAAATTCAACCGCCTTACGAATGGCTATATCCCCACCGGCTATAATTCCAACTACCATATCAAATGGCACCCCAAAGGTTGGTGGGCATTCTGATGCATCAACCACACCTAATCGGCCGCTGGTTCCGGCACCGATATAAAACAAGCGCCCACCTGCCTTCATGCGCTCTGTAGTAATGCTTACCAGCTGCTCAATTTGCGGTAAAGCTTTGGCTACCGCGAAAGGTACAGTCTGATCCTGGTCATTTATATTTTGGAGAATCTCTGCAATAGGCATCTTCTCCAAATTGTTATACAGCGAGCTTTTCTCGGTGGTAGATTCCATTTCGGGCGGTGTTTTTACAAAATTGGTTAAAAATGAAACAGGATTATAATTTTTTTAGCCTGCGTTGATTAATAAAACTATCGTCATTCCGAGCGAAGCGTGGCAATCCCAAACTATGCAGGTGTAAAACTATGTCATTGCGAGGAACGAAGCAATCGCGAACTTTGCATGGTCGATGTTCTCCGTGCGATTGCTTCGTTCCTCGCAATGACACTTTACTTTGGTATCCAAAGTAAACAATACAAGATCGTTTTCAAATAACTTCTTAAATTTTTAGCGAAAGTTAGTTTTATAATTTTTTCTGATCGCGGCAATTGGCTAACTTTGTGTGTGACAATTTAGTATGAAAAAGGGCGCGGGCATCATCTTCAGATCTGTTATTTTAATTTTAATAGGTGTAGCTATTGGCCTTCTTATCGGCGATAACGATCTTTCATCAAGATATCTTGACGAACCTACCGTAAAAAACGACAAACTGGCTAAAGTACTGCAACTGGTGCGCCAAAATTATGTCGACTCCATAAATGTAGATAGCGTTGAAGGTGTAGCAGCTAATAACTTGTTACAGAATCTCGACCCGCACTCCGTCTACCTTCCCCCAAAACAAGCTCAAGCAATTAATGAAAAACTCGAAGGCGGTTTTAACGGTTTCGGCATTGAATACCAGCTTTTGCGCGATACCCTTTTCATCACCCAGGTTTATCCAAACGGACCAGCTCAAAAGGCTGGCCTGGTTAGTGGCGATGCGATTATCGATATCAATAATAAAAAATTCTCTGGTACCAATCTTACTACCGATAAGGTTGACAACGTGTTTACCGACGAAAATAATAAACAATTAGCCTTTAACGTAATAACCCCTGTTGACCAACATAGTAAAGCTTTCACCGTAAAGCGTGGCTATGTTGACCTGAGCAGCATTGATGCTTACTATATGGCAACGCCAATTATAGGCTATGTTAAAATAAGCAAGTTCGCCTCGACTACTGATAATGATTTCAGGCACGCCCTGATTGACCTCAAGCAAAAGGGGATGAAAAAACTGATACTGGACATAAGGGGCAATGGAGGCGGCTATTTAAACACCGCTACCGCTATGGCCAACGAGTTTTTAACCAAAGGCCAGCTGATTGTTTACACCAAAGGATCACATGAGCAGCGTACGGATTACTTCGCTACCGATTCGGGTGTATTTCAACAAGGTAAAATGGCAGTTTTGATAGATGAGTATTCTGCTTCGGCAAGCGAGATATTGGCAGGCGCATTACAAGATCTGGATCGTGCGGTAATCATCGGCCGCCGTTCGTTTGGCAAGGGCCTGGTACAACAGCAATTTCCGTTTGATGATGGCTCGGCAGTTAATTTAACCGTGGCGAGGTATTATACGCCATCGGGCAGGTCGATACAAAAATCATATGCTGGTGGCATTGATAATTACCATCAGGAATTATCAAACCGGATGAAAAAAGGCGAACTGTTTTCGGCCCGGAGCAATATGAATGATAGCCTCTTCAAACAGCAATCGCCTTACCATACCCTAAGTGGGAAACAGGTTTACAGTCACGGCGGTATTATGCCCGATATTTTCATTCCTGCGGATAGTTCCGAGGATACGCAACTGGTACAGGAATTAGACGACAACCAACTTTTTTCCGCCTATGTGCTGGACAGGATGCAACCAGTATTGAGCAAATATAACTCAGCAGAAGACTTTGTGAATCACTTCACTGTAAATGGAAACATGTTTGATGATTTTATCATATATGCATCAAGCACGATAAAGGAGATGGATCCGGGAGATATTATCGTATCCAAAACAACAATAAAACTACTATTGAAAGCCTACGCTGCTCGTTTTAAATGGGGTGATGAAGCCTATTTTGAAACCGTAAACAACGAAGATGTCGGGTTTAAAACTGCAGTGAACACGATTAAATGATGACAACCTGGATTAAACGGATTTATTAGATTTACAGGATAACAAAGCATTATCCTGTAAATCATCTGTTTAATCAAATAAATCTTGATTCACCTATTTTTGTCTGAACCAAATCTGCACAGGTGCGCCGGTAAAATCGAAATGCTCTCTTAACTTATTCTCAACAAAGCGATAGTATGGTTCTTTAACATACTGCGGCAAGTTACAAAAGAACGCGAACATGGGCGATGAGCCTGCAATTTGGGTGATATATTTAATTTTAACGTATTTACCTTTGATAGACGGTGGCGGCATCGCATCGATAATCGGCAGTAATACTTCGTTTAATTTTGATGTAGGGATGCGTTTAGCACGGTTTGCATAAACTTCGTTAGCAACCTCAATAACCTTTAACACACGTTGCTTCTCAGTAACGGAAGTAAACACGATAGGCACATCAGTAAACGGCGCAATCTTCTCGCGGATCATTTCCTCAAATACTTTAATGGTTTTGTTATTCTTTTCAATCAAATCCCATTTGTTTACTACGATAACAACACCTTTTTTATTCTTCTCGGCAAGGTGGAATATATTAATGTCCTGCGACTCAATACCTTCAACAGCATCAATCATCAGGATGATCACGTCCGCCTCTTCAATCGCTTTAATGGTACGCATAACTGAGTAAAATTCAATATTCTCCTTTACCTTGGTTTTTTTACGCATCCCGGCAGTATCAATCAGCATAAAATCGTGACCGTACTGGTTGTAATGGATATGGATCGAGTCGCGGGTTGTACCCGCTATTGGAGTAACAATGTTACGGTCCTTACCAATTAATGAATTGATGATAGATGATTTACCCACATTAGGGCGACCAACAATAGCATATTTCGGTAAAGTATTTACTTCAGTTGGCTCATCATCAAAATGCTTAACAACATCGTCCAATAATTCACCTGTTCCTGAGCCGGTCATAGATGAGATATTGTATAACTCGCCCAAACCTAAGCTGTAAAACACCATGGAGTCGGACAATAACGAGGTATTATCCATTTTGTTAACTACCACAAATACCGGCTTCTTGCCCTTGCGCAATAATGCGGCAATTTCATCGTCTAAGTCGGTAATACCTGTGGTTACATCAACCACAAATAAAATAACAGTAGCCTCTTCAATGGCGATAACTACTTGTTCGCGGATAGCGGCCTCAAACACATCTTCGGAATTTGCTACATAACCGCCTGTATCAATAACGGTAAAGCTGTGATGTGTCCATTCAGATACACCGTAGTGCCTGTCGCGTGTTACGCCGCTTACGTCATCAACAATAGCCTTGCGGCTCTCAGTTAAACGGTTATATAATGTTGATTTGCCTACGTTGGGCCTGCCCACTATGGCTACTATATTGCTCATGTTTATTTTAGATTTTAGATTTACGAATTACGATTTTAAACCGCCTTCATAATTCTATGCTAATTTACAAACCCTATCAGTTAAATCTGAAGTCGTAATTCGTAAATCGTAATTAACTATTCGTACCCAAATTTTTTCAGGTAATTTTTTTTGCTGCGCCAGTCGGGGATTACTTTAACAAACATCTCCAGAAATATTTTCTTTTGGAAGAAGTCTTCCATATCGCGGCGGGCGTAGGTACCAACTATTTTAAGCATACTGCCGTCCTTTCCTATCAATATATTTTTCTGCGAATCGCGTTCCACAATAATTTCTGCGCTGATGCGGTGCAATTTTTCTCCCTCAACAAAGGCCGTAACAATTACCTCGCTACTGTACGGGATCTCTTTTTTGTATTGTTTAAAGATCTGCGCACGTATCATCTCTGAAGCGAAAAACCTGTCGTTACGATCGGTCAACGCATCCTTTTCGTAATATGGTGGATGCTCTGGTAAATGCTCAATAACAAAATTCATTACCGCCAGTACGTTATAATCTTTTAACGCCGATATCGCAAAGATCGCTTTTGGATTTAGCTTTTCTTTCCAAAATTCAACTTTAGCTTTAACTGTTTCCTCGTCGGATTGATCTACTTTGTTAATCAATACAGCAACCGGGGCTTGTGTACCTGCCAGCTTTTTCAATACGTCCTCTTCATCATATTCCTCGTAGATGTCGGTAACCAATAAAATCAGGTCAGCATCAACTATAGAACCATCAACCTGGTGCATCATGCTTTCGTGCAGTGCATAGTGCGGTTTAATAACTCCGGGGGTATCAGAAAACACAATCTGGTAGTCCTCTTCGTTAACAATACCTAAAATACGGTGACGTGTAGTTTGCGCCTTTGGGGTAATGATTGACATTTTTTCGCCCACAAGCGCGTTCATCAGGGTTGATTTACCTGCGTTTGGCTTACCTATTATACTTACAAAACCTGCTCTGTGGGCCATAAAAAAATAAATGAAATAATATTTGGACTGCAAAGAAACGAATTATATCTTTGCAGTCCAATTTAAACAGGATGTAAATTGCATTTTTGGTTTAACTGGAACACTTTTAGCAGTTATGAGCTAAGAGTTATAAAACAAACACAGTGCGGGATGGAGCAGTTGGTAGCTCGTCGGGCTCATAACCCGAAGGTCGTAGGTTCGAGTCCTGCTCCCGCTACCTCAATCAAGTTAAGAAGCCTTTTAGAGCAATCTAAGAGGCTTTTTTAGTTTTACACCTATCGTTTTTGATACAAAAGAGGTACACAATTCGGTACACTTTAAAAAACGAGATAGGTACACTATTTTAGGCTTGTAAATATCTGAATATCAATTTTTAATACCGGATTTCTGTTTTGTCAAATTCTTAACAAACAGACAGAATGTTACATCATTTCAGCGTTTTATTCTTCATTTACAAATCAAAGACCAACAACAAGGGTCATGCACCCATCTTTTGCAGGGCTACGCTAGACGGCGTTAGAAAGCAATTCTCAACTGGAAATACCATCAAAGAACAACATTGGAACAATGCAAACCAGCGATATAAAGGGATATCCGAGGATGCTAAACTCGTTAACGATAACCTTAAAACAATAGATCAGAAGCTTCACGATGCGTACAACCTAGTTGTGAAAGAGAAAGAAATATTCTTTATAGATGACATCTACAATCGCTTTAATGGTAGTGACAAGGAATTTAAAACCTTACTCCAAGCATTTGAATATCACAACAAGAAAATGAAAACTCTTATCGGAAAGGACTATGTACAGGCTACATATGATAAGTTTGTCGTTATACAAACCCATGTGACGGACTTCATCAGACATCAATACAATAGACCTGATTACCCATTATTTGAGATCAAGCTAAATTTCTTGACTGACCTGGACTACTATTTAAAAACCGAAAAGAACCAAAATCAAAACACCATCAACAAAGTCATCGAAAGGGTTAAGAAGGTCATGAAGATTGCAGTAGGCAATGGATGGGTGACCAACGACCCCTTTCTGCTTTATCAAAAGAAGAAATATACTAAAGAAGTTGTGTTTCTTAGCAATCAGGAACTAAAGAAACTTGAGGCGCATAAGTTTGCGCAAGAAAGACTTGCTGTCGTGAGAGATTGCTTTATATTCTCTTGCTATACAGGATTAGCTTATAATGAAGCAGCCATACTTACTAAACAACACATCCAACTTGATGAAACGGGCACACTGTGGATTGATATGGTAAGACAGAAAACTCAGCGACCGATCACGGTACCAATGTTGCCTAAAGCGTTGAGGCTTATAAAGAAGTACGGTTATCCTGACAACAATGGATTGCTACTGCCTGTTATATCCAATCAAAAGATGAACTCTTACCTTAAAGAGATTGCTGAAGTTATTGGTATAAACAAAGTTTTGACACATCACATAGCCAGGAAAACTTTTGCATCAACAGTACTACTTAACAACGATATACCTTTAGAGATTGTGTCCTTTCTTTTAGGTCATAGTAAAACATCAACTACAGAATTACACTATGCCAAAATCGTAAAGGAAAACGTAATGAGTCACATCGGCAAGCTCAACAATCGGCTAGCAGAGTAGAATGAGAAGCAGGGTAGGCAACTACTCTGCTTTTTTTATATTAGGAGCTTTTAAACATAATCATGACAGATCCATCACCATACTTCACCATTGACCAAATTGACATTAGCACAGTGTATAAGCTTTACCCCAAAAGGCCTTATGGAGTATTGGAAGAACATTTAAAATCAATGGATGGTGAAGAGCGAAGCAGGTACACCATAGATGTTACGGTGCATTCCGCTATTGTAATAACACATAAGGAATTTGATAAGTATAACGAATTGTATGCTGAGCTATCGGAAGCTCAGCAAGGAGAAGATGAAATCGTCAGGAAAGAAGCTCAAACGATATCTGGAACCCCTCTTTTTCAATGGTTATATCGTCCGGCAGGACTATCTGGAAACGGTAATGAGTCCCTTCTGATGACTTTAAGCTCCAGTGGAGAGTTAGGCGTCAATACAAGCGATACCCAAGGTTATCAATTTGCTGTTAATGGTTCGGCAATAGCCACATCGATGACAGTTCAATCTTATGTGAACTGGCCTGATTATGTGTTAAAAAAAGAATATCATTTGATGCCTTTATTTCAACTAAGATCCTTTATCGAGGAAAATCATCATTTACCTGATGTACCATCGGAACAGGAGGTCGAAAAGCAAGGTCAAAATTTAGGAGAAATGAACAAGCTCCTTTTGAAGAAGGTTGAAGAGTTGACACTATATCTAATAGAAAAAGATCAAAGGGATAGCGAGCAACAGCAGCAGATTGATGCCCAATCAGTGCAACTGAAATCCCAACAAGAGCAATTGGATCAATTAAAAACACAATTAAGCAATATCCTTAAACAACAAAAGAATTAAATGAAAAAGCTACTTCTTATCTTATTATTGGCAACGGCTCGTTTTGTCACTTATGCGCAAACAAATTTAATTGGGTCTACGGGAAATGTGGGTATTGGCACGGCTAGTCCACCCGTTTTGTTTAATGTCGTTGTTCCCGGTGCCAAATCTGGCACCGCGGGCAATATAGGATCTTTTATTTCTACCAATGACATTCCTTCCGCTAATCCATTTGGGCTTCGAACAATGATATTTGGAGGAGCTGCTATTGCTAACAGATATGCCACAATGCAAACCACTGACTATGATTTAGTAGATGGAGGAAGTATTATTTTACAACCAGCTGCTGGTAGCGTGGGCATAGGGACAACTACTGTGCCTACCGGCTATGCCTTTGCCGTAAACGGCAATGCGATAGCAACCTCATTTACAGTCCAATCTTATGGTAGCTGGCCAGATTATGTATTTAAAACAGGCTATGTATTACCTTCTCTTAATGATGTTAAAGCTTATATAGATCAGAATCATCATTTACCTGATGTCCCTTCAGCCGAGCAGGTTGCAAAAGACGGGCTTAATCTGGGGGATATGAACAAAATAACAATGCAGAAGGTAGAGGAATTGACAATGTATTTGATTGAAAAGGACAAACAACTAAATGAACAAAACACCACTATTAATAAACAGCAAAGCCAAATCGATACTTTAAACGCAGAACTGAAGTCGTTGGAAGCACGTTTTAATCAACTCGAAGATAAAACCAATTAAGTGACTGTTCTATATTCCTGAAACTTAATCGCATTTTAACTTGACTTACTTTTAAGCGAGATTATTCAACAACTTGTTAGGAGATATGGAAACTTACTATTATTAATATTAAAGGAACTTAATATCACAATTGTTCTAAACCCGTACACAATGAATTTCAGGAAATTCCTGCTGCTTTTTATTGGCAGTTCCTTAGTCGCCAGCGCTGCATTTTCCCAAAGTGCCGTCAGTGTCAATCCCGTTACTGGGACCGCGAATGTTAATATTCCGATCTATACCGTTAGCCAGGGACAGGTAAGTGTTCCGGTCAGTTTAAATTATAGTGCGACAGGCGTAAAGCCCAAAGATGTGGAAGGCACAGCGGGCATGGGCTGGAACCTGCAAGCGGGCGGACAGATCAGCCGGCAGGTACGTGGTTTACCGGATGATGTAACGAAGGACAATAAGGCGAACCCGGTTTATGGCTGGATGGCGGCAACTAACCCGGCCCCAGCCAGCATCAGCAGCTTCTCCATTTTGAACAATGGCAGTAATTGCGCGAATGAAACCAGTGATATTAGTTACATCAATACTAACTTTCCGTATACCTACGACACCGAGCCGGATATTTTTTATGTGAGCGCGCCCGGCTTATCCTGTGAGTTGGTATATGACCGCGCGACCGCCGCTTTTCACCCGGTTGCTTACCAGGACCTGGTGATTACGTGTGCAGGTGATGCATCGGGCATCTATTCATTTACCATTACCAATGACCGTGGTGTAAATTATGTTTTTTCCGATCCTGAGCCAATCACCCAAACGACCAATTCTGGCAGCCAAACCTATTTTAAAACCAAATACCTGCAATACCAGAACGGAATAACTTATAACAGCACCTGGAATCTGACCAGTATAACAGACGCGCAGGGTAACGGTGTCCTGCTAGATTATGTGCAGCAGCCGCAAACGTTCGGAGCGGACTCCGTCGCGCTTTATCTCGGTGGCGGGGCAGCTTATAGCCTGCAGTACCGCACACTGAATGTGGTAACCCCCTGGACATTGGTCGATTTACGCGTAGCGAATGTCAACGACGGAGGAGGGCCTGTCGCTTTATCGTTTAACTGGACTACGTTATCGGGCAAGTCTCAAACAGGGCAAACAATTCTTTCTTCTATCACTGGTGAGGGCCATAACTTTACCTTCACTTACAGCCTGGTATCTTTTCCCTCGGCTAACAATTACACCCGCAGTTTCCTGCGAAGTTTCAGTGATCCTGGTGCTGGAACTCCCATTAACTATCAATTCGCGTATGCTGGAGAAACAAGGTTGTCCACCGGCCTCTATACAACGGTCCTACCCGATTCAACCTCGTTGCAACGGGACTACTGGGGCTATTATTCACACGTTTTTACTCCCGGTTCGCTGATGCCGAAGGTATGGATGGCGGGTAATATAAGTGCCGGGCAGCCTTATAAGATCTATGAAACCAACACCGGATCGGTTGACACTTATCCCTATTACACTACGAATGCCGTTTCCGTTATCAGGGCAGCCGATCCTGCCAATGTAATGGCGGGATCCCTGAATAAGGTCATCTATGCGACCGGTGGCAGCACAAATATCACCTATGAGCCGAACGATTACGTCGATATTTCTTCGAATTCTTCGAACGTAGTAGTGCAAGGCGGTGGTATAAGGGTTAAACAAATCGTAGATTCAGTAAGCACCAATTCAACTAATAACATTATTCGCAACTATTCCTATCTGAATCCAGCAACGGGATTATCCAGCGGTCAACCAATATCTTTGCCTCAATATGCCTTTACGATCCCAACACCGATAAATGAGGCCAATACCAATACCTTTTGGAACCTGGCAACCGCCATCTCCGCATATGATTTATCCGATGAAGACCACAGCATTCTTTACCAGTACGTAAAAGAAAGCCAGACCGGGGCGGGAAGTACCTTATATCAGTATTTTGTTCCTGCCATGAATGGAGCAGGCAGCGCCCCGGATTGCTTCGGCTGCACCGCCACCGAGTGGGTGCCAACCTATAATTACCAGGCGCGCAGCAATTGCAGTTCAAGCTATGGCGCGGTTACCAATAATACTTTCACTTATCCTTTTGCCCCCAACCCTAATTACGATTTTGAACGTGGCTTGCCGCTGAAGGTGACCAGTTACAACGACGCGGGAAATGAAGTGAGCGAATCAAACTTCACCTATCAACGGTCATTCTCGCCGAGTACAATTACAGGTTTTAAGTTTGAGGACGATGTAAATGGCAGCCTAGATATTAAGTCCTATAGCAAATACACCGTATTCTATAGTACCGGTGAACTTAATTACACCGTCAATAAAAAGGTATTTGATTCAGCCAATAGCGGTACATCCCAGTCCAGCACGGTTACTTACACCTACGGAAGCGCCAATCACAAATTATTAACCCGGCAGGCTGTTCAGAACAGCGATGGCAGTACGCTGACCAGTAACATCAGTTATGTAAAAGATTACGCGGCCACTGCCGGCACTAACGCCAATATAAACGCCCTGTATAACCTCCGGCAGTTGAATATTAACGCGCCGGTGGAAAGTTATCAGCAACTGACCAATAGCGGGTCAACGGTCACCACTGCCGCTTCACTGACTTTATTTAAGGGGTTTCTAACAGGTGGCCGCACATTCTATCTGCCATCGCAGCAATTGAAAATGATACAGCCCGATGGTGTTCCTTCAGCTGCAAGCCCGGCCGCATTCTCGCCTTTTACAATAAATACAGGGGCGCAGACTATCGCGCCGGATAGCCGCTACTTTGCTGTTTCGAATTTTGATGCCTATGACAATACCGGTTTATTGCAAACGGCCGATGACACGCATAAAGATACAGTTAGCACGATCGTAAATCACCTGGCTAACCAACCGGTAGCCAGTTTTAAAAACGCGGCCTTAAATGAGGTCGCTTTCAGTGATTTTGAACCCGATATTAGTAATACGGCGGCGTACAGCTTTGCCATGACCAATACAGGAAGTGCATTTACAGCAACCGGCAGCCATGCCGGTAACGCTTATGGTTTTGGTGTCGGGGAAATAGCCACATCGCCGACGCTTAAACTAAACCCGATCGCGGGGAACTATATTTTTTCTATCTGGATAAATGCGGGCAGCAGCAGCGGTACGCTGACACTAACTTTAACAGGGCTAAGTACCCACCCGGCCATCGCCTATACCGGCGGTTGGAAATATTATGAAGTAAAAATACCGGTGGGTACACTGTCGTCCAGTTATACGGTAAGTTTTCAAACGAGCACAGCGGTCTCTATCGACGATATTTTGTTTTACCCGGATATTGCCGAAGTCTCCACAGCTACCTATGACCCGGTAACTCATTTCAAAATAGCGGCAACCAACACGAACGGGGTGTCGGCTTACTTTAGCAATGATGCGTGGGGACGCCTGACCTACGCTTATGATCAGGACCATAATATTGTACAGCGAAGCACCTATATCAGTCCGGCAGATATAGTCAGTTTTAATACACTGGCCATATTCCAAAACGGGACAATCACAAGTAATCAGCCGGTGGCGTTTTCAGTGACTGGTCCGCCTGCAACCGCCAATACTACGGTGGCCTGGTACTTCGGGGACAATACGCCAATCGTGTACACGAGCTTAAGTACCTCGCCAACCCACACCTACAGCGGCTTCGGCCCGTATACGGTAAGCGCTACCGCCACCTCCCCATTTTTTAGCACAAAGATAGCGACCAAAGCTATTACGGTTCAACCGGCTAATATCACGATGGCTTACAGTTCCGGCCTTCCAACCGGTGCAGGCTCGCTCACCAGTGTCGCTTTTCAACAAAACGGGGTAACTGTGAAAACCTTTACCAACACCCAACTGAATGGTGGGACGATTCCGCAGGGTATTTATACCATTGTGGTGACTATTTCCAATCCCACTAACAGCAGGACATATAGTATCAATTTGAGCGCTTCTTGCTGGAACAGCTGCCAGACTTATACGGCCAGCACCTCCTATTCCTTTAGCGCTAATTTAAGCAGCTGTACCACACTTAACTTTTCCATGTCACCGTCGATCTGTTCAGCAGGCGGCGGAGGCGAATAAGCATTTAATAAATGAACCAGGTACTAAACCTAATCATCACAATATAACGGACATGGTAACCAAAAAAAATATTCAATACCTGCTAAGCGTCGCGCTCCTGTTGAGCTGCGGTTCGGCGCTGGCCCAGGTAAAATTGGGTTTCGTAGAGCAGGAGCGCATAAAGGTTGACAGTATTACCACCGATGCGCAGATAGCCGCGCTGCCGGTGACACAAAAACAAACAACCCGAGGTTATTATGATGGCCTTGGACGAAGCATTCAGACAGTAGCCGTGCAGGCCAGCCCACTGCTGAATGACATCATACAGCCTGCTGTATATGATAACCTGGGCAGGCAAACCGTTGGCTACCTGCCTTATGCCGGGCAAAGCACCGATACCATGGGCAGTTACCGCTCAAACGCGATCAGCACGGCGCAACCGGCTTTTTATAACCAAACCTCGCAATACCTGATACCGGTTGATACCGCGGCACGCTCCAGGCAATTGTTTGAAAACAGCCCTTTGCAGCGCCTGCTGGAAACAGGGATGGTGGGTAATGGTTACCAGCCCAATGTTTCCGGGGCAAGATTTAAAACGGTGAGCTACCGCAGCAATGTTTCGGGCGACGGGAATATATTGATATGGAACCACGACGGCAGTTTCACTATGGGTAATTTTTATGCAGCTAATTCATTGTCAGTAAAAGACGGCAAGGATGAGGCGGGTTCAGAAACGCTGGTATTTACCGACATTGCTGGCCACACGATACTCAAACGGCAATTACTTGGGGGCGCTAATGTAGATACCTATTATATTTATAATAATGCCGGGATGGTTTCCTTTATCATACCGCCCGGGGCCTTAAGCCTGATGGTCACTGATGGTAGCTACAGCATCAGCCAAAGCGGTGTAAGCGCGCTTATTTTCCAGTTTACCTATGACGGTATGGGCAGGCTGATCACCAAAACGGTACCGGCCAAAGGAACAATGTCTATTGTTTATGACCCGATGAGCAGGCCGGTGCTGATGCAGGATGCCAATTTGAACAGTTTAAATGAATGGAACTACATACGTTACGATGCCAAAGGCAGGGTGATCAGCCAGGGTATCTATACGGATGCTACCTCCACCAGACTGGGCAGGGCCAATATGCAGGCTTATGTTAACAGTCTTTCGGCAAGTTATAATACATCGTGGTACGAAAGCAGAAGCACAACGGTTGCTACCGGTTATTATACCGCTAATGTTTTTCCTACTATGGCTACAGGCACGCTTACGCCACTGGCTTACGCCTATTATGATAATTATGACCTGACGGATGCCGGCAGCGATAAGTTTGCTTATGTGTCCCAGGGCTTGACTCAGGGGTCAATTGTGGAAGAAACACAAACCACGGCGGCGTTAAGGGGCATACCAACCATGATCAGGAGCACTACGGTGGGCGCCGGAGTCGCGGCAGGTACCTGGCTGCTGAAAGTGATGTTTTATGATAAGCGCGGAAATGTTATACAGGTGCGCAGCAATAACCATGTTTATAATACCACCGATATATTGACCGATTTTAAAACTACTGTGCCTGACTTTATGGGTGTGCCGCAAATTACACAGGTTTCCAAACAAACGGCAGCCAGCACCACCGTCACGGTACAAACATCTTTTAGCTATGATCAAATGTATAGGCTACTTAGTGTTAGCCAGCGGTATAATGCGGGGACCAGCCAGGTGGTCGCGGTGTATAGTTACAATGAATTGGGACAAGTTGTCAAAAAGAATTTAGGCCAGATTGTATCTGGTAGTTTGCCTGCCAACATCAGTACCGGCACCTATGGCGCGACTACTTTAACGGCCACCAATAGTATTACATTCACAAATGGTTTTACAGTGCCACCTGGGTCAACGCTGAATGCCTTTATCTCAAACGGCTACCTGCAAACATTGGATTATCGGTATAACATCCGCGGGCAACTACTATCGATAAACAACAGCCAGCTGGCTAATGACGGAGGGATAACCAATGCGGACAATAATGATGTATTTGGTATGCAGTTTATTTATGATCAACCCGATGCGAGCATCGGTAATAACCCTTCTTATGACGGTTCTATTTCAGCGGTGAAATGGATGAGCAAGGATGGCAGCGGCAACGCTACTGCCGAGCGTTCCTATAAATTCAACTACGACCTGCTAAAGCGTTACACTTCGGAAAACTATGGGGAAAGGGTTACGCCAGGATCGGGCAGCTTTAGTAATAATGCTAGTGGCTTTGACGAAGCGATTACCTACAATTCCGATAACAGTGGTAATATACTTTCATTAACCCGCAACAGCTCGACCCAGGGAACCAACAGCCATACCCAAATAGATAACCTGAGCTATGCTTATGACCCGGCTAACCCGAACCAATTGCATACGGTTAATGATGCTACAAATAATGCCGGCGGATTTTACGTTGCCCCGGGAAATACGGCCGGAGGTAGTTATATTTACGATGTGAACGGCAACCTGAAAACCGACCCCAACAAGGGCTTGAGCATTGGCTACAATTATCTTAACCGTACGGATAAGATAACGGTAACCACGGGTTCGGGGCAATGGATAGATTACACCTATGATGCCTCGGGCAACCTGATCCGCAAGCGGCAGTATAATAATAGTGCGATACTTAACACGACTGATTATGTGGACGGTTTTGTGTATGTGAATAGTACGCTGAGTTATTTTCCGATGCCGGAGGGCAGGGTAATAAACGCTGCCGGTACGCTGGTGCAGGAATTCGTTATCAAGGATCAGCAGGGCAATGCCCGTGTAAGTTTTACTAATAGCACTACCAATCCGGGCACTGCCGTGGTAACGCAGGAGAATAGTTATTATGGCAGCGGGCTGATTTTACCGAACAGCCCGGTTGGCACACCTGGCCAACCAGTAAACAAGCAGTTATACAACGGCGGCAGCGAGTGGCAGAGCGATTACACCAACCTGCCGGATTACTACCAGACCTTTAACCGCAACTATGACGCGGCGATAGCCCGCTTTGTGGGTGTTGACCCGGTAGCCGAAAGTGCCGAAAGCATGACCAGTTACCAGTACGCGGGTAATAACCCGGTGATGAATAATGACCCGAACGGGGACCTGCTTGACCCGTCGCGGCTACCAAAGCCCACCCCCATCGCGATAGGTCCGTCTGGATTTGGACATCGCAGTGGCGGTGATGACTGGGATGATGGTGGCTGGGACGATGACGATGGTGGAGACGGTGGTGTTGGTGATGGAAGTGGTGGGAGTGGGCTTGGTGGCCCTGCAGGATTGCAGTATTATTTAGACGTTATGACTGCGACCGGCTCAGACGTAGTGGGACATTGGAATAGTAGCAGCAGCTCCCAATCTTTTGGTGATTTTGCATCTACATATCAACTTGCCTTTGCAGGTAGTACCGGAAATCAATATATGCATGACCCCTTAACAGGAAATACTGAAGTAACTCCAAATGGCTTGGCGATAGATACATATGGAACAGTCAATCATGATTTTGAAACGTTGCATACTGGCTTGGACGGTGATGGGCTGCCCGCCGAAGATGGTATTGGGTATGCATGGTCTATCGACAATATAAGTTATAGTTATTCCAGTATTAATCAATGGAGTGATGCTAGTCAAGGGGGAATGACTGGTCAAGATTTTATGACGTCTATTGCAAATGGACCTATAGGTAAACCTATTGAACTTAGCTTTCCGGATATAGGAGTATCTGGGGAAGTTAAGGAAGCATATACAGTATATAAAGGGGTAACTGAAAGCGGGGGCATTTATTGGGGATTAACAAAAGATTTAGTAAGGCGAGCTGCTGAACATGGAGAGAGATTTACATCAATAACAGAGCAATTTATAGATATAGGATCAAAGGGGGCTGCAAGAGGACTGGAACAATTAATGATAGATGCAAGTGATGGCATAGAGAACTTGGAAAATTCAATTAATAGTATCGGTATAAATAATCCTAAATTAATGGAATATTACCAAGAAGCGATTAGATATTTAAGTAAATAAAAAAATGGCGAAAAAAAGATTTAAAAATGGCGATATTCTTCAAATTCGTTT
>Ga0302218_10000298_pt1 | contig 17847 bp, 13 predicted proteins | sample II_Palsa_E1_1_FD_194567 | JGI IMG/M metagenome (GOLD analysis project Ga0302218, IMG submission 194567) | Peat permafrost microbial communities from Stordalen Mire near Abisko, Sweden - II_Palsa_E1_1 | ecosystem: Environmental > Terrestrial > Soil > Palsa > Peat permafrost | place: Sweden... | reverse complement strand
CAATTACTGCCGACCTGAATATGATGATGAATATGGTTGCATCAGGCCCATTACAAAAATTGGCCGATGATGAAACGGCTAATTTATTCAGTTTATTAAACTAATATTTAATTAGTAAGATTTTCTCCTACCTTGTTTGTTGTTGTGCATAACTATCATGTATGCATTTACGATAATTAAACCTGCTATTAATACCCACATAAACTCTCTTTTTGATTATAATTTAAAACCTAATCTATACTCAATCACTATTAATACTATTCAAACGCTATTCCAAAAACAGTAAGAAGGTTGTTTACAGCTAATCAGCTTATAAATTGGCAGATAAAATTATTATTACGGATAATTGTTGAGGAAGTTGCTCCACATCTCAATTTTTTCCAAGGTAAAATCGGGGAAATTTTAACCAATATATAAATACAGCCGCGCCCTATTTAATTTTAAGTATTTACCGTATTTTTGCACAAAATATAAGGTGCAGCATGATCACGGTATCCAATCTATCTTTACGCTACGGCAAACGAACATTATTTGAAGACGTTAACCTGAAATTTACCCAGGGAAACTGCTACGGTATAATTGGTGCTAACGGCGCAGGAAAATCAACTTTCTTAAAAATTCTTTCGGGCGATATCGACCCAACAAGTGGTTCGGTTAGCTTTACTCCCGGCGAGCGTATGGCGGTATTAAGCCAAAATCACTATGCTTTTGACGAATTCCCGGTTATTGAAACCGTAATGATGGGCTACAAGGAAATGTATGCTGTAATGAAGGAAAAAGACGCTATCTACCTTAAAGAAGATTTTACTGATGCCGATGGCGAGCGTGCCGGCGAACTGGAGAATCTTTTTGCTGAAATGGATGGCTGGAATGCTGAAAACAACGCAGCCACCATGCTGAGTAACTTAGGCATTAAGGAAGAGTTTCATTACAAACTGGTTAAAGAATTAGATAACACCCAAAAAGTACGTGTGTTATTGGCACAAGCCCTTTTTGGCAAACCGGATATTTTATTACTGGATGAGCCTACCAACGATTTGGATATACATACCGTTAGCTGGTTAGAAGATTTCTTAGCTACTTATGAAGCGATCGTATTAGTTGTATCGCACGACAGGCACTTTTTAGATACTGTTTGTACGCACGTTGTAGATATTGACTTTGCTAAAATGACTATTTACACAGGTAATTATTCGTTTTGGTACGAATCAAGCCAGTTAGCTTTAAAACAACGCTCTGATCAAAATAAAAAGACTGAAGATCGTGTAAAAGAATTACAGGAGTTCATCAGGAGATTCAGCGCCAATGCGTCTAAATCAAAACAAGCTACCAGCCGTAAAAAAGCTTTGGATAAGATCAACATTGAAGAGATCCAACCTTCTAACCGTAAATACCCTGGAATCATCTTTAATAATCTTGGTCGCGAAGCAGGTGATCAAATTTTACAAGTTGAAAACTTAAGCAAAACGCTTAATGGTGAAGTATTATTCGCCAACATTAGCTTTACGGTAAACAAAGGTGACAAAATTGCAATGCTGTCTCAAAACAGTTTAGCAACCAGTGCGCTATATGACATTTTAACAGGCCGAGATACCGATTTTAAAGGTACTTTTAAATGGGGAGTAACCATTAACATGGCTGATATACCGATGGATAATACCGATTATTTCGCAGGTAAAACAGACAACCTGATCGATTGGCTGCGTGAATACTCACCAGGCGAAAAGGATGATCAATTTATTCGTGGTTTTTTAGGTAGAATGTTATTCTCTGGAGAAGAAGTTTTAAAGAAAAGCAATGTGCTGTCTGGTGGTGAAAAAATGCGTTGCATGTTTAGCCGCATGATGCTGCAACAAGCCAACATGTTGATTTTTGACGAGCCAACTAACCACTTGGATCTGGAATCAATTACTGCGCTGAATAACGGAATGAAGGATTTTAGAGGTACAATCTTATTTACTTCTCGAGATCACGAATTAATAGAAACTGTTGCAAACCGTATCATTGAACTAACTCCGGCTGGTTACATTGATAAGCTAATGGATTATGATGAATACATTAACAGCGATGTGGTACAAAAACAAAAGGATGAGCTTTATGCTACTGCATAACCATCAAAATTTATAAAACAAAAAAGGCGCTCAATTGAGCGCCTTTTTTGTTTGGACAGGCTTGGGTTTAGTAGATACTAAACTCAACACGACGGTTGATTTGACGGCCCTTGTCAGTTTTATTTGTAGCGATTGGGTGAGCTTTACCATAACCTTCAGCACTTATTTTTGAAGGGTCAACACCTTGTTGTGCAAGGTAAGTTTTCACTGCTTCAGCACGATCTTTTGATAATTTTAAATTAGCTGATACTGAACCTACATTATCAGTATAGCCTGCTAATTTTAAACTAAAACCTTTATTAACTAATAAGGTAGCTAATTTATTTAAGCTTTCATCAGAGTGTTCGCGAATAGTTGCTTTACCAAAATCAAATTCAAGGTTTCTAACAGCTTCATTTACTACTGCTCTATCTTCGTTAGTTACAAAAACTTTAACATCTGGTTTTTTAACCGGAAGCGGGCAACCAGCACCGTCAACTTGTGTACCGGCAGGTGTGTTAGGGCATTTATCAAATACATCTGGCACACCATCACCGTCAGAGTCAACGGTTAATTTAGCCAAGTTGCTGTTAGTAGTATTTAAGTCTGATCTTAACTGAGCGTTAGCAACTCTCTCCTGTTGTAATTGAATTTGCAATCTTTGGTCATTCATCAAGTATTCATCACGCATTGAATTAACCGGGTTGTAAGTAGCCATTTGTGGTTTTGATTTGCTACCTAAAGCAAACTCTAAACCTGCGTGAGCGTAAGAGAATCTGTCGTTATTATTACCAACAGCGGTTCCATCAAAATTGCTTGAGTTAACAAAGTCAATCTGGTAACCTAAATCAACATTTATACCTGTAGCAACATTAATTTTAAAACCTACACCAACCGGTATATAAAAGTCATGTAATTGGCTACCGTTTGATACAGTACCATTTGGGTTGGTAACTGTTGGTGTATAGCCCATATAACCACCACCTGCACTAACATAAGGTTGAATAACACTTTTTCTGTTAGCCCAATCAATATTGGCAATGTTAAAATCGGCCATTACATCAACAGCATAATTTATTTTAGTGCTGAATGAGCTGTAAGTACCAGGGGCTTCCTGATCGGCCTGTGTAATAGCACCGCTAACTTTACCACCAGTGTAATCGGCTTGTAAACCGAAATCAGGTAATAGCTGATCTTTAATAAAGCCACTGTAACCAAATTCCTGGTGTGGTGAACGGTAATCTTGTTGGCTTGGAGCAAAGATAGTGTATGGCGTTAATAAACCGCCTTCAACACCAATTGACCACGTGCGAAGACCACCATGTGAAAATGGCTGAACATAATTTTTATCAGTCATCGTAGAGTCAGGAGTTTGCGCGAAAAGTTTACCCCCTACCATAATTCCTGTCAAGAGTAGTGAGGCTTTTTTAAAATTTGATTTCATGATAATTGTCTTTAAGTGAGTTTTTATCCTTTGTGATTTTTAAGGATGCAACTTCTGCTTAAAAGCAACATTAATGCCACCTAATTATTTATAATAAAAACCTATTTATTATAACACAATAAATAATGTTAATGGGTTGATTGGCAGGCTAAAAATGAAAAAAACATAAGATTAAAATATCTATTATTTTTCATTTCGCTTTGGAGTTCTTTTAAAGTGCTTGGGCCCAAAAGTGTACACTTTTGTATCCAAATTACGAATTTCATTAAAATTTCATACTTAAATTATAAAATCATCAATACGATGATCGGATTCCGGTATTTAACTCTCAGTATATTAAATTATCTAAAATAACATTTCTGATTATTGAGGTTCAAGTTTTCTGAAATAATAATGGAAACTGTACAACCCATTTTCAAAGGTAAATAGAATGCTAAATTTTTCTTTTACAGGCACCCCATCTGCTGTTGCTGGCTCTAAAGCAGGCAGCATAAACAATCTCCTGGCTATTTCGCCGCCTAAAGGATCATAATTAAATGAAGTCGGTTTTAAATCTTCTAATAATCCTTTTGTATTTACAAGCCCCTCAATTCCTAAACTACCATCAGGTAATTGCCCCCTGATTGAACGAAGTGCCGGAGCAATAGCAGTTTTAATTTCATCGTTAAAGGCGGATGCGCCATCTCGATATTGTGCATGTATAATTTTCCTTCGTCCGGTACCATCACAGGAAATTGGTGAAATTATAAATTTTTCGGCATGAATTAATGGTAACAGATCCGGATCAATTAATACAAGCCGGCTTGAATCCTTATAATCGCCTATTGGGCTTGTACCATCATGGAATTGTCCCTTTTTAAAATATTCTGAGGCTAAAGTAACAGCTATTTTCCGTTCGTCTATATACTTCCAGGTTCCGTCCGGCTTTCCATTTACAATTTTCCCTACCCAATAATATTCTCCTATTTGATCCTTGTATTCTCCTTTTCCGTTATCTACGGTTTTTGTTCCGCCAGCGCCCCAGGCATCAATAATCTTTATATCATTATCAACTGCATCAAATGTTAGCTGAGGTTTTCCGCTATCATAATACAGTTCCCAATGTCCTTCATATTTATTATTCTTGAAACGCCCCTTAGCTCTCAGGTTACCGTTGAGGTAATGCAAAATAAACTCGCCATCCTTAAGCCCATAAGTATTATAATTACCTTCAGAAACAACAAGGGTCGAATCAACTTTACTTACATCTTTTATCCTTCCGTTAAAAATCCTGTTTTTGAGATTAATATGAGCATAACGTATAATTTGAGCACAACTATCTTCTATTAAATAATATTGATCATTTAATGAAATGGCAATGCTATCCCTGCCAATAGTTTTCAAATGAATTGCGCGTTCTCCGCGATGATAGGTAGCGTGCTGTTGGGCAAGTGATACTCTTGCCATAAAAGTTAATATAGCTAAGGTTAGAATGGTTTTCATACTGCTTGTATAGGTTTAAGCAGTTAAGGTATTATTAAAACCTTACTTATAAAAGTAAAATATCAGTTACGACACCGAATGTACAAACACTTCATATTTTATAACAGCGCCCGCAGCTTCTAATGTAGCGGCTACGGAACAATATTTAGTAACTGACAGATCAACCGCTTTTTGAGCTTTATCGGTATCCACATTGCCGTAAATGTGAAATTCGATATTAATATCTTTCCATAAAGATGGCTCTTTATCCGCTTCACGTTCACCGTTAACAACCATTTTGTAATCCTTAACTTCCTGGCGTTGCTTTTTAAGGATGCTGATTACATCAATAGCAGAGCAGCCCGCCAACCCCATTAACAACATTTGCATAGGCCTAACGCCATAATCCTGCCCGCCAGATTGTGGGTTGCTATCCATTTTTACGATGTGACCGTTTTCATCCTTGGCATCAAAACCAAAATCACCGCTAACGCGCGAAAGTTCTATTTTAGGCATTACAGTATAAATTATAAACCACTAAGTTAGCTATTACAATAAACTTATCAACCGGGTTTAACTATTTATGATATTGTGCTGAATAATCACCTGTTTTTAACAGTGGAGGTTACATAACAAAAAAGCCCCTAATTGCTTAGAGGCTGGATTTTTATGCTGATGTAATATTAGTTTCCTAATTCCGACATAAATTTGATGCGCATTAATTGTACTTCCTCGCGGGTATAATCATCATTGCCCAACTCTACTAATGCTTCATCAATCGAATCATTTTCGGCTGAACGGAAGTAATCAAATACTTCTTCCTGCTTATCTTCATCAATCACTTCATCAATGTAATAGTTCAAATTAAGCTTGGTACCAGAGTTGACTATGGTTTCCACTTCTTTCAATATCTCTTCGTAGCTTAATCCTTTTGATGCCGCGATATCTTCCAAATCTAAATGCCTGTCGATATTTTGGATGATGTAAACCTTAAGCGCTGATTTGTTTGCTGCGCTTTTAATCACCATATCAACCGGACGGTCAATATCATTATCCTCAACATATTTTTTGATCAGATCAACAAATGGAGCACCAAATTTCATGGCTTTACCAGCACCAACACCCGAGATGTGTTTCATCTCTTCGATATTGATCGGGTAATGCGTACACATTTCCTCTAATGATGGATCCTGAAAGATAACAAATGGTGGCAAACCTTTTTGTTTAGCCAGCTTTTTACGCAAATCCTTAAGCATTTGCAACAATTGGGCATCCAATGCACCTCCGCCTGCTTTAGGGCCATCTTCCGAGTCATCATCATCAGCAGCCTCAATTGGGCTGTTTAATGTAAAACGGATACTATATGGGTTATCCAAAAATGCGTTACCTGTACGTGTTAAACGCAACAGGCCATACATGTCAATATCTTTAGATAAAAAATTATTCAACAGCGCCTGGCGTAATAAGGAATTCCAAAGGTTTTCGCCCTGCTCCTTACCTGCGCCAAATGCATCAAGCAAATGATGCTCGTAATTATGTATCTGGGCATTATCCTGGCCCATTAAAATGCTAATGATGTGGTGATCGTCAAACTTCTCACCTATTTGCTTAATCAGGCTTAATGCACGGTGTAAATGCTCTTCGCCATCAAAGTATGTTTTTGGTGCACAGCAGTTATCGCACATGTTATTGCAACCAGCCTCATTAAAGTTTTCACCAAAATAATGCAGTAGTTGTTTACGGCGACAAACAGATGCTTCGGCATAATCAATAACTTCTTTCAATATCTGGGTACCGATTTCGCGTTCTGCAACCGGTTTATCCTTCATGAATTTTTGCAGCTTATCTATATCTTTTTGAGAATAAAATGCCACACAAACACCTTCGCCACCATCCCTGCCTGCACGGCCGGTTTCCTGGTAATAACCTTCCATGCTCTTAGGCACATCATGGTGTATCACATAACGAACATCTGGCTTATCAATGCCCATACCGAAAGCAATGGTTGCAACAATCACATCCACATCTTCCATCAGGAATTTGTCCTGTGTATCGGCCCTCACTTTAGGATCGAGGCCTGCGTGATATGGTAATGCTTTTATTCCGTTCAAATTAAGTACTTCTGCTACTTCCTCAACCTTTTTACGGCTCAGGCAATAAATAATACCTGATTTACCCTGGTTTTGCTTAACAAATTTAACTATCTCCTTGATTACGTTGCGCTTTGCACGCACTTCGTAAAACAAATTCGACCTGTTGAACGATGATTTAAAGATGGTTGCGTTGTTCATTTGCAGGTTTTTCTGGATATCCTGCTGAACTTTTGGGGTTGCGGTAGCTGTTAAAGCGATAATTGGGATATTATCACCAATATTACTGATTACCTGCCTTATCTTGCGGTATTCCGGGCGAAAATCGTGTCCCCATTCTGAAATACAATGCGCCTCATCTACAGCAACGAATGACACGGTGTTAAGACGCAGAAAATCTACATTTTCTTGTTTGGTTAATGATTCTGGTGCAACGTACAATAATTTGGTTACGCCGCTTAAAACATCCTCTTTAACCCGGGCAATATCGGCCTTGGTTAATGATGAGTTTAAAAAATGTGCAATACTGTCTGATCCGCCAAAGGCACGAAGCTGGTCGACCTGGTTTTTCATCAATGCAATAAGTGGCGAAATCACAATCGCTGTTCCTTCGCTCATCAATGCCGGCAATTGATAGCACATGGATTTGCCACCACCGGTAGGCATTATCACAAATGTATCGTTACCCGCAAGTATGTTAGTTATAATCGCTTCCTGCTCCCCCTTAAAATTATCAAATCCAAAAAAGTTTTGGAGATTATCAAAAAGCGACTTCTTAGTCTCTATCATTTATTTACGTACTTCTTGTTTGTCTGGAATAAAATTAAAAATAATAATATTTTATGAATAAACGTGCAGATTCAACTAAAATTTTATATTAAAATGATTAATCTTTTAAAACAATTTCAACCCTCAACCATTTTAAAATACGGCTATCAAGGCTTTTAATTTATTTAATTTTAATTAGTATTATTTTTACAGAATATTGTACAATTTTGCGGCCTTGTATGCAATTAAAATTTTTTCTTACAAATGAATAAAAATTATTACGCCATCATTATGGCAGGGGGTATCGGAAGCCGTTTTTGGCCTATCAGCAGAACCTCACATCCAAAACAGTTTATTGACATACTGGGTACAGGGAAAACACTTATACAAAACACTTACGAACGCTTTTTAAAAGTTTGCCCTAAGGAAAACATATACGTTGTTACCAACGAGAATTATACAAGCCTTGTAAAAAAGCAATTGCCTGATATGGGCGATGACCAAATACTCACCGAACCCGTAATGCGCAACACCGCCCCTTGCGTAGCATACGGCTGTTTTAAGATAGAAAGCTTAAATCCAAATGCTGCTATTGTGGTTGCCCCATCAGATCACTTGATTTTGGATGAGGCTGCGTTTATCAGCACGATAGAAAAATCATTAGAGGTTGCCGCCGGGCATGATTGCCTGATAACCTTAGGGATTAAACCATCACGGCCTGACACTGGTTACGGATATATCCAATACACTGATAACGCGCTTAAAAACGACTTCTACAAAGTAAAAACCTTTACAGAAAAGCCAACACTCGAAATAGCCAAAACTTTTTTACAAAGCGGCGATTTTTTATGGAACGCAGGTATTTTCATATGGTCGGGAAAAGCGATTGTTAAGGCATTTGGCCAGTATTTGCCGGATATGAACGAGATTTTCGCCGATGCAAGATCGGTTTATAATACGACTGATGAGAAGAAACACATCCACAATGCTTACCAGCAATGTACCAACATTTCTATTGACTATGGCATCATGGAAAAAGCTGATAACGTATACGTTTTACCATCAGAATTTGGCTGGAGCGATTTAGGTACTTGGGCATCCATTTATGATCTGGCCGACAAAGATTATGTAGGTAATGCCGTTATCCCATCAGAAAAAGTGATCATGTACGATTCATCAAACTGCATGGTAAATGTACCGGGCGAAAAGCTGGTTATTTTACAGGGTTTGCATGATTTTATCGTGGTTGAATCGAATAATTCATTATTGATCTGTCCACGTGATCAAGAGCAAAACATCAAACAAGTTGTTGCTGATGTGAAGAATAAATTTGGAACGAAATATATTTAGTGATTAGTTACTAATCTTCATAACCCAACTTGTTTCATTCTGAGCAAAGCGAAGAATCTGTAAAGTAGTTTACACCGTACAGATTGTTCACTTTGCTCAAAATGAACAATTTTAAAAAACCTAAGCGCTACTTCACTAAAGTTCTCTGCCTTATCGCCTCATAAACAATCACCGCAGTTGATACTGACACGTTAAGTGATTCAATCTCCCCAAACATTGGGATCTTAGCCAAATGATCTGCAATTCGGATAATCTCATTACGGATACCATCCTCTTCCGAACCCATTATTATAGCCGTTGGCGCGGTATAATCCGGTTTATAAATATTCTCTGTTGTTTTCTCTGTACAGCAAACCAATTGTAAGCCCGATTCCTGCAATAGTTTTACCGTTTGCATAAAGTTATCATGGCGACATACCGGAATCTTGTACAAAGCTCCTGCTGACGTTTTAATAGCATCAGGATTAATTTGTGCCGATCCTTTTGCCGGGATCACAATTGCATGCACTCCTGCGCACTCTGCTGTACGGGCAATGGCGCCCATATTGCGCACATCGGTAATGGCATCTAACACTAAAATTAAGGGCACTTCACCTTTTTCAAATATTTGTGGGATAATATCCTCCACTTTTTGGTAAGTGATCGGCGAAATGTAAGCCACAACGCCCTGGTGGTTTTTCATAGTAAGCCTGTTCAGCTTTTCTACCGGAACCATTTGAGCTGTAATATTATACTCTACCATTAAAGCCCTCAACTCATTAAGCAAACCACCGCCGGCACCACGTTGCAGGTATAACGATTCAATTTCTTTACCCGAGCGTATTGCTTCAACCACCGCCCTGATGCCGAACACCATCTGGTTACTTTCGCGGACTTCCCTGTTATTGTAGGCCATTATATATTTTTAAATAAGGCTGCAAAAATAGCCATATTAATTAACTTTGTAACGCGGTGGATGATGCTGTTTGTATTTATCTATTTTTTAATAAATAAGCAAAACTATTTTATTAACACTATTTGTAATTTATTGTATATTAGTTACTTAATATACCTCATAAATAATTATTAACAATCGACTGTTAATTAAATGTTTCGATTTTTTTGGCAACGAGGGCATTTGCCTTGTTGAAATAAAAAGATTTAAACCTTGGGTACATCCGCCACTTTTTACTATACTTTTGTTGTCCCATGATTACTGAAAACGATAACCAAAACAAACAATACGAGCGCCGCACAAGGCCCGCAAACCCAACGCAATACGCTGGTTTAGGTAAATTACCACCGCAAGCTATTGACTTGGAAGAAGCTGTACTTGGTGCGCTGATGCTGGAAAAAGACGCACTGTCGTCGGTTATCGATATTTTAAAAGGCGAGGTATTTTATGATGCACGCCATCAAAAAATATTCAATGCTATTCACTTATTATTTGAGAAATCATCCCCTGTTGATATCCTTACCGTAACCGCGCAATTACGCCAGTTAGGTGAGCTGGAAATGATAGGTGGCGCATACTATATTACCGAGTTAACCAATCGTGTTGCTTCAGCGGCTAACATTGAGTTTCACGCCCGTATCATTATCCAAAAATTTATTCAGCGTGAGTTGATTCGTATTTCTACCGAGGTAATCAATAGCGCTTATGAAGATACTTCGGATGTACTTGATTTGCTGGATAAAGCGGAAAAGAACCTTTTCGAGATCGCCCAAAATAACCTGCGTCGTGATTCGCGCAAAATGGATGATTTGTTGCACGAATCTTTAAGGGAAATCGAGGCTCTAAAAGATAAAAAAGATGGTTTAACCGGTGTAGCCTCAGGGTTTACTGATTTGGACCGCATGACCTCAGGGTGGCAAAAGTCAGATTTGGTGATCATAGCAGCCCGACCTGCGATGGGTAAAACGGCTTTCGTATTAAGTTGCGCGCGCAATGCCGCGGTTGATTTTGATAAGCCGGTAGTTGTGTTCTCGCTCGAGATGTCATCTGTTCAATTAGTTAATCGTTTAATATCCGGTGAAACCGAAATTGAACAAGAAAAGATCCGTAAAGGAACTTTAGAAGAATGGGAATGGGCGCAGATCCACTCCAAAATTGGCCGCTTAGAGCAAGCGCCATTAATTATTGACGACACCCCGGCACTAAACATATTTGAATTCAGGGCCAAATGCCGCCGTTTAAAATCTCAGCACGATATCCAGCTAATCATCATTGACTACTTGCAATTGATGCAGGGCAAGGCAGATGGCAAAGGCGGTGGTAACCGGGAGCAAGAGATTGGTAGTATCTCACGTGCGTTAAAATCAGTTGCGAAAGAATTAAATGTACCGGTAATAGCCCTATCACAATTAAGTCGTGCAGTTGAAACCAGGCCGGGTGGTGCCAAAAGGCCAATGCTGTCGGATTTGCGTGAATCTGGTTCTATTGAGCAGGATGCGGACATGGTGCTATTCCTTTATCGCCCTGAATATTATGGCCTTACAGAAGATGAAAACGGTATGCCGACCAACGGTGTAGGCGAGGTAATTATAGCCAAACACCGTAATGGTGAAACCGGTACAGTACGATTGAAATTCGTTGGTAAGTTTGTGAAATTTACTGATCTTGACCAGGGTAATGATGGCTTTGCACCACCAAACGCATTTGCAGGCTTAAACCCATCAGAAAACTTTGATAAGCCAAGCAACTTCATTATCCGCCCATCAAGAATGGATGATATGGAAGATGAAAATCCACCGTTTTAATTTCAGATTTTAGATTTACGATTTCGGATTTGTAATTTAATAAATCCGAAATTCTAAATTAATAATCCTAAAGCTATTCCGATTATTATTAAAACAGGTGCTTTTATTTTTGTAAACTGAAGCAAAAGCCCTGTTGCTATCATTAATACATAAGCCATCCAATCCATACCAAATGGCCGTGCTAAAAGTATAAAAGCGGTAGCCATAAAGCCTACTGCAACGGCGTTTATACCACTCAAAGAGTTTTTGATCCGGGTTATTTTTTTTAAATCTTCCCAAAACGGCACGATGAATAATATCAGGATTAATCCAGGGGTATTAATCCCAATAACAGCTACAATACTGCCGACGATCTGCCCGCCAATACTATAACCTTTGTTACCCATAGTAACACCACCCAAAAATGAAGTAAAGGAAAAGGTTGGGCCAGGAAGCATTTGTTGTAATGCGTAACCCGATAAAAACTCAGAACTGCCTAAATAATGTTTCAATTCGACAAACTCGGTGTACATTAAGGGTACTAAAACCTGCCCGCCGCCGAAGATCAATATCCCATTGCGGTAAAAATTCTCAAACAAACGGATAGGTAAACTAAATGGTGAAGTTTGATTAATAATTGCACCTAATACCGCGAACAGTAATAATATGCCTATAAAATAAGCTACTTTATTAGGGTTTACATTAGCAAATAATTTCACCCGGAGCTCATTTTCATGCGGATGTGTTTCTTTAGCAGATGAGATAATCCCCCCCATTAATATCAATAAAGGAAATGCATACGGATTTTGTAAAAGTAAAGTAACTATAAGCGACCCTATGGCCAGCATGGTGCTTACTTTCGACTTTAAAAACTTATTGGCAAAAGTATAAGTGGCATATGCTACAATGCCTACAGCAATAGGTTGCACATAATGTAAAACGTTAGTAAACTTGGCGTGCCCGGCAAATATTTTATAACTGATAGCTGCCATACACATAATGATTGCCGATGGCAATATCCATATCAGGAAAGTCAGCAAAGCTAAACGCAGCCCCCCTACCTTCCAGGCAATACCTACCAGGGTTTGGGTTGATGATGGGCCGGGTAATAGCTGCGATAGCGCCACAAGCTCCATCAATTCTTCTTCGCTGATGTAATTACGCTTCTCCACAAATTCGCGCAGCAAAATAGCCACATGTGCCTGTGGCCCGCCAAACGAGGTGAACGTATACAGTGTCGCGTCGCGAATAAAAAGTAACTGGCGTTTTTCCAATATAGAGGATTTATTTATTCATCATCGTCATCATCATACAAACCTGTGGCTGAATTATAAACCCCTTGCAATTCCGAAAAAGCATGGTTATCGCGCTTTTCGCGGGCAACCTTCATGCCTTTTTCATAAGTAGTAATGGCCTCAGGCTTACGGTTAAGCGCCTCGTATAATTTACCTAAGTGGTAATAAGTACCCACATAACCGGGATGATTTGCTACAAGGTCTTCATAATACTCAAGTGCTTTAACCGAATCATTTAACCTGAGATACTCGGTTGCCAGGGCATATTTTAAAAACTCATCTTCGGGTTCGTTTTTAATAAATTCCAATAGCTTTTCTAATCTGCTTCCCTGCATTTTAAACTCTCTTTTTTTTAATTAAATTTGCGCATATCTATTCACTACTGAAAGCATCACGACTATTGATACCGTTACCGGCATCGTTACAAAAATAGCTTTTAAGATGGAATATGATTGCTGTCAACCAAATTTGTATATTGCAATAGTAATTTATTAGCCTTTAATACTAGTGGGCCATTTGTAAAATAATAGTGCAGTATAAACAAAGATGCCGAAGCAGGGTTTAAATGTTGCCAATATAAATTGGCAAATAATTTGAAGTATTATAAAGCTTCTTGATAAAACAGGATCTGTTGTGATGGGTAATAACATGAAAAAAATAAAGCTGGACATTGTAGGTTTATCATATAGTCAAACACAATCTGGCGCGTATGCTTTAGTTTTGGGCGAAGTTAGCGGCAGGCGCAGGCTCCCTATCATTATCGGAAGCTTTGAGGCACAGGCCATTGCCATTGAAATAGAAAAAATGACCCCAAGCAGGCCACTTACCCACGACCTTTTTAAAAGCTTTGCCGATGCTTACCACATCAATATACAGGAGATCATCATTTACAACCTGGTTGATGGCATCTTCTACTCCAAACTAATATGTTCTGATGGTAAAAAGAATATCGAAATTGATGCCCGTACATCAGATGCAATAGCTGTTGCTGTGCGATTTGATTGCCCGATATATACTTACGAGTTTATCCTTTCAACCGCTGGTATAGTGATTGAAGGTAATGATTTTGTTTACCTGGAAAACATTAATGAAACGCCTGAAGAAAAAACGGTAACCGCTTCATCAGGCTCATCCCCTGCAGGCTTTACCTCATTAAGCATTGATGAGTTGAAAACCAAACTACAAGAAGCATTAACAGACGAAGCCTACGAAAAAGCCGCCAAAATACGCGATGAGCTAAATAAAAGAAAAGCATCGTAAACAACTGATTAACATCTAAATACCCATAAAACTAACGAATCAATTAGATTACGCTGATTTTTGTGTGCCTTATATTTTTTGGATTCGCAATTATTTGCTTATTTTCCTACCTTAATTTTAATATTAACTATTAATACTTTCAAACCAGCGCCCTATGAATATTAAGTTCCGCTTAATACTGATGAATTTTATGCAGTTTTTTATCTGGGGGGCCTGGCTGCTTACCATTGGCGCATACTGGTTTCAAAATAAACATTGGTCGGGCGCGCAATTTGGCGCTATATTCTCTACCATGGGTATCTCGGCAATATTTATGCCCGCGCTTACCGGTATCATAGCAGATCGGTTTATTAATGCTGAAAAGTTATATGGTGTTTTACACATTTTAGGAGCAGCAACCTTATTTAGCATTCCCTTAGTTACTAATCCAACTACATTTTTTTGGGTGATACTGTTGAACATGATTTTTTACATGCCGACCCTATCTTTATCAATAACGGTTGCTTATTCGGCCTTAAGAAGAGAAAATATTGATGTGGTAAAATTCTATCCGCCAATAAGAATATGGGGAACCATAGGTTTTATGGTGGCCTTATGGGTTGTTAGTTTAAGCCATAATGAAACTTCGGCTAATCAATTTTACATTGCTTCGGTAGTTTCATTATTGTTGGGCTTATATGCCTTTAGCCTACCAAAATGCCCGCCATTGATGGATAAATCGTCCAAAAAATCATTAGTAGATTCTTTAGGATTAAATGCTTTTGCACTATTTAAAACACAAAAATTTGCCATCTTCTTTGCTTTTTCGCTGTTATTAGGTGCGGCATTGCAGTTAACTAATGCTTACGGCGATACTTACATTCAGGATTTTAAAAATATCTCGATGTATAAAGATTCTATTGGCGTAAAATATCCGGCAATCATCATGTCGATATCACAATTTTCTGAAACGTTTTTTATCATTACCATACCTTTCTTTTTGCGCAGATTTGGGATAAAATATGTGATGCTGTTTAGCATGATAGCCTGGGTGTTACGTTTTGGCTTATTTGCTTTTGGCAATCCTGCGGATGGCCTATGGATGATCGTGCTATCATGTATCGTTTACGGTATGGCATTCGACTTTTTTAATATTTCCGGTTCGTTGTTTATAGAAACACAAACTTCACCCGAAATAAGAGGCAGCGCGCAAGGTTTATTCATGATGATGGTGAATGGCGTTGGCGCTTTTTTAGGCAGTATTTTAAGCGGTATCATCATCGACAAATATTTCACACTTGCTGATCACTCTAAAAACTGGCATGGCATCTGGCTTACTTTTGCAGGATATGCCTTGGTAATTGCCATAATTTTCCCTTTTGTATTTAGATATAACGATAACCCGGCATTGAAAAAAGCAATAATAAATACCTAAACATCAAATGAAAAAACATTATCGTAAAGAGAACGATTGCCTAAACTGCGGCTGTGAACTGCAGGGTAAGTTTTGTTATCACTGCGGCCAGGAAAACCTTCAAATGAAGGAAAGCTTTGGCCACATGATGAACCATGCCATCAGCGATTATTTCCATTTTGATGATCAGTTTTTTAGTACAATAAAACCATTGTTTTTTAAACCAGGTTTTCTATCAACAGAATATTTAGCCGGTCGTAGAATACGCTATTTACACCCGGTTAAAATGTACATTTTTATAAGTTTGATTTATTTTCTATTGTTGTTTCAGCCGGTTTCTGAACCTGCTAAGGCAAACAATACTGATGGCAAAAAAGAAACAAAAAAAACACTAACAGCTCAAAAAAAGAAATTAGATAGCGTAATTAATGATCCAAATACGCCGGCTTTTGGGAAAGATATAGCAAATGATGCTAAAACACATATAGATGCGAATGTTGCAAAAGGTGATACTGATATTGATGAGAGTGACAATATTGTAAATGAGGATAACAGGGGCTATCGAATACCTGGCACCACACGCGATACTACTTACGCCCAATATTTAGCAGATCAACAAAAACGGCCGGCAAGTGAACGTAATGGCTTTTTTGTAAGGATGATCAATAAAAAGGCAATTGATTACCGGCAAAAATATGGCTCAAGAACCAAGGAAGTTTTTTTTGAACAGTTTAAACATAACATCCCTAAAATGATGTTTTTAATGCTGCCATTATGCGCCTTGATATTTTTGGTAACGTTTTGGAGTAACAAGAAATATTATGTGGAACATTTGATCTATACCTTCCACCTGCACTGCTTTATTTTCCTGTTTCTTGCAATAATAATGCTGATTGAGCTAATTACGCCTGCAAGCTGGGCTGGGTTAACCGATTGGCTAACCATTATTGCTACAGGGGTAATAATTTGGTATTTGTATAAATCAATGCGGGTATTTTACAAACGTAACCCGTTTAGAACCATCACAAAAATGATTGGCTCAGCATTAATGTATACCGTAGTTTTTTCGTTTTGTATAGCTATAGTATTTTTAGTCACGGCCTTATTGCTATAGTCTCAATTAGCAAATGCGTTTAAAGCTACGGTTGGTTTTCCTGTATTATCAAATGCGCCTAAGGTATAGCCTTGCCAACTATTATAAGATTCAGGTTCCCAGTAAAACACACCTAAACCCTGTTTATTAGGTACCGAACGCACTTTTTGTAAAATATCTGTTAAAAAAGCTTCAGTTATAGTTGGCTGGTCAGCTTCCATACCCACTTCAACTATCATTACCGGCGTGCCATAGCGTGAAACCATATCATTCATATTGGTAAGGCATTGGGCATCAAGCGTGGTGTAATTTGTAATTATTGGATATAGCGACATGCCAATGATATCCCACTTAGCGCCGTTTGCTTTTAAGCCGTCAAAAATATATTCAAACAGGCTGTTATCATAACCATTGGATATGTGCACAATAACTTTTGTTGAGGGGCTTACCGATTTAACAGCACTATATCCGCTGCTCACCAAAGCCGCAAAGTTAGCCATGCTAACAGATGCCCGGCCGTCTTGCCATAGCATACCATCATTTGTTTCATTACCTACCTGCACCCAGGTTGGTGTTACACCATTCATTTTTAAGGTATCCATTACACCAACCGTGTAAGTGTTTAATGTTGTAACCAAATTAGTAAAAGAAAGATTTACCCATGCCGCCGGTTTATTCTGATCGCCCGGATCAGCCCACACATCGCTATAATGAAAATCTATTAAAACTTTCATACCTGCATTTTTAGCACGAACAGCTTTAGCTACAACATCGGATGTGTTACACCAACCATTTGTTGGGTTAACCCATGCCCTTAACCTGATGGAGTTAAACCCTAAGCTCTTCATTAATGCAAAAAGATCCTGTTGTGTGCCGTTTTTATCG
>Ga0302218_10000289_pt1 | contig 18199 bp, 13 predicted proteins | sample II_Palsa_E1_1_FD_194567 | JGI IMG/M metagenome (GOLD analysis project Ga0302218, IMG submission 194567) | Peat permafrost microbial communities from Stordalen Mire near Abisko, Sweden - II_Palsa_E1_1 | ecosystem: Environmental > Terrestrial > Soil > Palsa > Peat permafrost | place: Sweden... | reverse complement strand
CTACCCACGCACACCCGCTTCATCGAGCTCAAACAGGGCAGCAGTGACCGCCCCGATCTGCAGAGCGCAAGCAAAGTGGTCTCCGGGGGCCGCGGCGTCGGCTCGAAGGAGAACTTCGAGATTATCTACAAGTTTGCCGACAAAATCGGTGCCGCCGTGGGTGCCTCGCGCGCCGCCGTCGATGCCGGCTACGTACCAAACGAAATGCAGGTGGGCCAGACCGGCAAGATCATCGCCCCCGAGCTGTACATGGCGATCGGCATCTCCGGCGCCATCCAGCACCTGACCGGCATCAAGGACGCCGGCACTATCGTCGCCATCAACAAGGACGGCGAAGCGCCGATCTTCGAGATTGCCGACTTCGGTCTGGTGGGTGATCTGTTCAAGCTGATTCCGGAGCTGGAACAGGCGCTCGGCTAAGCAAACCAAGCGGCTGGGATAAAAAAGGCGGCCTCCTGAAGGCCGCCTTTTTTAGTCTACGAAGGCCGCTGGTGCCGAATCGTCCGGCATGAGCCATGCCCTTGCCAAGCTCCCGGCTCGTGGCAGAAATTTCTCGTAGCCGCGCTGGCGGATGAATTGACCGAAATACCTGCGATCCTCGAACAAAATCTGCAGCTGCTCCAGGTCAAGTGACTGGAAGAAGTTGCCCAGCACCACGTCGGTTTCCGCGATCGCTGCGTCACGTACTTTCTCGAACGTATTGGATTCATGCAGGCGATAGCCATACAAATGCTCGTCCACGCAACCTACCTTGGCAATAGCCAGTGCGCGAAGCAGGAAGTCCCAGTCGTGACAAAGTCGCAGCGCAGAGAAACCACCGAGTCGGTCATAGAGACGTCGACGCAACACGAAGTTTCCAGTGGATACGGCAACGTTCGAATCGAGGCACGCATACAACAGCGCTGGGTAGCTGGCGATGGCGCTTAATTTTTCGCGAATGATTGCCGCTGCAGCGCTGGAAGACTCGGCGCTTGGCCTTCCTTCCTCATCGATAAAATCCACGCCACTAAACACCATTTCAAGCCCGTCGCGCAGCATGGTATTGAGCAGCGTACTGACCCTTGACGGCGCATAACAGTCGTCGGAGTTCAATAAGGCGATGAACTCTCCAGTGGAACGCTCGACACCCATAGCAATGGCGGTGTGGCTTCCACCATTTCCCTTCGAAATATATTCAACGCGATGTTTCGGATTCTGCTCGCAGTAGCGCCTCACTGCCTCAACCGATTCATCGGTAGAGCCATCATCCACGACGACGACCTCAATGTTCTCGTAGCTCTGCGCGAACACCGAAGCCAAGGCGTCGCCGATGTATCTGGCGTGGTTGTAGACCGGAATGATTACACTCACCAGCGGATCCGTATTGATCAGCTGATGATCCGCAAGTACGTCGCCCAGGGCCTCAAGATAGGCGTACCCATGACGCCTGTCCGGCTCAAGGTAGGCACCCTCGCCCCACTCATTCCAGGCGTTGACGAAAACCATGCGCCCGCCAGCCGCACCGGTTTGCAGACTGTAGCTGGCAATGCTTCTCAGCCACTCCGCAAATAGCGCTGGCGATGACCCTTGGAATACGTGACCCCGACCAGGTTTGCGGGCTGAATTGTCCCAGCCAGGAAATGCGCACTTGTATAGCTTGTAGTCCGGTATTACGGCGTTTTGCTGGCGCTCGACCATGTCGGCATAGCGATAGATGCGCCCTCTGAACACCGAGTTGAACATGAGCTGGCCCGAAGAAATCTCATCAGGCTCGACATTGTGGGGAGGAAATTCGATCGCCGCATCGAATCCATACGTTCGGGGGTCCTGGATGCCGAATGTCTGGGCCGCAACAAGATGTATTTCACCGACACCCTGCTGGCGGCAATAGTCTCGCCAACGCTGTGCCGTCGCGCCCGGATCGGGGAGCAAGGTCACCCGATAGACAATCAGCAATGCTGCGCCTTCAATCCGGATGTAACGAGAGTCACGCAAGGCAGGCAGAATATCGGCAATGAACGCTAGGTCATCTTCCGGTGAATGCTGCTGCGCAATGAGCACGTCATGCTCGGCACCATCCCAACGCCGAGTCCAGTTCTCATTCGCCCAGCACAGACAGAACGACAGATCCATGGATGGATCCGCGAGCACATGATTGAACGGTGCTTCCATCAGGCGTTTGCCGGCAAACCAGTAGTGATGAAAGCAGAACCCGTGAATGCCATACAGGCGCGCCAACTGTTGCTGCCGCCGCAGGACATCCTTCAGCCGAAGATCATAGAAACCGAGCTCGCCGGGCAGGCGGGGTTGCAGGTGCCCAGCGAATTGCGGCACGGATTTTGAAACATTCGTCCACTCCGTAAATCCACGCCCCCACCATGCGTCGTTTTCGGGGAACGCGTGAAACTGCGGCAGATAGAAGGCAATGACGTTCAATCCCGACGACGTTACCGGCACCTCACGAATGGGTCGATAGTAAGCACTGCGTTGCGAACTCGCCTCGAAAACTTCATCGAAATGCAGCGGCAAGAGCGCAACCTGGCGTTCGCCCGCCCGCGCGCGCAACGCTCCATCCGTCGCCTGATCGCGCCGCTCAATCTGCCAATAGCGATAGCTCTGTGTATTTTTTATCAGGGGCGCCATCACCCGGTACACGCCATCCTTCAATGTCCTTCTATGAGAAGGAGCAAGCGGAAGGCGCTCGTAAAGGAAGCGCGCCATGGATTTAAGGTATTTTCGCAATGCGCTGGAACCGTCAACTTTCACAAAATGGCAATCCTGAGCATATTCCCGACATGGATTCAACCTCCCGGGTGGTTGTGGTTGTGCATTATGAGCCGCTGAATAGTCTCAGCATCGCGGCGCCAGAGCTCTGCGTTTGAGCCTCACACTCAGCGGCTGCCACTTGCACCTGTCCGCACTTTCGCCGAACGATCGTGATGGCGACCACCGCTACCGCCGCGTCTCGCCAGTCTTTCAGGCCGGCACTTTCCGCACGATGTTTGCAACCATTTCCCGTGACATTCTCAGGCCTGGATAGAGGGCAGCTATCTGTCTTGGCTTTGAATCGTACTGTATCATCCGAGCCGCCCTCCCAAGTTGACACGGACGGCCTATGCAGCTGCCCTTCGGAGCGAGCGCAGGGGAACAAGAATCCAGGATGAGTGATGAGCCCAGAACTAATGGCTGCCGTACGGGAGCAAGCGCACAGCCAAAGCGTGCCGCTATGTGTTGATCTGGACGGCACACTCATCCGATCGGACCTTCTCATTGAGTCTGCACTCGCGTTGCTCGCCAAGAATCCGCTGCTCATATTCTCGATGATTGTGTGGCTATTGCATGGCAAGGCGTACCTCAAACGGGAAATCGCATGCCGCGTCGAATTCGATGCGTCGACACTGCCATACAATCAGGCACTGATCGAGTGGCTTCAGAGCCAGCGACCGCTTCGCCCCATCATTCTGTGTACCGCATCCGATTCCAGGCTTGCCCAAAGCGTGGCGGCGCATGTTGGCCTTTTCGGCGATGTTCTGGCCAGCGATGGAGTGCGCAATCTTTCCGGTCGCAACAAAGCCGCAGAGCTGATCGCGAGATATGGCGAACGCGGCTTTGACTACGTTGGCAACGCATCGATCGACCTGGCCGTGTGGAAGCACGCGCACGCCGCCATTGTCATTGCACCGAGACCGGGGCTGGCCCGGGCTGCGGCGAAAGTATCGACCGTAGAACGCGTTTTCCCTGTACCAAAGGCCAGTTTACGCGCCTGGATCAAGGCCCTGCGCGTACATCAATGGATCAAGAACGTACTCGTATTTTTGCCGCTACTGGCCTCACATCGAGTCCTTGATGTGATTGCCTTGAGCCACACAGCCATCGCATTTCTATGCTTTGGCCTGTGTGCTTCCAGCGTTTATCTAACCAACGACCTGCTGGACCTGAGTGCCGATCGGCAACATCACCGCAAGCGAAACCGCCCCTTCGCCGCAGGAACGCTGCCTTTGGCAGCAGGCCCTGTTGTTGCGGTTATTCTGCTGATCGCAGGCTTGGCCCTCGCCTGGCTGATTTCGCACATTTTCTTTGGCGTGCTGATCTCTTATTTCGTACTGACCACGGCCTATTCGGTACGACTCAAACGCGTGATGATGCTCGACGTAGTCGTTCTGGCCATGTTGTACACCACGCGCATCCTTGCCGGCGCCGCAGCCTTACACACCAAGCCCTCGTTCTGGTTGCTGGCGTTCTCGATGTTCATCTTTCTCAGCCTGGCCATGATCAAGCGCTATACAGAACTGCTGGCAGCGCAAAAGGCGGGTAAGGTCAAGGCCAGCGGTCGCGGCTATGACGTGGAGGACATCCCGCTGATTCAGTCGCTCGGCGGTTCCAGTGGTTACCTTGCCGTGCTCGTGCTGGCGCTGTACATCGACAGCACGGCCGGCGAATCGCTTTACCGTCACCCGCACTATCTCTGGATGCTGTGCCCGCTCTTGTTGTACTGGATCAGTCGCACCTGGGCGATTGCCCATCGCGGCATCATGCACGACGACCCCGTGATTTTCGCGGTCATGGACAACGTCAGCCGGGTGCTACTTGCACTTGCCGCGATTATTGTCGCCGTGTCGATCTGATGAGCCGGGCCGGGCAATCCTGGGGCCGCTATCCGGTTGCCAAGCAGTCCATCATTTCCATTTCCGATCGGCACCAGGAGTTGCCGGCGACGGCCGTTACCATCCTGCCGTATGGTAACGGTCGCAGTTATGGTGACAGCTGTCTCAACGACAGCGGCACTCTGCTCCACACTAGCCATCTCGACCGCTTCATCAGGCTTGATGTCGCGACCGGTGTGCTTGACTGCGAAGCAGGCGCGTTGTTCTCGGAAATACTGGATCTGATCGTACCGCAGGGCTGGTTCCTTCCCGTAACACCCGGCACAAAGTTTGTCACGGTCGGGGGTGCAATCGCCAACGATGTGCATGGCAAGAATCATCATCGTGCGGGCACCCTCGGACGTCATGTGCTGGAACTGGAACTGCTGCGCTCCGATGGCAGCCGACGAGCGTGCAGTTCCATCAAATATCCGGAATGGTTTGCCGCCACGATCGGCGGACTCGGTCTGACCGGTTTGATCACCCGGGCCAGCATCCAGCTTCGCCGCATTGCCAGCCCCTGGATGAGCACCGAGGTTCACCGCTTTGACGATCTTGCCGGCTTCTTCCGACTGTCAGAAAGCTCCGATCGTGACTACGAATACACCGTAGCCTGGATCGACTGCGCGGCCAAAGGGCGCGCATTGGGGCGCGGCCTTTTTACACGGGCCAATCATGCGCCCGCGCATCCGGAACGCCGACCTTCCGCCCCGGCGCGACATCTACGCGTCCCATTCGCACCCCCTATATCGCTGATCAACCCGCTTACCTTGCGCGCCTTCAATGCTATGTATTACCACAGGCAGCGCCAGCGAACAGTGCATGCCACTACGCACTACGAACCGCATTTCTACCCTCTGGACGGCATCAGAGACTGGAATCGCATTTATGGCCCGCGCGGATTCATGCAATACCAGTGCGTGGTGCCACCGACCGGGGCCGAAGACTGCATCGCCCGCTTAGCCCGGATCATCGGGTCCGCGGGCGGCGGGTCGTTCCTGGCGGTTCTCAAGCAATTCGGTTCGCTACCCTCACCGGGCATGCTGTCCTTCCCACGTCCCGGTGCCACTTTGGCGCTGGACTTCCCCAATAATGGCAACCGGACACTACGCCTGCTCGATGAACTCGACGACGTCGTGGCTGCGTCCGGCGGCGCGGTTTACCCGGCCAAGGACGCACGCATGTCCGGGCACCGCTTCCGGCAATACTTCCCGGCTTGGGAATCCTTCAGTCAGTATATCGATCCGCGCTTCTCATCCAGTTTCTGGCGCAGGGTCATGGAGTAAACATGCTTAGAGTACTTATCATCGGCGCGACCTCCGCCATCGCCGAAGCTACCGCACGATGCTATGCCGCCCGTGGAGCACGTATCTTCCTGGTGGCGCGCGACGTGACCCGGCTCAAAGATATAGCCGACGACCTACGCATCCGCGGCGCTGTCGCCGTCGACCATGCAACGCTTGATGTCAACGATCTATCCGCTCACGCGGGCGTCATAGAAAAAGCTTGGCAACAGCTGGGCAGCATCGACGTGGCGCTGATCGCACACGGCACGTTACCGGATCAGCTGGCGTGCGAAAGCTCGGTGGAAACAGCTTTGGCCGAGTTCGCGACCAACGGCACGTCCACCATTGCATTGCTCGCAGCACTCGCTCCCGGCATGGAGGCACAAGGTCGCGGCGTACTTGCGGTGATCTCTTCTGTCGCCGGCGATCGCGGCCGTCAGAGCAATTACCTTTATGGTGCCGCCAAGGCCGCTGTCAGCACCTTTGCCAGTGGCCTGCGCCAGCGCCTGGCAAAAGCCGGTGTCTCGGTGGTGACCATCAAGCCTGGCTTCGTCGATACCCCGATGACGCGCAATTTCCGCAAAAGCGCGCTGTGGGCCAAACCGGATGCCGTGGCGCGTGGCATCGTCCGTGCCGCGGATCGCGGCAGCAGCGTGGTTTATCTGCCCTGGTTCTGGTCGCCGATCATGCTGGTGATCAAGCACATCCCCGAATTCATCTTCAAACGTATCAAGTTGTGATCGCGCCATGACCAAGACAGACAAGCACGCCAGGCTAGTACTCACCGGAGCCGCCGGACTCGTTGGCCAGAACCTGATCGTGGAGTTAAAGGCGCAGGGATATACCAATCTCGTCGCGATCGACAAGCATGAGTACAACCTGGAGATCCTTCGCCAACTGCATCCGGATGTAACTGTGATCCGCGCCGACCTCGCCGAGGACGGTGACTGGACCGATGCCTTCGCGAACGTTGCGTGTGTGGTGCAGCTACATGCGCAGATCACGGGAAAGTTCTCCGATCTGTTCGTGCGCAACAACATCGACGCCACTCGCCGTGTGCTGGACGCCATCAGCAAACATGCAGTGCCTTATTTGGTGCACATCAGCTCCTCCGTGGTGCTATCGGTCGCTGATGACGATTACACCAAGACCAAGAGAGAGCAGGAGCGCATGGTAGTCGAGAGCGGCATCGCGCATTGCGTGCTTCGCCCGACCCTGATGTTCGGCTGGTTCGACCCCAAGCACTTGGGCTGGCTCTCGCGCTTCATGGCCAAGATACCCGTCTTTCCGATCCCTGGGGACGGCCGTTACATGCGCCAGCCGCTGTACGAACGGGACTTTTGTCGTTGTATCGCATGGTGCATCGGCAATCAGCCAGATGGCCTTGTTTACGATGTCGTGGGCGATACGCGAATCGACTACGTCGACATTATCAAGACGATCAAACGGACGAAAAACCTGCGCACCGTGATTGTCCATATTCCTTATGGATTGTTCCGCTTTCTACTACGCGTTTACGCGATCTTCAGCGGCAAGCCTCCGTTTACCGCCGACCAACTCGAGGCACTGACCGCGGGCGACGACTTCAAGGGCGTGGACACTTTCGCCGTGTTCGGCGTCGCGCAGACGCCATTCGTTGAGGCTGTGAGGGAAAGTTACTGCGACCCTCACTATTCGTCAGTTGTACTGAAGCGATAAGGTAGGTCCATGCATTGGTTTAAATTGCGCTATGGCGTCACGATGACGTCCCAGCCTTCCGCACGGTATACAGGGTCGAAGAGTTTTCCACTCCTGCTCGCCTGCATCCTGGTGATGGCTTACAAGTGCAACGACTTCCTCACCAACCCGCAGTTCTGGGCCGAGGACTCCATAATTTTCTTCAAGCAACAGCTTGGCCATGCTTACCCGTTAGTGTTTGAGCCGTTAGCCGGCTACTTTCTTACTCTGCCACGCATCATCGCCTGGGCGGCCTCTTGGGCATCGGTCGCGAAAGCACCGATGATCTACAACGCCAGCGCGCTCTTGCTCACCGCATCGGCGATCAGCTTCACCTTGGGACGTCTCCGTACGCATTTGCCGGTAGCCGTCATCTTCGCTGCCTTCATGCTCGTGCCGGTAAGTGGCGAGGTCCTTGGCTCACTGGCCAATGTGCAGTGGTTCCTCCAGTTCGCGCTCGCCGCCGCATGCCTCGGGAGTTTCCACGCCGCTTCCCGGCCAGCAACCATCTTCCGCGCGTGCGCAGTCTTTGTGGTAGCCCTGACAGGTCCTTTCTCCATCTCTATAGCTTTCGTTGCTGGGCTAATGATCTTCGCTTCCTGGACTTGCGACCGGCTAGGCTCGCCGCGCTGCGACAACGCGGTCACCAACCATTGGAAAACCAGAGATTGGACCATCTTCAGCGCCACAGCCGCTGGCGCAGTCATACAAGCGACGTGCGTCCTAATGCATCCGATGAGCGTCAGCCAGATGCAGCAAAGCACGCTGGAACTGCTGCGAATCACCTTTGCCGAATTGGTGCTAGTGCATATCTTCGTTGGCAATTTCTTGACGGATAACGGCTGGATACTCTTCTATCTCTTCGGTCTGGGCTCGATAGTTTTTGGTAACGGACTGCAAGGCGAAACAAAGATCATCATTCTGAGCTTTGCGCTGCTCGCCGCTTTGGAAACTTTCGTGCCGACACACCTAAAGCCCCTGGCGTTGCTCTATCACTTCTATCCCGGCGATCGCTATTTCTATTTGATCAAAGTGGTTTTCTGGTGGGCCGTTTGGTGTGCCTGTGCCAGCCGTAAGGATAACCGGCGCACGGAGGCAACCGCGATTGTTGTCATGAGCTTGTTCCTGGTCGCCGTCGGCAACCCCACCACGTTGCGTCGGCCAGCATTCCTCGACTATCACTGGAAAGTGTACGCTCACGAACTCAGTCAACCAGGACATCATGTAATACCCGTGAACCCCTCCCCCTGGACGATGACAGTCGACACCGACAAAAATGGAAACATGCGATGAACCAGCACGAAAACTGCGTGATCGTTGGCGCAGGCCCTATGGGCCTGATGTGCGCGATGGAGCTGCTAAAACAGGGAAAATCGGTCGACATCTATGAGACCGACGACCGCATAGGGGGTATGTCGGCGAGCTTCGACTTCGACGGACTGGACATCGAACGTTATTACCACTTCATCTGCAAGACGGATTACCCGCTGTTCGAGCTACTGAAGGAACTTGACCTAACCAGCAAGCTACGCTGGACCGACACAAAGATGGGTTTCTTCTTTAACGGTCAGCTGTACAAATGGGGTACGCCGCTCGCTCTGCTGAACTTTGACGGTCTTGGCATCATCAGCAAGATGCGGTACGCGATGCATGTGATGTATACCAAGAGCATCAAGGACTGGCGGTCGCTGGACAAGATCAATGCCACCGCATGGCTACGAAAATGGGTCGGGGTCAAGGCATACGACGTGCTGTGGCGCAGCCTGTTTGATCTCAAGTTCTTCGAATTCGCCGACGAGCTTTCTGCTTCATGGATAGGCACGCGCATCAAGCGTGTCGGCCTGTCCCGTAAGAATCTGATGCAGGAACAAATGGGCTACCTGGAAGGTGGATCAAAAGTGCTGCTTGATGCCATGGAGCAATACATCCTGGCCAAAGGCGGTCGAATCCATCTTCGCTCGAAGATCGACCGTGTCGTCGTCGAAGGTGGCCGGGTCGTAGGTATCGCTGTCGGTGATGAGCAAATCAGCTGCAGCCGCGTTATTTCCACAGCACCGATCCAGTATGTTCCGCGCCTGGTACCCGACTTGCCGCCAGACTTTGCAACACGAATCGAACGTATCAAAAATATTCCCGTCGCCTGTGTAATTCTGAAGCTCCGATACCCGTTGTCGGAGAACTTCTGGATGAACATTAACGATCCGACTATTGAAATCCCCGGTGTGATCGAATATTCAAACCTGAATAAGATGTCTCAATCCGTACTCTATGCGCCATTTTACATGCCAAAAACGCATCCAAAATGGTCGCGTAGCAACGAAGAGCTCATTGAGGAAGTGATCGGTTACCTCGGCAAAATCAATCCCAAATTCTCGCCCGACTGGGTGCTTTCGCGATATTGCCATCGTTACGACTACGCGCAGACGATTTGCCCACCGGGCTTCTTCGACATGCTGCCGCCAATGCAGACGCCGGTGCATGGTCTCTTCATGGCAGACACGTCCTACTACTACCCTGAAGATCGCTCCATCAACGAAAGCATTCACGTGGCAAAATCGCTTGTAGCCCAAGTCACACACGAGATTCAGGAATAACGCAATGCAAAACATGGGCAAAACTCGGGCATGATGCTTTCACATGGGAAACGACAGTTCGCTCGTTTTATTCTGGCCGGAGGAATTGCTGCGGCCGTCAACATCGCGGCCAGGTGGCTATTAAGTCCGTGGGTCTCTTACACAGCGGCCATCGTAATAGCATTCCTAATCGGCGTCGTAACAGCCTTCACTCTGAATCGGATATTTGTTTTTCGCCAGTCAAGCAACAAATTCCATCACCAATTAAGCTGGTTTGTAGTCATTAATTTTATTGCTCTCGCACAAACTTTGATAATCAGTCTCGCGCTGACCAAATGGCTTTTACCTCTCATCAATTGGCGGTGGGAACCTGAATTGGTGGCGCACGCGCTAGGTGTGGGCGCGCCCTTGATAACAAGTTACATCGGTCACAAAACCCTCTCATTTCGTCAATAACTCATTTTTAAAACCTGGCACCGACATCTTGAGCCGGCTTCACTTGAATCCCGCCGCCCGACAAATCTCCACACAGTTTATCTGGAAATATATTTATGGACTTGCAGTCGCTATATCAATCCCGATTCCCAGAAGCATCGCTGAAAGCGAAGAATGATATATGGAAAGTCATTTGCGATCGTTACTTTTCACGGTACATCGCACCTTCGGATACCGTAGTTGATATCGGCTCGGGCTACTGTGAATTCATCAATAACATATCTGCCGCGGAGAAGATCGCCGTCGATTTGAACCCCGACGTACGGCGCTTCGCTAACCCCGGCATTCGCATCATCAATGAAAGTTGTACGGCCATTGCATCATTGGCGTCCGAGTCGGCGGACGTGGTGTTCATGAGCAATTTTCTTGAACATCTACCAAATAAACAGTTAATTCTGGACACCTTCTCGGAAGCCCGTCGCATCTTGCGGCCTGGCGGTCGCATAATGGTTTTACAACCCAACATACGATTCGTTGGCGGCGAGTACTGGGATTTCTTTGATCACCATACACCACTTACCGACCGCAGCCTCGTCGAAGCACTTGAGCTTACGGGCATGAGGATTCAGTTAGTCGTACCTCGCTTTCTCCCCTACACGACACGCAGCGCCTTGCCTCAAGCTCCTTGGCTTGTGCGACTTTACCTTGCGACTCCCGTCGTCTGGCGATTTCTTGGAAAGCAAGCTTTTGTCATTGCCACAAAGAACGCGCGGTCATAGCCGTTTATTCGGCGCTGGTGATGTCGCCTCTAACAATTTCATAGGATTACAGCTGGAGGCAGACCTGGGAGCGCCTGCGCCCCTCTAAAGCAGTCCCCGCACGTAGCGACAATGCCCTGCCTCATCATGCTGGGAGGACGTCAGCTGCGACCAGCACTCTCGAATCGGCTGGCCGCGCATTTGTTGCGGCTACTCATGACTAGGGACGCAAAATGGCCGGGCGCCCTGTTTTCCAGGTAAGAGCGATCAAGGGCCTTGATCGGTGAGCGGCGCTTGTAGCTGCCCCGTTCGTAGCGATGTAAAGGGGTCTTCGCCCCGACGCCTTTCCTGCTGGGAAGACGCATTGCATACCGCTTTGGGCTCATCCTGGTTAACCAGCAGCAGCCTGACAATCATCTTTATGTGGAGCTTCGATCAGTGACGGAACGCGACCAGCTTTCGGCTAGACTTTTCCTCTTACGAATCACGCAAAGAACAAGGGAGACGATGTGATTTCTTTAGTCAGGATGACAATTGGTAAAGACCAGGCAATTCGTGCCGCACAGAATCTGGCATGGTTCACCAGTCTTGTCGCCACCTTGCTGGTCCTGGTTCCGTTTGATCCGAGGATGCCATCCCTTGGGCTGGATTCGTCATGGGGCTACGCGGCGAACGTTGCGGTTGCCGAGCACCTGCGATTTGGCCGGGACATCATCTTTACGTTTGGTCCGCTGGCTTCGGTCTATTCGCGTTTTTTTCATCCGGCTACGGATGAGCTCATGCTCTCCGGATCAATCATCATCGCCGCGGCGATTTTTGGGGGGTTCTCTGCCCTGGTGACCAAGGAGCGCCGCATCTGGTTACTCGCCGTCCCGCTGTACTTGAGCCAATTCAGTCGTGACGCTCAGTTCACAGCGCTGCCACTGCTTATTCTCCTCGTGGCCAGCGTCAAGTTCGATAGACCCACCCGTGGCGCATTGCCACTTCTGCTCCTCGCAATCGCCTGTGGTTTGCTTCCGCTTATCAAGGCCAGCCTCACCTTACCGGTCATCGTGTGCACGATTTTGGCAGTAGCCATGCTTTATCGCAGAGCTACCATGCTGGCGGTAGCGATCATTCTTACAGAGATCTTTGTCGTACCGATAGCCTGGGTGGCAAGTGGCCAGGCTATCGGCGATCTGGGTCGGTATTTTGTTACGCAGGGTCCGATTATTTCCGGTTACACCGAAGCAATGTCAGAGTCCGGTAACCCGGGTGAGATTTATGTTTATCTGCTGGTCGCCGCTGGCTTGATGGTCTCCGGGTGGCGCAGCTGGCGTTCCTCACGTGGCTGGAAGATGTTGGGGCTCGCCATCATCTTTTTTATAAGCTTCAAGGCAGGATTCGTTCGTCACGACGGTCATGCCACGCTGGCAGCCGCCATCTTGGCGTTGGTCAGTCTGGCCTTGCTGATTGAGCGACCACATGGCGGCTATCTCATGCTGATTCTTAGCCTGGTCGCATGGGGATACATCTCCATTAGCTATCGGCCTATCGATCCCATTTTTATCGCCCGCAGTTTCGGCCAAACCATGGAGCAGGCTTCAAGTTCCCTGTGGGATCGAGTCGCCGATCGTAGCCGTCTTGATCGGTCATTTGCTATCGCAAACGAAAAAATTCGCCGATCGACACTACTGCCACCCTACCATGGCACTGCCGACCTGTACCCATGGGATCTTTCCGCGCTTTTTGTGAGTAACGCGATATGGTCACCTCGGCCGGCTTTCCAGAGCTATTACGCTTACACCCCGGGATTAGCGATGGAGAACCGCCAACACCTGGACGCAGCAGCGCCCTCGAGGATCTATCTTCAGATCAATACAATTGACGGGCGATATCCGTCTCTCGATGACGGAGCCAGTTGGCCCGCGCTGATCGCTAACTACAGAATTAGCGGGTACGCGGACGAGTATCTGATACTAGATAAGAGAGTTGTTACAGCAGCAATCGGCATAGAGCCGGAACTATTTTCTCACCATGTGAATCTCGGAGCGGAAATCACCGTTCCGCCTTCGACGAAGCCGGTCTGGGCGCTCATTGCCATAAAGCCGACCTTGCTAGGTAAGCTGGTGTCGGCGGCATTCAAGCTGCCGCCGCTTAGCATCTTCGTTCGCTATTCAGACGGCACGACGAAAACTTTTCGCTTTATCCCGGGAATGGCCGAAACTGGCTTTCTGTTATCACCAACGGTCGCCAGCTCTACTGACTTCGCTGCGGTTGAATCGACGCTTGCTCACGAGTTACTCGCGGGAAAATATGTCAAATCGTTTGAGATTTTAGGCGCCAGCGGTTCGCGCCTTCTCTGGGGGAAAGATTTCACCACTACTCTTTCGACGTTGAACGTTCCTGCCGACAAAGACGTCGATGGCGTACTGGTGAATCCATACGAAGTGGGTGCCCCCATTGAGAGCTTACCTGATGGCGGTGAGTGCATGATCGATACGCTCAACGACGTCGACGTCGCCGGACGCGCAATGACCATTACGGGAAACTTGCTCGAGATACGGGGTTGGGCGCTTGTATCGGGTGCACTTGGAAGGGAGAACAACAGCGTCGCACTTGCCTTCGTCGGCAAAGATGGTTCGGTGAGAATGCAGTCACTTCGCAAAGTGAAACGTCCCGACGTTGCCGACCATTTTGGCAAACCGGGTCTCATTGCAGGATACGAAGCGCTGATCGACACACGGTCATTGGAGGGAACGTATGACGCTTACGTTATCCAGACCTTTCGTGGCGAGCGACTGGTATGCAGGGAAAATAGCCTGCGCGTAACTTTCGCTCACCCGAACCCACCTAATTGACGTTGCAAGTCCGGCGCCTGGCTATCTGCCAGGCGGTGGTATCTTTCGCTGCTAAGCCCGTCCGCGAACAACTGCTCTTTACGATGCAATAGGTGCGAGGACCTGGGGTTCGACAGCGAATAGTCAGCTTGCTAGGTCGGTATGGCACGCGCTCTTTCCCATGCCACTAATGGGCCTCAAAGGCTACGGTATTGACCAGCGGGCAAAATTTTCCCTGTGTATACAAGTAGGCGCCAACTGTCCCGGCAGAATGAACGACGTAGCCACGCCAACCGGCGTGCCACGATGCCCCGGTGATAGCAGCTTGTACGTCGGGCCTCGCTTCGCCGACTACACCGTAACCTACCGTTTTATTCTCGCTATCAGTAAATACCACCAACAACGTACTTGCTGGGACTGCGGGTACCGCCCAGCCACGCAGTCGATATCCGCCGGAAATAGTCTCTACGGAATCGAAAGCACCGCGGCAGAGCGCAGGGTTGACATCATGCGGGGTGAATCGCAATGACCCGAGCTCCGCCACCCAGCTGCGCCCATACATCGACAGCTTATCTCGCTGGATGTACGCCATGTCATCGAGAAGTTTGCTGCGCCCCGCTTTGGGATAAAGGCTGTTCAGATATGCATCGTCATACACCCCCATCGTCACGCCGATCACAGCAACATCACGCTCGTAATCTGCAGAACGATAGCCGGCCACGTCGCGCTGACTCCACAGAGCAAGCGGCATGATGGTCACTGCTACCAGCCCGACGAGACGCCAGAAATTTCTCGGCTCTACCATGTCCGCATAAATTAAAAAGACCGACAACCAGGCAATAAGCGCAGGCGTTGTGTATCGACTGCTCGCGGCCGTGTCGATGCCCAGGTCGAAACGTCCAAGGCCAGCAAGAAACGCAGCCAGCACCACGAACGCCAACGTCGTTGCGAGAAAGGTGCGGTAAGCGGAAAAAGCGCGCGCACGCAGCAGGAGTAACAACATTACCGCGGCAGCGATTACAAGCAGACCACCAAAGGCCGCCGCCGCAACTAAACACGCTTGCGTACCTAAATGGATATGTGAACCCAGGAATGCCACCGGAGAGCCGAGGAACACCAACGTGTAGTGCAGCACCCCTGGCAGGTGATGTAGTGCGCCATTGAGCGGATCAGCATGCAGAAGCGGACGCTGGTAACCGGCGAAGTAAACACCCCATGCAATGCAGGTGACCATGGTGGCCAAAAGTAGTCGCCACCACGAGAAAGCCAGAACCAGACCGATCACTACCAGCAGCGGCAAGCTGAGCAGGCCATTGGCCATGCTCAACATAGACGCTGTCGCGAGAATGAAAGCCAATGTCTGCCGCAAGATGCCGTGCCGCGCTCCGCTCAAGGCGTAGCAAAGAAACGACAGCATCGCAAACAAGTACACCAGCGTGAACTGGCTTTGGAAACCCCAATTTAAGTTGTCGTCCTGCATCCAGGCCATGCAGGCAAGCAACGCAATTCCCACGATCGCGGACACCGACACTCGCCTTGCCGCGTACCGCACATAGGCGAGCACGAACACCCCGGCAATCGCCAGGTGCAGAACAACATTCATGGCGATAGTGAAAACATTCACACCACCGAACCATTTCATGTCGATCCAAAACAACACACGAGACATGACAATCCGGTGCTCGTTGTGCTGGACCCACCAGGCAGCGTAATTGCCGCTTTGTATCATCCGCCAGAAGCCGATGACTCCGTCCCATTGATCCATGTACGGGATAGGTGAGTAGTTGCGAACTACCCCATAAATCGTGCTTACAGCAACAAGAAGGCCGATAAGAACACACCAGACCGCCAACACAATACGCCCCGTCGAGAACCCCTGCGGCGGCTCGGCGCTTAGTTGCGCCGGGCGGGTGAAGATGGATGAATCATTCGCTTGCTTGCTTGCCATACGTCATCCTGTTTGCGCGACAACCGCATCCAAGCGGACTACGGCTGAATTGCGCGCAATGTCAATCCTGCGAATCTACCCTGATATTGCGTCACGAAACTTACGCAAAATACGGGCTGGGAGTGGCTGCTTTTTGCGCACGATAAAGAAGCCCTGTTCGAGCAGGTCCGGTTCGTCGAAGAATCGTATTGACCGGGCAACACGGCCGATCTCTCGCTTCACAAACGCGGGAGGCATCGCGGCCCAACCATAGCTGTCGGCATCCAGTACCGCTGCGTTGCCCGATGCCGCCGCATACACATGTTCACCTTTACGATAACGCTCTCGCGCCAAGACCGGATCGGCAAACATCCGAGCGTAGTTCTCTTCGTAGGAATTGCGTCCTTCAGTTTTGAGCGAACAGGCCAGGCAGAGATTGAGGAACCTGTCCGTCGTGGTCGTAAGCACAAGCGTGCCGCCAGGCTTAAGGACGCGCATCAGCTCGCCGAGCCAGTGGCTGGCCGAATCTTTGGAGATGTGGGAAAAAACCGAGAACGCGTAGACCACGTCGAAATAGTCGTCAGGGAATTCGAGCCGATCGCTCTTGCCGATCAGGCCGAGCTGGCCTTTCACACCTATGGACTTGGCTTCATCGAGAATATCGCCATCGACGTCAACCCCGTATAAGCCGCCGGGATCTACCTCACGCGTAAAGAAGCGGATGATCCGGCCCCAACCCACCCCAAAGTCGAGAACTCGCGAGTCGCGCGTCAGTGGAAAGCTGCTGTTCTTCACGATCTTGTAGAACGTGAACGCCTCCTCCAAAGCCTTCTCGTTTGACCTACCGACAAATACTTCCTGTAGGTAGGCCGAAGGAAAGCCGGGTAAACCCAGATTCGAATCATGCAGCGAACTAAGGATTTTCTCGAACCATTGCTGATCATTCATTAGCGCATTTCCGTTGGTCGTTAATATCGTCGATGGTGAGGTCACGGAGGAAGCACGGTAACACCCTGAGTCGCATATCGCTCATGGATGAGAGCCGAAGTGGGATCGCGCGTGGATGCGACAAAGTACCCGGCTTCTTGCACGCAAAGTGTCACGATACGCTCGATGACGTGTGCGAGCGTAGCATCGCGCTGCCCGTCCTCCGGATCGAACTCATCAAGCTGTAAGTTGCGGCCGCGCAGATGGGACAACGCTGCAGGGCGGACCCAGAACATCGTTCCAGCGAAGAACCCGAGACGGATAGAGGCCTGATCGATACCGACCTCATCGGCGAGCGTACGCAGGCGCATCTCGTTGCCACCCCAGAATCGAGCGTCACTTACATAGGCGCGCTCCGGGCCAATGATGCCGCAATCTTCAAACCGTCGAAAACCGTTGATGATCCTTAGAACGCATTGTGACGACCCAAGCAGCGGCCTCAGCAATTCGTCTCGCCAGACGTCTCCCTTTGTGTGGTAGGTGCTTTTCTTCGAATGGATTTTGCAAACGGCCAGGTAGCGATCCAGCAGCCCAGTATTCAGGAGGCTGATGAATGGGCCCACGTCCCGACCGACATTGGCATGCAGGTAAACAAACACCTCGGTGCTGCGCTGGGCAAAATATTCGCTGACGACCCGATGATCGGCCTCACTCTTGACCGAAACAAAAATGTCGCAGGTGCAGATGACGTTGCGGATGTACGCGTTGATATCGTCAAGAAGGTCCACATGAAACAAGTGCAGCACGACAGCCACCTCGCCACGTAGACGTTGGGGATCTATCGCAGCCAGTGAAAACATCTTCATCAACACAGGGTTGGCGGCATCGTCGACAGGCGCATCCAATTTTTCTGCTGGACGTCGCGTGCGCCGCATGCGATCGACTTCGCCCACAATCTCACTCAATGCGGCCGGATCTACCACCAGTTGTTTCAGCTGATCGCCGAGCACACCATTGGGGTCGTCACGCAGGACTTCGCTCTTGATGATGCCGAAACGAGCGTACAAAGCGTCCCACAGATAGTGCACGGGATTGGCGGTGACGACCTGATCAGCGTCCGGCACTGTGCCATATTG
>Ga0302218_10000286_pt1 | contig 18352 bp, 14 predicted proteins | sample II_Palsa_E1_1_FD_194567 | JGI IMG/M metagenome (GOLD analysis project Ga0302218, IMG submission 194567) | Peat permafrost microbial communities from Stordalen Mire near Abisko, Sweden - II_Palsa_E1_1 | ecosystem: Environmental > Terrestrial > Soil > Palsa > Peat permafrost | place: Sweden... | reverse complement strand
GCGAGCTGGTCTACTTTTTCGTCTGGCGCGACATAAAAATCCGCTACAAGCAAACCGCTATCGGTGCTGCGTGGGCCATCCTGCAGCCGTTTCTCACAATGCTCGTTTTTACGCTCTTTTTTGGCACACTTGCCCATATTCCTTCTGAAGGGCTTCCATATCCAATTTTTTATTATTCTGCTTTGCTTCCGTGGATGTATTTTGCTGCGTCACTCCAGAATGCTACAAATACAATCGTAGAGAATCAACGTCTTGTAACGAAAGTGTACTTTCCACGACTCGCGCTGCCGCTCTCAGCTGTACTATCAGGCCTCGCCGATTTCGGGGTCTCGTTTTTAATGTTTCTCGCGATGTTGATCTACTATGGTACGCGAATCTCGGCGGCGGTAATTTGGCTTCCGGTGTTTCTTCTACTGGCGGTGCTTACCGCGCTTGGTGTGGGCTTGTGGCTATCGGCTCTTAACGCTATGTACCGCGATGTACGGTACGTCGTCCCATTCCTTGTGCAGTTCTGGATGTTTGCTTCGCCAGTAGTTTATCCGAGTTCATTGGTACCTCAGAAATGGCGTTGGCTCTACGGGCTCAACCCGATGGCGGGTGTTATCGAGGGTTTTCGCTGGTCGCTGGGACGCGGCAACCCGCCAGGTCGACTGGTCCTCGTTTCCACCGGGGTTATGATCCTGATTCTTCTCAGCGGTATTGCTTACTTTCAAAAAATGGAGACAACCATTGCCGATGTGGTGTAAGTGATGAGTGAAGCAGTGATTTACGCTGAAAGGCTCTGCAAGCGATACCGAATCGGTGAGCGCGAACCCTATCGTGCTCTGCGCGATGTTTTTGCCCTCACCTTTAAGCGATCACTCCTCTTGCGCAGGCGCCTAGAGACTGGTGAATTGTGGGCGTTGCGAGATGCTTCCTTCGAGATCGGGCGAGGCGAAGTCGTCGGGCTCATTGGTCGCAATGGGGCGGGTAAGACCACTCTTTTGAAAATTCTATCGCGTATCACGCGCCCGACTCTTGGCTTTGCTGAGTTGCGTGGTCGTGTTGGAAGCTTATTGGAAGTTGGAACAGGATTTCATCCGGAGCTTACTGGCCGTGAAAACGTCTATTTGAGTGGCGCCATTCTTGGGATGCGGAAATTAGAGATTACGCGCAAATTTGACGAGATCATCTCCTTCGCGGCGATAGAGCGTTTCATCAGTACACCCTTAAAGCATTTCAGCACCGGGATGCAGATGCGCCTAGCTTTTGCCGTCGCAGCCCATCTTGAACCCGAGATACTCCTTGTGGACGAGGTGTTAGCCGTAGGCGATCTCGAGTTTCAGAAAAAGTGTCTCGGAAAAATGGAGGAAGTTTCAAAAAGCGGTAGGACGATCATATTTGTTAGCCATCAGATGAACCAGATTCGTCGCTTATGCGAACGAGTACTGTGGATTGACGATGGCAAAGTCCGTCTAGACGGAGCAACCGAAGCCGTTATAGGTGCCTATGAACGATTTACTCTTTCCGGGGCCGAAGGAAAACGACAAGAGATTGGGCAGCATGAGTCAGTTTGGTTTTCAGGTTGGGAAGTTGTCGAATCGCAAGGCCCCGAATGCAATACTGTCGCGAACGGATCGGATCCTGTTTCCATACGAATTCACGCACATAGTCGACAAACAATTCGACATGGGCTGGCGACTATCTTGATCTACGACGGGCGCGGCCTCCTAATCGCGGGCTGGTCATTTGATCGTTTTCAGCTGTCACCTGGTGATCATCACATATCGCTGATGTTTTCGACGTTACCTCTCCGGCCGGGGGCTTATAGCATCTACTTCAGTATTCATGACGATAACAAACGAAATTATAACCGTACGCTCGTACCGGCTATGATCATCGCAGGTTCGCCGGTTACACACTTCATGGACGAGTGGGCTGGGATACTAAATATTCCGTGTTCCTTGGAGAGTAAGCAAATTGAGCTTAGCACCTAAAACAGCGAGTCGAGCAACGTATGGCAAGGCCGGCGACTCTGAAAAGCGCGGTTGTTGGCCGGCGAACTTAAGGGACTGGTTCGCGGCCCATTCCAGCGTTCGCCTTGGTCGCCTTGACCGCTTTCCGGTCATCCGTCGCAGCAGGGACACTCTCGTAGATGTCTTTTCTCGTGGGAACTCGTCAATCCGATTTCAAACAGAATACGGATTTCATATCCATGTTCCGGCATCGTATCGTGCATTGATAATTATGGCACTTCGCGGGGTTCTCTTTCACTCGACGCTCGTGGCGGTCGCGGGAAATGCAATTCGACCAGGCGATATTGTCATCGATGGCGGCAGCAACATTGGATTTTTCGCCCTTTTGGCGGCAACGAAGTTGTTAGGTGAGGGCCGCGTATACGCATTTGAGCCGGATCCGATCACCTTTTCGCTGATTCAGAAAAATGTAATTTGCAATGGATTCGAGGGCGTTATTCAACCCGAGCGATTGGCACTCACCGATCGGGAGGGAACGTTTGATTTTGTCGTCAACGATGAGGAACCAATGCTGAGCAGCCTCGTGGCTGATAACACTCAAACCTCGAGACACGTTCGCGTTGAAGGCGTCCGTCTCGATGGGTTTTTGGCTTCGTCAGGCATTGAACGCGCCGACGTGATAAAACTTGATCTAGAAGGTGCCGAGCCCCTAGCGCTGCAAGGGGCCCGAGCCCTGCTTCCGACGACGAGGTTGTTAATATTCGAAGCAAATGAACCCCAACTGCTGCAACTGGGGGTGTCGCCAATCGAACTAGTCGAAGAAACTGCTTTGGCGGGAAAATTCGATTCTGTTTCATTTATAGACGAGCGCTCAGAACGCGTCTGTCGATGGGAGCCTCGCGAATTCGAGAGCGCTCTGAGCGATTACAAGTTCATTAACGTCGTCTGTACCCGATCGAGTGCGTTAGAGGATCAAGCGCCGCTAACTAGTCGTTCGTTGGGGCACGGAAACCAGAGAGAAGGAATCGCGCGATGAGTACGACGATACAGGTTCCCTATGTCTCGATAGTGGTGCCAACAAGAGCGCGCCGGTTTTACCTAAGTAACTGCTTAGAAAGCTTGCTAGCACTTGATTACCCCAAAGATCGTTATGAAATAATTGTAGTTGAAGATGGAACGGACGAGGGCGAGGAGGTAACGGACGCGATTCGTCGACGCTCGCTGTTACCGATTCAATATACGCGAATTCCCCACAGTGGAGCAGCCACTGCGAGAAATGTTGGGGTTCAACTTTCGACCGGAGAAATCGTTGCTTTCATCGATGACGATGGGATAGCAGTGCCGGTTTGGTTGAGGCGACTAGTTGATGCCCTTCTAATGGAGGGAGTCGCGGGCGTAGGTGGCCGCGTTTCGCCTGAATATCCCGAGCTTGAACTCGTCGCGGCAATGGGCCTCGGTGGCGACCTGTTATGGTCGGGATTCAACGCGTCACCTAAAAAGATTCAGGACGTAGATCACTTGCCAGGTGGAAATATGTCATTTTGGCGGAAGGCATTACTCGAAGTCCATGGCCTCGATACTCGCTATACGCGTAGAGGGTCGTGGAGAGAGGATACCGACCTATGCGTTCGTCTAAGACTAAAAGGTTATCGTCTGTTATATGACGGAGAAGCCCAAATCATTCATCGTGCGGCTCGCTGGATGAATCCTTCGGAGCGCTTACGCCCGGGTTTGGTTTGGGCGATGATCCGCGATGATGCATATTTTCGTGTCAAAAATTACGGCTGGAGCGGAGTTTGGGGCACCATCCGTGGCGTTTTCGCGAGTGTGAAGGCCCGAATCGTTCAGGCATCGGCAAATCTTTTCCTTATTTTCGTGCATCTGTTGGCGTGGATACCCGGCGTGACAAAGGGTTTGCGTAATAAAAACGACCTCTTCGGAACCTTGGAACAAAAATGAAGGTACTTTTCATAGCGCAGCCATTTCCTTATCCTCCCGACACGGGCTCTCGCAATCTGATTTTTCATTGGCTGGATGCCGCGAGTAGGTTACACGATATCCATCTGTTGTGGATCGGTGATCCCCAGAAAGGAACCTCTAGCATTCGCGAACTGCCCAAACTGAAAGTAACTTGTATAGCGGCTGTACCGGATATGAAACTCTCGGCTCGCATCCGACGTCTTGCCACAGCAGTTCTCACTAACACTCCATCTACTTCTTTGGTCGGAATGACAAACGGGGCGCGGAACGAAATTTTGCACCACGTTGAAACGGGTAATTATGACGTAGTCGTATTGACGGAAAACGTGGTTGCTGGGTATGCTCCGCTGCTCGTATCATCGATTCCAGTGGTATTGTTCAAACACTCGGTTCAAGCCGTCGATGCGAGAGACGCGCGAAATCGCTTTGGTAAGTTGCACCTGAGGTGGGCGCTGGAAGAGCACATAGTTAGAAAATTCGAAGCGAGAACGTGCGAAACTTCAACGGTGCTCTGTACCGTGAACGCTGAAGATGCGGCCGACCTGGCAGAGCGTTATCGACTACCTAGACCTGCTCGGGTGGTTCCAATAGGGGTGGACCTCTCAAAATTCCCGCCACGCGGTCAAGATCCCGGAGGCCACGTCATTGGTTTTTTCGGGAATATGTCCTGGGGTGCCAATTTGGATGCAGCTAACTGGTTCGTAGCCCAAATTTTGCCAACGATCTGGGAGAAATTTCCGTCTGCAGAGTTTAGGGTAATTGGGCATGGCAGCAAGAATTGGGCACCCGAGAAGTGCGATCCTAGGATAGATCGCAGGGGCCCATCGAACATTCCGGATTGTATGAGTGACGCTGTAATAGGCGTCGTCCCGGTGTTCTCGGGTACAGGTGTCCGACTGAAACTACTCGAGATGCTCAGTATGGGCATTCCAGTGATCACGACTTCGCTGGGCGCGTTGGGAACAGGCTGCAAACACGAGGAACATGTGTTGATAGCGGATGACTGCGATTCTTTTTCGGCCGCAGTCGTGCGCCTTATTGAAGATTCCCGACTGCGAAAAAAACTGAGGGGTGCAGGATTGGAATTGATACAAGCGCATTCGTGGCAAAGTTTTTACCCCGAAATTCTGGAAGCGATTCAAAAAGCAGCTTCTACGCATCCAGGGTTCGTTGCAAGAGAGCCGACTTCCGCAGCGCAGGAGATATTGTGAAGATTCTGATTACTGGCGGAGTGGGGTTCATTGGGACGAATCTGGCAGATCGGTTTTTGCGAGAAGGAAAAGAGGTCGTGCTGTTCGACAACTTGAGACGTTCTGGAGTGGAACAAAATTTAGAATGGCTAAGAAGGCAACACGGAACTCGCGTGAATTTCGTGAAAGGGGACGTGCGCGATTTTGGCGAAGTTGAAAAGTCTATGCGCGGCGCCGATGTAGTATTTCATCTGGCCGCACAGGTCGCTGTGACAACTTCCATAGCAAATCCACAGGAGGACTTTTCGATAAATGCGCAAGGGGCACTAAACATCCTTGAGGCAGCCCGTCGGCAAAATCAGACACCAATTGTCCTTTACACTTCGACTAACAAGGTTTACGGCGGGCTTGACCATTTGACTGTTGTCGAAGACTCAACTCGCTATAAATTCGAAAATCTGCCTTACGGTGTTTCTGAAGATTGCCCTCTCGACTTTCATTCGCCATACGGATGTTCAAAAGGTGCTGCCGATCAATACGTTCGTGACTACCACCGCATATATTCATTGCGGACGATCGTCTTCAGAATGTCTTGCATTTACGGACCCCACCAATTTGGCACCGAGGATCAAGGCTGGGTGGCGCATTTCGCGTTAAGTGGTTTACGGGAATTGCCACTGACTATATACGGCGACGGTAAACAAGTACGCGACTTGCTCTATGTCGAGGATCTCGTCGATTTAATGATTCGTTCGTGTGGCGCGATCAAGAACACGTCTGGTCAGGTCTATAACGTTGGAGGTGGGCCGGGGAATACAATTTCAGTGTGGGCCGAACTGAAACGACCTCTCGAAGAGACGATTGGAAAGGTGCCCCTCGTAAAATATGACGAGTTTCGTCCTGGCGATCAGAAAATATATGTTAGCGATATCCGAAAAGCACATCGAGATCTAGGGTGGAGTCCACAGATCGGAATTACAACAGGTCTGCGACGCATGGTTGACGCATGGGGCCGAGGTCGCAAAGGACTTCCCGCACGTTAAGGGACCCCGACGCCAGGTCATTATGATGCAGTCCCGATTCAATCCTAAGCGATGGGTAGCCGTGCTTGGCCGACAAGACCTTCCCACCGACGGCATCGAAGACTATTGTTTTCTGCTAGCGGGAGCTCTACGGGACAAAGGAATCCTCCTCCAGTCCATGCGCGTTTCTTGGGCACAGAAAGGTTGGACCGTTGCTCTTCGGGACTTATGGCGCGATTCCGTTGCTTGGCGCGGACGATGGGTCGTTATTCAGTACACGGCGCTCAGCTGGTCGAGGCATGGACTTCCGTTTGGTGTACTCGTCGCCATTGCGATCATCCGACTACATCGCGGTCGTTGCGCGGTGGTGTTCCACGAGTCATCGCCTACGGACGGAAGGCGAATCGTCGATAGGCTGCGGGTCGCCTTTCAGATGTGGGTGATGCGCAGGCTGCACGGTTTAGCAGAAAGAGCGATCTTCACCGTTCCGCTCCGCAACGTGAGTTGGTTGACGAGTGGAGATAATAAGGCGGTGTCTATCCTAATCGGTTCGAACGTTCCACAGAACACCACTCGTCGCTCCCCTCCTCTAACGACTGATCAAGAAAAGACCGTAATCGTGTTCGGAGTGACGGGCCTTCCTGAGACGCAACGCGAGGTCGAAGAGATCACTGCTGTTATTGGAACAGCTAGTAAAACGCTTTCAAAATTGCGTCTGGTAGTGGTAGGTCGTGGATCGACTGAGGCTAGAGAGAGTCTGGCTAAAGCGCTTAACAACACAGATGTCGCGCTGGAGGTCCTTGGTGTTCTGCCGGCCGACGAGGTAGCACGCGAATTTAAGCGAGCGGACGCGATGTTGTTTGTGCGGGGTCCGGTTTTGCCTCAACGCGGAAGCGCAATAGCGGGCATTGCATGTGGACTGCCGATTGTTGGGTACCGAAAGGGGCACATTAGCGAGCCTTTCGAAGAGGCAGGCATCGAATGGTCAATGTGGGGAGATCGACAGGGGTTAGTTCTCGGCCTGATTCGCGTTCTGAGCGATCCGGCTCGGTGGACGGAATTACATAAACGCAATTTAGAAACGCAGGAGCTTCATTTTTCGTGGTGTCGCATCGCAGACCGATTCGCCGAATATCTTGGGGGCGTCAGTTAATGAGCAAGCCTGCAACTTTCTATCCCGAAGGGTCGCGGTTAAATGCCTCCTCTGATTGAGTTCCGGCTTTCCCGCGAGGGAGCATCCGTTCAACATGCTACTTCACAAGTATTGGTAGTTCTATCCCGTCAGATTAAAAAAACTGCTCCACGAATGCGGGCTGACTTCGTTCACTAGCTAGTTCCTGAAATCGTAGTTGCCGAGACGTGGACTCCTGATGCCGACCGTATGACAATGAGAACTCGTTGAAAGGCCGCACTAACAAGGTAAATGCCAAGCATAAATCGACCGGCCCTAGAATCGATTCCCGTAGGTGGTGACCATGGCGTGCGATCGTTGCAATCGCCAATCCGAGTGCTATTCGTCGCATCGCATCCAGTACAATATTCTGCTCCAATGTTTCGACGTCTCATGACGCGGCCGCAAGTCCAAATTCAAGTGGCTTATTGTAACTTGCAGCGGGATGAGGGCCAATTTGATCCGGGATTTGGCATCGACGTGAAATGGGACACTCCGCTGCTGGAAGGCTATCCGTGGATAGCAGTCAAGAATCGGTCAATTTCTCCTGGATTGGATTCCTTCTTCGGTCTATTCAACCCCGGAATTTGGCGGCTTGCTTCTCGCGAAAAATTCGATGCCATAGTCCTATATACTGGGTACATTTGTGCGACATTTTGGATTGCCCTCGCGGCCGCTAAGTGGAATCGGATACCCGTTTTATTTGGCACTGATGCGCATGAGCTTACCGCGAGGGATCGAAAGTCATGGAAGGTGTGGGCGAAAAGGCTCTTTTGGCCAAGACTCTTCAGGCTGGCTGATGTGGTTCTGGCTCCATCGAGCGGTACGGTTTCGTTGATGAGGTCAGTCGGAGTCCCTGATGATCGCATTGTGCTTACTCCCTATTGCGTTGACAACGATTGGTGGACACGGCAGTCAGCGGATGTCAATCGCAAGGCCATTAGGGATCGGTGGAATGTTCCTGAAGACGCCATCGTCGTTCTCTTTTGCGCCAAACTTCAGAGTTGGAAGCGCCCAGAGGATCTTCTGCGCGCGTTTGCAAAAATCAGTGACATCGAAGCCTATTTGATATTTGCTGGTGAGGGCCCGTCACGCCCTACTCTCGAGTCCGAGGCTCTCGCCCTCGGAATTTCCGCTAGAGTTCGTTTCCTTGGATTTGTGAACCAATCCGGCCTGCCAGAAATATATACCGCTTCGGACCTATTTGTGTTGCCTTCTGAATACGAACCTTTTGGCGTTGTCGTGAACGAAGCGATGTTATGCGGATGCTCGGTTATTGTGAGCGATCGAGTCGGCGCGCGTTTCGATCTCGTGCGTGAAGGGGAAACGGGGTTTGTTTTTCCATGTGGCGACATTGAAGCACTTAGCGCGGCTCTGAACCGTGCGATCCAGAGTCCGCGGCGCCTAAGGAAGATGGGTGAAAGTTCCCGGGAACGGATGACGCATTGGTCTCCTGGGGACAATATCTTGGGATTCGAGAATGCCCTTATCCTAGCTACCGGCGGACTTGCTAAGGCGAAAGGTGCAGACATTCGATGAGCCTAGTTGGCGGACCGTGAAGATTCTTATCTATGGAGAATATTTCTTACCGTCCATCGGGGGGGTCCAGACCTCGATGAATGATCTCGCGAGGGGCTTGGTTGAGCAGGGTGCACACCATAAGAACGATGAGCAGTTGAAACGATTTGACGTGACAGTAGCGACAATGACGCCTGCGGAAGGAATGGACGATGAGCTTCTTCCCTATCGCGTTGTTCGCCAACCCAAGTTTCGGCGCTTGCTGAAGCTTGTCCGTAATTCTGACGTTGTACACCTTGAAGGACCGTGCCTCTTGCCGATGATGATTGCTCTGCTCTTCGGCGTTCCCGTCGTTATCGAACATCACGGTTATCAGGCCATTTGCCCGAACGGATTACTACTAATAGAACCAGCAAAAGCAGTTTGCCCGGGATATTTTCGTCAGAGGCGGTATGCAAAGTGTGTTCTATGCACATCGCAGACAATGGGCATTTGGGACGGTATCCGATCGGTTCTGCTCACATTCCCTCGGCGCTGGCTTTGCAAGAGCGTCGCGGCGAACGTAATGGTGACCGGTCACGTTGACATGAGGCTGACTTTGCCGCGGAACACCACCATTTACCATGGAATTGGTGAAGGGAAATCAGGCTCCAGTAAAACTACGATGCCTCGAAATGGAAATCTTGGAATAGCATACGTTGGCCGGCTTGTGAGTGAGAAAGGGTTATTCGTTCTGCTTGATGCAGCAAAACAACTTAAAGACGCTGGGTACTCATTTAAGTTGGATATCATCGGAGACGGACCGGAACGACGAGAACTCGAACGATTGGCCGACAAGTTGGGGCTTGAAAGTATTGTTCGATTCACGGGAGATCTGCGAGGTTCCGATTTTGAACGAGCTGTCAACGATGTAACTGCAGTTGTTATGCCATCAGTGTGCGAGGAGACAGCAGGATTGTCCGCGATAGAGCAAATGATGCGCGGCGGGGTCGTCATCGTGGCTGATATCGGTGGCCTTGGCGAGGTCGTCGGAGACGCGGGATTAAAGTTTGCACCAGGGAGTTCGCGAGCGCTTGCCGAGTGCATCGAAAAGGTCATTGTAGATCCGTTGCTTGCCCATTCGCTCGGGGCGATGGCGCGCGAGCGTGCAATGCGATATTTCAAACTAGACCGGATGGTTCAGAGTTACGTGCAGATTTACGAGCGACTCTTTCGAGCTAGCAGCAAGAGTGGACGATATGAAATCGTTGATCAGCGTCGGGAGTAACAAAGGGCCGCAATGTTGAGCAAATCGATACCAACGATGAGAGGCCAAGCGCTCGTATCACTCAGTGTGTTGGTTATAAGCTTATGGTTAGCATGGGAGATTGGCACCGAGATCGTGTCCGGAAACATGACCTCAATGATGTTCCTTGGGCTCGGACTCGTGGCATGCGTAGTTGCAGTTGCGATTTTGAGAAATTGGCGGTCTGGATTTTATTTGTTTTTAGGCTGGCTTCTCTTTGAAGATCTTGCCCGGAAGTATCTCGGCAACGGTACTGCCCTTTTTTTCGGAAAAGACGTTCTTGCTGCGCTTATTTACTTATCCTTCGCGATGACACTTCTTAAGGGAAAACAAAAAACGTTTCGACCTCTTTTTCTGCTTCCTCTTTTGATCTTCGTTTGGTTGGCCGGCGTACAGATATTTAATCAAAATTCTCCAAGCATCTATTATGGTTTGTTGGGTTTTAAGCTATATTTCTATTATGTGCCACTAATGTACATCGGATACGCTTTGATCAGGACCGATGAGGATTTGCACAGCTTCCTCGTCCTTAACTGCATCGCCGCCGGTCTAATCTCACTATTGGGAATCGTACAAGCAATTGTAGGCAACAGCTTCTTGAATCCCGCGCACTTAGCACCGGAACTTGAGGAACTTGGGAATCTTTACAAAGTGAGTCCTTTGACCGGTCGAATCGTTTCACTTCCGGATTCGGTCTTCGTAAGCGCAGGGCGCTATGGGCTATTTCTCATCTTTGCGACCATCTTTACGATCGGGGCCGCCGGCTACCTAGTGCTTCACTCGGAACGCAGCCGGAGATTGATTTCGGTAGTAATTGCACTAGTAGGTGCGGGCGTCCTGTTGAATGGTGCGCGCGGTCCGGTGATGTACTCGATTCTAAGCGCCTCGGTTATGGCCGTTGCGCTGCTTTGGGGCGCTCCCTGGCGGCAGCGGCAAGCACATCGCACATTGAAGGCGGTCCGCCGCACCGTAATTATGGCCGTTCTGGGATTGACAGCAATTTTGTTCTTTTATCCGGAAGAGGCTGGATCGCGAATCGCGCTCTACGCCGAAACGCTCTTGCCTAGCAGCTCGGCATATGAGGTTGGTTTCCGAACGTGGGACTATCCGATTGCCAATCTGCTTACGGTATTTGACGGTCCGCATTGGGTATTGGGAAACGGTACAGGTACCGCTTCGTTGGGCACCCAGTACGTCGCTAAGCTCATCGGACAGCGTCCGCCTTCAATTGGAGTTGAAGAAGGATACGGGTGTCTTATCGTCGAGATGGGGATCGTGGCTCCTCTCCTGTGGATCCTCTGGACGGGCACGCTCGTATATCATCTTTGGAAGGTTGTCGCTCAATTGCGAGGCACGCGTTTTTTTCCGATAGGTTTTGCCATCTTCTGGTTCGCATTTTTGCTACTCTTTCCGTTTACTTTTGGAGGAATTACTGCATACCAGAATTACGTTAACAATGCTTACATGTGGTTGCTCGTTGGAATTCTGTTCCGCCTGCCAGACCTTCTCGCTGCCTCTCCCTCGGTCGCCGAATCGCCCCGCGCAGCGCAGCGCGGGGGATTTCAGTTTTGAGGGAAAAGGGGATTGTATGTGTGATCAAGTCGGAAAGACATTGACGAAATACACGTGGGATCGTAACGGTCAAGAATTTACCTCAATCTTCAACGAAACCCTCCGATGCGAAGCACGCGCAACTACACGGGATGACTATAATGGCCCGCCGACATTTAGGGGCAGTCGCCCCCAATAAATTCGCCGATGAAGCCTGCCCTACACAAAACTATGCAATCTTTGTCCGTTTTGGGGGTATTATGGATTTTGTTTAGCATTATTGTTGATCGATTTGTCAGCCAATTCAGAGGGTTACATAACAAGGGAAGCCCGCCTTCCGTAGTCGATGGTTTCTTCAGGGTGCGTCTTTGAAATTGCTGCGTCCTCTCGCTGTTAAAGCTTCAGAACTGGATCTTCGCTCGAACCGAGACGGGGTTTCTTGGCCTCGCACTAGATCGCGGACGAGTTTGTCTGCATTTCGAGCCGCTTGGTACCTAATCAATGCATCGCTTGTGATTGGAGTTGTGTTGGTTATCTATTCGTTAGGGTGGGAATATTCTACTCGAAGATACTTAAAAGGATTCTCGGACGCGATTGTTCCGGCGACCGCCCCAGCCGAAGAGAAAATCGAAGCGATCTTAGACTGGATGGCACATGGGCCTGCACGTCGGAAATTAAATGACGACGGCAGCCTCGAAAATCGAGATCCCACTGATACTTTGAATTACGATGCGCTCCTAAAAGTTTGCGGTACTGCCACCAATGCATTTATTAATTTGATCGACAGTGGTGGGTCGGAAAGTCGACGGCTACTCTTGGTAGATGGTAATCAAAAGACAAACCATGTCGTCGCGGAGGTTTTTGACGGCGATCGGTGGATCATTGCAGATCCCGCCTACAGAGTGATACTTCGCGGGGTAGACGGAAAACCCCTCACCCGCCAAGACTTAGCGAACCCCTCGGTGTTTGACGAGGCTACCAAAGCCATTCGTGACTACGACCCATCTTATTCCTACCAGCATACGCTCCACATACACCTCGGACACTTTCCTATTATCGGTCGACCTGTACAATTAGCGCTAGATCGATTACTGCCTTCCTGGCAAGACTCAGCTCTAATGACGTTGTTTGTAGAGCGGTCATCATTTGGAGCGATCGTTGCTTCGGTGTTATTGACTCTTTTCTTTTTGCTCATACGTGTCCAAATTCGGTGGTACGCGGAAATGAGACTCGGCGTTCTCTACCCGCGCGTTCGTGTCCAACTGTACCGGACTTTCGCAGCGTTATTCAACAAGCATGTGAGTACGAAACTCTTGGAGTAAGAACCTTCAAAATATGGCAACCATTGTGCTCGCGATGCTCTTGATTGCGGCCATGCCGGTAGCGAACGTCCGTGAGCCTAGGTCCTCCATGACTGTTCAAAACGAGAGACGCGCTCGCGCCAAGCCGGTTGTCATTAGTGCGAATCAATATGTGTCTCCAGGCGGAAACGATTCGAATGATGGTTTGAGTTGGGGAACAGCGAAGTTGACCGTAATGGCGGCTTATGATGCTCTTCCTATAAAAGGCGGTACGATCAATATCACCAGCGACTCTGACGCTGAGGGAAAGGTCGTAACATGTGTAAACGCTTCGGCTACCGCAGGACAAGGAATATGGATAGCAGGCCGAACTGATCCGAATTTCTCAAATCTGCCCCGAGGTTGGGTTAAAGCCAAACAAACTGGAGTTAGCTTTGTCGGCGTTTCTTCCACTAATCATTCGTCAGGTGCAAATTACCCGCAAACATGCGTGATTTCAGGAAGTACCAGTTCAGATGCGATAAGGCTGTCTGGCAGCAATGGCGGAGTCAGTTTCTTTAATCTGGCTTTTCAAGCCGCGAAGCGGGGAATGGTGATCGGTGAAGATTCTAGTGGAGTTAGAACCGGCTCAGGAATTTGGACTGGTCTTTGGGTACAGAATGTTGGCTTCGAAGTAAGTTCAGCGAGTCCCTCTAATGGGCCGACGCTTGATTGTACGGGAGGATCGTTTCAGCTTTATTTTGAGGACGATCAATTCAGCTCGAACCCGTCTGCTCCAAGAGGAAGTAATCAAGCTGTTGCATTTCTGATGGACGGTGCGAACGGCAAAAGCGGCGGTTGTGGCCTGACCACGATAAAGGATGCCCATTTCAACGGAGGGGGTCTTAAATTCATCCCTGGTCCAAGCACTGGAAGCTTTCAAGTAGTTGGAGCGATATGCGAAGCCCAGACGGGTCCCGATGCTTGTGTTCATATCACAAACTCTTTGAACTTGACGGCATTTGTCGCAAACGTGGACGTGGCCGACTGTAGCGGTGACGTAGTGGGCGTCCAAGTCGACACGCAGTCGGGGATAGCGTCCGACAATGTGTTTACACAGGGAATAAATAGTGCTTGCACATCTAACGTTAGAGGCGAGATGACCACCATGAATGGCTACGCTACAGTCGCTGGCGCCCAAACTGCCTCGCCCGGTCGCCAAGGCCAGGTCGGCTTCATAAGGGGTCATGTTATCGGTCAGGAGGATGCGGCAAGGAGAGGATTTTCCCCAACTTCGGTCAGGTTCCGGAATCTCGTTTTGTCGCCGTCTCAGTGGACGGTTCCTCGCGGACTTCTAAAAACTGGGTTTTCTGCCCCCGACGGAACAACGGGAGCCGTGCAAGGATCAACCACCAACGCTCAGACGGGCTTAATAATGGCGACAGGCAATCAAGACATTACCGGCGGCGACTACTGGTTGGCTGGTGTGTGGGTAAGGTCTCAAACTAATAATGGTTATGCAGGCGGCGTTAATAATCTTCTCAGTTTTAGCATTGGCTCCGGGACGAGCGCAATCTCAACGTCGTTCGGCCACGGCGCTCCGTGGGCAGGCGATGGCGAGTGGGAATGGGTGTGGTCGTTGATGAAGATAATCAAGGTTCCTTCGGCGCGTTTGAATGTCGAGCTTAGTGTTCAACTAGATCGCAGTCACACGATTCAGGCTTACGGTCCTGTGGTTATCCGTATACCGGCAGCCAGCGACGTTTCCGCCAATGAGGCTTACGAAATCGCGTACAACCTTCAGTCCTACAGTAACGCCTGCGTGATTGGATCAGTTTGCGGTCTGGTGGGGCAAACTTTGTCGCAAACTTTTGTAATTCCGAACAATGGGGCAAGTTTCGCTGCTGCGAACGCGACTCTAAGCTCGGGATGGGGTGATCGAGCGGTTGTTTCTGCCGCCTTCGGATCAGCTCAGAGGTTTACGTTCACTGTAAAGGCGAACGGTGTCGGCCTCGCGGCAGGGCCGACAATGTCGATCGCATTCCCAACTGTTTGGCCCGTCAGTCCAATTTTTTCCTGCAAGCAAGTAGGCGGAAGCGGCGGCCTTACAGTAATCAGTGGAGAAGACACGGCGACTAAAACAATGATGAGACTAACTTTCAACGGCATTCCAACGACTGGCTCTAGTTATGTATTTGTATGCCAAGGCCAATAGAAGACTTCGTAGTCGCGGGTGAAAAAAGCAACGGACATAGCGCGCAGAGCAGACTTTTCTGAAAGTTACCAGCGGAATTACAGTTCTTATCTTATGAATGACTATGATAATTATCAGTTACTGAGATGATAAGATCATCTGATTGATAGATAAATGGCTGATATCTCTAAAGTTCAAACAGTTGAGAAGCACTGGCGTTTTCCGATCCTTGACGCCCTTCGAATTTTCCTCGCCTTCTGGGTAACTATGGGCCACTTCAGTGTATTTCCGCTTTTTGCCGGAGTGGATACGGACACCAAACTGGGACGCAACCTTGTACACGCCTGGAGTTCAATTGTTTGGGGCGTTCCCGCGGTCATTTGTTTCTTCGTGATTTCGGGTTTTTGCATTCATCTTCCGTTCCAGAATGTAAAAATTATGCCAGTCGCCCGATATTATATGCGGCGGTATATAAGAATTTTGGTTCCCGTGTCAGCCGCGATCGCCATTACGCAGTTGACAGGCGACCGACAAATGATATTCGGGAAACACGATGTGTTGTGGAGTGGTATTCTTTGGAGTCTATTTTGCGAGGAAATCTACTACGGGCTTTACCCTGTGGCACGATGGGTTCGAAACCGATTTGGGTGGACTATTCTTTTTGTGCCAACGTTTATTTTCGCTGCGATCTTAGCGGTTGTTTGCCAAAACGCCTTGAACGGTTCCTTTTTAGGAGCTCTAGAAGCCGCAGCGATACTTTACCCGATATGGCTGCTCGGATGTCTGCTTGCGGAGCAGAGTGATCGAATTTTGGAACTGAGGGCGCCGAGATCAATTTGGGCATGGCGATTTCTGGCTTGGCTTGGCAGCTGGCTTTGCGAGATGCTTCATTTTAAGTTCGGAGTCACCCGCACACAGGCAATGTTGTGTTTCGGAATTCTGGCGTATTTTTGGATTCGGAAGGAACTTGAATACAGTAAAATTCATCCTACTTGGACGAGGCTGGCTTCTGCAGGGGCTTGGAGCTATTCCTTATATCTGATGCACATTCCGGCCTTGATGATTTTCAACAAGTTGCGGCTCCCCAGCCTAGGCTACAATGTCGATTGGTGCGCCGCGATGGCATTTATCATGGGGTTGTCATATTTATTTTATCTGTGCATCGAACGCCCGTCACACCGTCTTGCGAGGAAATTTGGAGCTACTTCGGGGCCGAAAAATGAAATCACCCAACACAATTTAATCGCCGTCGGGCAGTCCGCGTCAAGACCAGGCGCTATACGAGCATCGAATCCCTAGGCGGGCGATGCAATGCACCATACCCTGACACACCTTATTTTCGAAAGAGTAGCATTAAACTACTGACCGGTTTACCAGCCGTTTTCGACCGACAAAAAATAATCGAGGGCCCATGAATGTTTATTCGCCAAGAGAATATTGGACTGGAATCTCAGAAAGATTTCGGTCTGCGGATCCGGATGGATTTGCGCCCGTGCTGCACCCTGACGCCCCCGCTTGGTTCAACCGAACTATTGACTCCCTACAATCTCGTGCGATGAAGCGTGCGCTGATTCTAGCTAAAGTTCAACCTGGTTCTCGTTTTCTCGATGTTGGTTGTGGCACTGGTAGGTGGGTACGACGCTACGCCCAACTTGGTTTTCGTCCGATAGGCATTGACGCTACAGCAGGTATGCTTCAAACGGCTCGCGAGCACGGAACGACACCACCCTTAACAGTTGGTTGGGCGAGTGCCCTTCCTTTCGCAGATGCCTACTTTGATGCCGTGTCGGACGTGACAGTGATACAGCATATTCATTACTCGCTTCAAAGCACCGTGCTAAGCGAAATGCTACGTGTCTTAAAACCTGGGGGCCGCTTGATTCTTATGGAAGTAATCAGGGGACGCGATGGTCATATCTTCTCGCGATCACCGACAGAATTGATCCGGAATGTCTGTTCCACCGGCGCCACTCTTATAGATTGGTTTGGACTGGAGTATTTTTTCCTCGATCGCGCTTTCGTTCGAATAGCACAGACAGTGGGGGGCCGAAACCTCAGAAAATCCAGCGCGCATGATCCGCAGATAAGCGTAGGAACCGCTAAACCGTCCGGCTTTCGCAAAGCTTTTTGGCGCCTCCGGCATCTGACGGTTCCGATATCCGTTTGGATCGATCCCCTTGCCGGAAGGCTTTGCGCCGGACGACTCGCCACTCACGGAGTATTTGTGTTCCACAAATGACCCAGCCAGAAGCCAATCAAATCACCGACGGAATAGTCGGCGTCAAACTCACATTGCCCGCTCACGCACAGCCGGTGTAGTACTTTCTGACGGGGAAAAACATCACTCTGAGAACGAGAGCCGCTTTTGCAGACAACTTTCGCGTTTTAAGGCCGAATGAACCTCGCCGTTTACCGGGCATCGGGACGGTATCCTCTTATTGAATCGGTAACCCTGCACCGGGCTGCACCGTAGCTGGCCGCCAGACTCGGTGAGTCTGGTTTTTTGGAACATCATATTTTCTTCTTCACTAGTTTGGATCACGGCGAACGATTTTGGATCGTGTGACAGATTCTTTTTGGCCTCGCCAGCTAACGATTAGCGTGAAGGTCCTTGTGACAGTCATCACAAAGAGTTATTAGATTGTCCATCGCATGGTGCCCCAGTGCGCTTCGAAACTGCAAATGATGAATCTGTAGTTTGCTGGCCGATCCACATGCTTGACATCGCCAGCCATCTCGATTCAACACCTTCCGACGAAGCTGACTATAACGTTCCAGTGCCGCCTTAGAATACTTCGCCTTGAATGCGTTCACGCAAATTTTCTCAACGCCGCTACAAGTTTACCTTTCTCGGCGGCCGGCAGTAGCGCAACTAATCGCTGGATAGAGTGAAGAAGATTTTCGGCGTTCGGCTCTTCTAAACTGGCACCAGCAATGAAATCAGCACAGATCATTTCCAAACAGTAACTACGAGCCCTTTTCGCTCCGAGCATCATCGAGGCAGTTTCCAACGCTTTTTCTACGATCGGTATCTGACTTTTGAAAATCTTAAAATAGATGATTTCCCAAGGCTCAGAGTCACTACCGGTTAGATAACGATCCACTGCCATCTTGAACTCTTCTTTGGGAAGTTCTTTGGCCCTGTGCAACCAGGTTGCACAATCGAATTCATCTCCATCCCGGCGCGCCACCTTCGCTAATTCGGT
>Ga0302218_10000284_pt1 | contig 18425 bp, 12 predicted proteins | sample II_Palsa_E1_1_FD_194567 | JGI IMG/M metagenome (GOLD analysis project Ga0302218, IMG submission 194567) | Peat permafrost microbial communities from Stordalen Mire near Abisko, Sweden - II_Palsa_E1_1 | ecosystem: Environmental > Terrestrial > Soil > Palsa > Peat permafrost | place: Sweden... | reverse complement strand
CGCGAGGTTTCGGCATAGCCTTCTTGCGGTAGAGAATTGCAAAACCTTTCTGCACAGCGTAGTCGTGAATCGGCAGAACGTCGGGCCGTCCTAACCGAAATATGAGAAACATTTCAACGGTCCACGCGCCGATGCCGCGCACGGATATCAAGCGCTCGACAAGCTCTTCGTCCGACATTTTCTGCGCTGCTTCCAGAGAAGGGACCACGCCGTCAATCGTCTTCTGCGCCAGGTCCTTCATGGCCGCAACCTTTGCGAACGATAGTCCGGCGTCGCGAAGAGTTTGCGGGCTCGCGTTTACAATTTCTTCGGGCGTGGGGCACTGGCCATTCGCGCCGAGCGCTTGGATTCGAGCGTAAATCGTGGCGGCGGCTTTGCCCGAAATGCTTTGGTGGGTGATGGCTTCGAGCAGCGATTCGTACACGCTGTCGCACTCGTCCAATTTGAAAGGGAATTCTCCGATATCGGTAATCAAGCGGCCGAGGCGCTTGTCAGCCTGCGAAAGATGCTCGTGCGCTTTAACGTGATCGAACGGAAGAGTAGGTTTTTCGTTCATAGCTAGGCGATAGGATACCGCTCGCTGGGCGTTTTGCACAATTTCACGCGGAGAAGGACCCGCAAGTGTAAGATGCGGGCACTCATCTGGAACGAGCCGAAGAATCGGCCTCGGAGGCCACCATGAAAACAGCAGTCCGCCTCGCAGCAATTATCGCGCTCGGTGTGGTGTGCTTGTTCGTAATTCGCGCGGCCTCCCCTCCGCGCGGCGATCAGCGAGACGACTGGCCCGTCTATGGGCACGACGCCGGTGGAATGCGTTTCTCGCCGCTCACTCAAATCACTCGCGAGAATGTTGCGCAGCTCAAAGTTGCCTGGACATTTCATACCGGCGATATTTCGGATGGCAGCGGCGGCAGAAAAAGAAGCGGCTTCGAAACTACGCCGATACTCGTGGACGGAACGCTCTACCTCACGACCGGTTTCAACCGCGTGATCGCGCTCGACCCGGAAACGGGGAAGCAGCGCTGGGCTTACGATCCGCTGGTAGAACAAGCCGCCGACTACGGCGACGGGATGATTAATCGGGGAGTCGCCACCTGGCTGGATCCTGATCGCGCGGAAGGGAAGCTGTGCCATCGAAGAATTTTTGAAGCAACCTTGGACGCGCGCCTGCTCGCGCTCGACGCTGCAACGGGCGCCCCGTGTCCGGATTTCGGCGCGAGCGGCCAACTAAGTTTGAGGAATGTCGCGCGGTACTTGCCGGGTCAATATCACATGACCTCAGCGCCTACCGTGATCGGCGACATCGTCGTCGTCGGCTCGGCCATCAACGACAATTCTCGCGTGGATATGCCGAGCGGAGTGGTCCGCGCATTCGATGCCCGCACGGGGGCGCTGCGATGGAGTTGGGAACCGCTTCCGCCGAACGAGCCAGGCTCTGCTGCAAACGGAGGCAAGCCTTGGCGCACCGGAGCAGGGAATGCGTGGTCCACGATTGTTGCAGACCCGGAGCGCGGCCTGGTTTTCGTTCCGACGGGAAGCGCAAGCCCTGATTATTACGGCGGACTTAGACTAGGCGATGACAAGTGGGCGAACTCGGTGGTTGCTCTGCGGGCGAAAACCGGCGAACTCGTCTGGGGCTTCCAGCTCGTTCATCACGATCTTTGGGACTACGACTCGGCATCGCCGCCCCTGCTTACCACCATCGTGCACGACGGAAAGAAGATCCCGGTCGTGATTCAAGGCAACAAGACTGGCTTCCTCTACGTTCTCAATCGCGATACCGGCGTTCCCGTGTTTCCGGTGGAAGAGCGACCGGTGCCGCAGAGCGATGTGCCGGGCGAAGTCGCATCACCGGCTCAGCCGTTTCCGTCAGCGCCACCCGCGCTCGTTCCGCAGCATTTTTCGGCGGATGACGCATGGGGCATCACACCAGCGGATCGCGAGGCCTGCCGCGCCATGATGCAAGGGCTGCGCAGCGAGGGCGTTTTCACTCCGCCAAGTGTGCAGGGAACGCTGACGGTGCCCGGAAACGTCGGCGGCATGAACTGGAGCGGGTACGCATTCGATCCGCAGCACGGCCTGCTGCTGGTAAACGTGAACAATCTGCCAGCGAGAGTCAGGATGATCTCGCAGTCTAAGATTGATGACGACTCGGACAACAACACGGACACATCGCACGGTGAATACGGGTGGCAGCGCGGCGCGCCCTACGGCATGTTTCGCCAATTTCTTTTTTCGCCGTCGGGTTTGCCGTGCGTCCCGCCGCCGTGGGGGACTTTGGCGGCAGTGGATATGGCCACCGGCAAGATTCGCTGGCAGGTCCCGCTAGGCGAAATGGCTCCGGGCAAGCCTGTTCCGCCGGGCTCGATTAATCTTGGCGGCTCGATAGCAACCGCCAGCGGCCTGGTTTTCATCAGCGGAACCTTGGACCCGTTCATCCGCGCGTTTGATGTGGAGACCGGAAAAGAAATCTGGAAAGCGCAGCTCCCCGCCGGCGGCCACGCCATGCCCATGACGTATCAAATGCGGGAGAACGGCAAGCAATATGTGGTAATCGCCGCGGGTGGCCACGCCAAAGTAGATGAAGAACCTCAAGGAGATTCTCTCGTAGCTTTCACTCTGCCCTAATTGCGAACTCGCATCGGCGAATCTCCATCAGCGGAGAATCGTGAGCGCGACCGCGAAGTCTGAAGCCGCCCGCGTCGTTCGTGGCGCGCCGCTATGTTAGTATCACTCGCTTATGAAAACTGGAATTATCGGACTGCCGCTGGTAGGGAAGACGAGTCTGTTTCGAATTCTTACGCGCGCGCGTGTGGAAGCGCGAAGCTCACCAAATCAGGCGCACGTGGGAATCGCGCGAGTTCCCGATGCGCGCGTGGTGAAACTCTCAGAGGTTTTTAAGCCGAAAAAAATCACGTACGCGACGATTGAATACGTGGATGTCGGCGGCCTGCAAAAAGACCGCGAGAAAAATTCGGCTTCGCTGGTGCCGCTGCGCGAAGCGGATGCGCTGGCGCACGTGGTGCGGCTGTTCGAAGACCCGGCGGTGCCGCACGAAGGGGGCTCGCTCGACGCTTTGCGCGATATCGAGAGCGTTGAAATCGAGCTGATGCTGAACGATCTGGAGCAAGCCTCCAAACGCATCGAACGCGTGGAAAAAGACCTGAAGAAAAAGAAAGAAACGATCCTCGAAGCCGAACTGCAGCTCCTGACCCGCTGCCGCAAAGCGCTCGAGAGCGAAACGCCGCTGCGCGAACTCGACTTCAAGCCGGAAGAGCTGAAGATGCTCAGTAGCTTTGAATTTCTCACCCGAAAGCCCATGCTCTACGTGCTGAATCTCGGAGACGATGAAGCGGCGGACATCGATCGCGTGATCGAAAAACATCATCTTGAGAAATTGACGTCGAAGCTTCGCACGGCTGTGGTGCCGTTCTGCGGCAAGATTGAAGCGGAACTTTCCGAGTTGCCGGACGCGGAAGCCGCGGAAATGATGCGCGCATACGGCTTGGCGGAATCGGGCCGCGACCGATTGATTCAGGCCAGCTACCGGTTGCTGGGCTTGATTTCGTTCCTCACTTGCGGCGAGCCGGAGTGCCGCGCCTGGACTATCGAGCGCGGAATGAACGCGCAGAAAGCTGCGGGCGCGATTCACAGCGACATCGAGCGCGGATTCATCAAGGCCGAAGTGGTGAACTGGGAAGACCTGCTGAAGGCGGGCGGATTTCCCGTGGCACGCGAACGCGCCCAAGTCCGTTTGGAAGGCAAGGAGTACATCGTGCAGGACGGCGATGTAATTTTGTTCCGCCACTCGAGTTAGCCGCATGTTTTCCTCGGAAGCAAATCGGATACTTCTGGCGCTATTGCTGGGAGTGAGCGCTGCCGGCGCAAACGTCGTCGGCGGATTACTGATCACCCGTGCGCGTTCGCTAAAACATTATTTGAAATATTTCATCGCGCTCGGCGCCGGATTCATGCTGGCGACGGCGCTGCTCGAAATGATCCCGGAGTCCTTGAAACTCCAGGCGGAAACGGGGTCGATTTTTTTTCACGGCGCGAATTCCGTTTTTCTGTTTGTCCTGGCCGGGTATTTGCTCGTTCATTTTTTCGAGCACACCGTAGCGCCGCACTTTCATTTCGGCGAAGAAACGCATCATGAAGAGATTTCGGGCGCGCACGCAAGTTATGCGGCGTTGCTCGGTCTGGTAATCCACACCTTTTTCGATGGTGTCGCGATCGCTTCGGGCCTCCTCGTTTCCACGTCGCTAGGAGTTGTAATTTTCCTGGCGATCTTTCTACACAAATTGCCGGAGGGATCCACGGTAGCGTCGCTAATGCTGGCAAGCGGACAGAGCCGGCGCATGGCGTTTATGTCCTCGGTAATTTTGGGAGGATCGACGCTTCTAGGGATGGCTTTAATGTTCGCTTTCGGCAATGTGGTGAGCGATGCGCTGCCGTTTTCGGCGGGAGTCACCCTGTACGTGGCCGCGTCGGACCTGATTCCCGAAGTGAACCGTGAGCCCGGCCCGGCCATGGCCCTGCTGGTGTTTCTAGGCGTGGCTATTCTGCTTGGACTGAAGGCGCTCTTTCGTGTCTAACTTTAGCTCAAGCTTCGTAACCCATTTAGATTCAGCAACCTTTCGCCGCTGGAGGTGTCATAGCGATGTAGGGATACGGGTTGAGCAACGCTCCCCGACCTGCAACTTTAAGTGGCCACAGGTGTTAGATACAATGTGGAGGCCATGACCAGGTCTGACGTCCAACTGATGCTGGACGTGAAGGCTGGGGACGACGAGTCCTTCAACCTTCTATTGCAGAAGTATCGAACGCCTCTGGTCAACTTCCTCTATCGTATGGTGAGAGATACCGCAACGGCCGAGGATCTGGCGCAAGAAGTTTTTCTTCGAGTGTATCGCGCCCGCAAGCAGTACTCTCCCAGTGCGAAGTTCACCACCTGGCTTTTTCGGATTGCGACGAATTTGGCGCTGAATTCGGTACGCGATAACCGCCACCGCCAGATGGAAGTGTCGCTGGATGCTACGCCGGTTGATGAGGACGTAGCGCCGCTGCAATTGCCGACACGCGAGATGCGCATCGACGAGCATATGGTGGAACGCGACCGCGCGGATTTCATTCGCGGCGTGATTTCCGCGCTTCCCGAAAAGCAACGCGTAGCGGTTTTGCTGCATAAATATGAAGAGATGGATTATGGAGAAATTGCAAGGATTTTAGATTGCTCGGAAAGCGCGTTGAAATCGCTCTTGTTTCGCGCCTACGAGACCCTGCGAGTGCAACTGGCGCCGCTTGTTTCACCGCCAGCGCGGCACGCGGGGAAGGAAGCTCATCATGAAATGTGAAGATGTTTCAAAGGAACTGATTCCGTATCTGGATCGGCGTGCTAACTCGGCGGACCGCCATGAAGTGGAAGAGCACTTGGCGGCTTGCTCGGCATGTCACGCACGCGCGGAGGAACTGCGCAAGTTGTGGACCGTCCTGGACGAAGTGCCGGTCATCGAGCCGTCTTTTGGCTTCGACGCACGCATGCGCGCGCGTATCGCAGAAGAGCCGCAACCGCGCTGGTTCCGCTGGTTCGTGCCGCAGCCGCGGCTGGCATTGTCTATCGCTTTGCTTCTGGCGGTCAGCGTTTGGATGTCGCGCCTGCCGCAGGATAATTCGGGATTGGCTGGGTCTGCGCAGAGCGAGCACGAGCAATTCCAGGTGATTAAGAATTTGGATGTGCTGGAGAATTACGACGTGCTGAGCAAGTTCGATGCGCTGGATGAAGTTCCCGCGGAACAGCCGGCGCAGCCGGATAAAAAGAATGATCAGCAGCAACAGGATGACGGCGGATAAATGAGGCGGGTGAAAATTATTTGCGGGTTTGCGCTGGCTCTGCTGTTGGGGCTTGCGGCGCAGCCTGCCTGGGCGCAAAGGCCGCACGCTTCCGCGCCCCAGCATCCGAGGATGCAAGCCGGACCGCGAGCAGGTGCAGCGCGACGCGCCAATCGGAACGCGAACCTGGCTGCGCGACAGCATCCGGGAGCCGTGCACGCTCCGAACACGGTCCATCCGCCTGATAACGAAAACGCTGCACACGGGCAGGAAAGCGCGCGCGAGAACGAGCATCCGCCGGCCAGTCCGAACAATCCGGGAGCAAATGCCGGTGGAGCGGAGGTTGACCGAGAAGGGCGAGAGTTAGGGGGATTGTCCCCCGGTGTCAGGCAGAATTTGCGGGACATGTCGCCGCAGGAACAAGACCGCTTTCTGCAGAACAACGAGCGCTTCAAGAGCCTTCCTCCTCAGCGCCAGGCGCAGATTCAACGGAACCTGCAGAAGTGGAATAACCTCTCGCCGACAGAACGCAATGCCATGAGGGACCGAGCGGTTGCATGGCAACACATGTCGCCCGAAAAGCAGCAATATGTGCAGAACACTCTTCTTCCCAAGTGGCAGCAGATGAGCCCGGAAAGAAAACAGCTGGTGACCGGCCGTCTGCACACTCTTCAGGGCATGAATTCGACCGAGAGGCAAGCGGCGCTTAACGATCCGCAGTTCATGCGCGGCCTAAGCCCGGACGAGCAGTCCGTTCTGCGCGGTCTCGATTCGCTCAACGCTCCATCCCATCCGTAATCACACTAGGACGAATCCGCAATAACCTCCCTTCGTTGACTTGGCGTCTAACAAAACCTTAAGATGTGCGGCAAGTGGCGGATTCTTCCTCACTGATCGGTCGTATTATTTCGCATTACCGCATTGTCGAGAAAATCGGCGGTGGCGGAATGGGTGTGGTGTACAAGGCTGAGGATGTCAAACTCAGCCGGTTTGTGGCACTCAAGTTCCTGCCCGACGATGTAGCCAAAGACCCGCAAGCCCTCAGGCGTTTCGAGCGCGAGGCCAAGGCCGCCTCGGCGCTAAATCATCCCAACATCTGCACCATCTACGAAATTGATGACGCACACGGCGAAGCTTTCATCGCCATGGAATTTCTGGACGGTCTCATGCTGAAGCATCGCATTGGCGGACAGCCGATGGAGATCGAATCAGCATTGTCGCTGGCTATCGAAATTGCCGACGCGCTCGAAGCCGCGCACGCCGAAGGCATTATTCATCGTGACATCAAGCCTGCCAATATCTTTGTCACCAAGCGTGGGCATGCCAAGGTTCTAGATTTCGGTTTGGCAAAACTGCACGCAAAGCCGGGAGCCGACGCCGATGCCACGATGACTCAGGATGCACAGCAATTGAGCATGCCCGGCGCGGCCATGGGCACGCTGGCATACATGTCTCCAGAGCAGGCGCGGGGAAAGGAACTGGATGGGCGGACGGATATTTTTTCTTTCGGTTTGGTGCTCTATGAAATGGCCACGGGGAAACAGACGTTTTCGGGGAGCACCTCGGCGGAAATTTTCGACGCCATTCTGAATCGCACGCCGGTCGCTCCGGTGCGGCTGAATCCGGAAATTCCAGCGGAACTCGAGCACGTCATCAATCGTGCGCTGGAGAAAGATCGGGAGCTGCGTTATCAGCATGCCTCGGACATGCGCGCTGAGTTGCAACGGCTGAAGCGGGATACGGACACGGGGAAACTCGCGGCCGCGGGTTCTGAAACCGTCGTTGCGGAACAGGATGCTGGCTCGCAGGTTGTATCACAACAATTGACAGGGGATCCTGCAGCGGGCAAGAAACTCTGGAAGATTTTGATTCTCGCTGCGGTAGTTGTGATCGCCGCTTTGGTTGCTGGTGGCCTCTACTTCCGGTCGAGTCATGCCGCGCCTTTGACCGAGAAAGACACTATCGTACTCGCCGACTTTACCAACACGACGGGCGATGAAGTCTTTGACGGCACGCTCAAGCAAGCCCTGGCCGTGGACCTGGGGCAGTCGCCCTTCCTGAACATCCTTTCCGAGGACAAGGTTCGCCAGACGCTGCAGGAGATGACCCGCTCGCCGGGCGAGCGATTGACGCAAGACTTGGCGCGGGAAGTGTGCCAGCGTGCGGGGAGCAAAGCCTATGTGGCAGGCTCGATCGCGGCGCTGGGGGCGCAGTACGTGATTGGCTTGGAAGCCCTGAACTGCGCGAGCGGAGACGTGCTGGTACGCGAGCAGATGACGGCTGCGGGAAAGGAGCAAGTTCTCCCGTCACTGGGGCATTCCGCAGCGAAGCTTCGCAACGAGGTGGGCGAGTCCCTCAGCTCGGTGCAGAAGTTCGACGTTCCGCTGGAACAGGCCACCACGAATTCGCTCGGAGCCCTCAAGGCCTACACCTTGGGTGTAAAAACCAGGCGCGAAAAGGGGGAGGCCGAAGCCATTCCATTCTTCAAGCGCGCCATCGAACTCGACCCCAACTTTGCGTCGTCGTATGCATTTCTGGCAGTCGATTACATCAATCTGAATCAGCCCCATCTCGGCGCTGATTACCTGAAGAAAGCCTTCGACCTGCGCGACCGCGTCACCGAACCGGAGAAGTTCAGGATCACCTGGCTGTATTACCAAAACGTCACGGGCGAGCTGGAAAAAGCGAATCAGACAGCAGAACTGTGGATACAAGTTTATCCGCGGGATTATTTTCCTTACATCTTTCTCGGCGTTGACTACATGGTTCTCGGGCAATATGAAAAGGCCGCCACGGTAACCCGCGAGGCTCCCCGCCTGGATCCGAACAACGTGATCCCCTATTTGAATCTGGGCCAAATTTACCTGGCCCTGAACCGTTTCGACGAAGCAAGGGCAATAACCGATGAAGCATTCGGGCGCAAGCTTGACGGTATTCCGCTGCACCTGAATCTGTATGCCTTGGCCTTCCTCCAGAGCAACGAGGCTGCCATGAAGCAGCAGGCGGACTGGGCTATCGAAAAGACGGGTGCGGAAGACCAGATGTTTTCGCTCGAGTCCGATACGGAAGCCTGGTCTGGGAGACTCGGGAAAGCTCGTGAGCTATCCCGGCAAGCCGTGGAGAGCGCCCGCCGCAACGATGAGCAAGAAGCTGCTGCCTTATGGCAAGCGAACGCGGCGCTACGCGAAGCGTTGTTCGGCAACGCGGAAGCGGCCCGCAAGAATGCTGCTGCGGCAGTGGCGCTCGCGCCAGGGAGCCACTTTGCGGAGGAGCAGGCGGCGCTGGCCTATGCGTTGGCGAGCGACGCGGCGCACGCCCAATCACTTGCGGATGACCTCGCCAAGCGCTTCCCGCAGGATACCGTCGTCCAGTCGGTCTGGCTTCCTACCATCCGTGCGCAGATAGAAACGGGCCGCAAGAATGCTGCACGGAGCATCGAGCTTCTTCATGCGGCAGCACCCTATGAGCTAGGCATGCTAAGTACGAGCGCTGCTAACTCCTGTTTGTATCCCGTGTACGTCCGCGCCGAGGCTTACCTGAGCGCGCAACAGGGCGCGTCCGCAGCCGCTGAATTCCAGAAAATCCTCGACCATCGCGGCCTGTTGTGGAATTGCGCGACAGGCCCGCTCGCCCGTCTCGGCCTCGCCCGCGCCTACGCGCTTCAAGCCCAATCGGCGCAAGGTGCCGATGCGGACGCCGCTCGCGCCAAAGCCCGCACCGGCTACCAGGATTTTCTCGCGCTGTGGAAGGACGCCGACCCCGATATCCCCATCCTGAAGGAAGCTAAAGCGGAGTACGCGAAGCTGCAATAGCCCTCCGATGGCGAGGCAATGCCGCGCGCAACGGATTTGTGTTCGTTGACTTGGCGTCTCACAAAACCTTAAGATGTGCGGCAAGTGGCGGATTCTTCCTCACTGATCGGTCAGACCATTTCGCATTACCGCATCGTCGAAAAGATCGGCGGTGGCGGGATGGGTGTGGTGTACAAGGCCGAGGATGTCAGACTCAGCCGCTTCGTCGCACTGAAATTTCTTCCAGATGCCGTCGCAAGAGACTCCCAGGCGCTCAGCCGTTTCGAGCGCGAGGCCAAAGCCGCTTCGGCGCTAAATCACGCCAACATTTGCACCATTCACGAAATTGACGAAGAAAATGGACGAGCATTTATCGTCATGGAGTACTTGGACGGCACTACGCTGAAGCACCGCGCCGAAGGTAAGCCGCTGCCGCTTGAACAGGTACTCGATTGGGGCATCGAGATTGCCGATGCGCTCGATGCCGCACACGCCAAAGGCATCGTCCACCGCGACATCAAGCCTGCTAACATATTCGTGACCGCCCGCAGTCACGCCAAGGTTCTCGACTTTGGCCTCGCGAAAGTCTTTCCTGCCTTCGAGGGCATCGGCGCTTCAGCGATGCCCACCGCTGCGGATAAGGAACTGCTGACCAGCCCTGGCACCGCCGTAGGCACGGTCGCCTTCATGTCGCCCGAGCAAGTCCGCGGCGAAGAGCTCGACGCGCGCACTGATCTGTTTTCTTTTGGCCTAGTCCTCTACGAAATGGCCTCCGGACGGCCCGCATTTACGGGAAATACCTCGGGCGTTATCACCGAGGCGATCCTGAATCGCGCACCGACTCCTCTCGATCAGCTGAATCCGGAAGTGCCGCCGAAGCTGGAAGAAGTCGTCAACAAGGCAATCGAGAAGGACCGCAGGCTACGTTATCAGCACGCGTCCGACATTCGCACCGACCTGCAGCGCTTGAAGCGCGATTCAGAATCGGGACGGCTTTCAGCCACTGCGGCAACGAGCGCGGCGTCTAAGGTGTCGCCAAGCATGCGATTGTGGAGCATCTCGGCAGCGGCCCTCATCATCGTCGGCGTGCTTGGGGTGGGCCTGTACAGATACCGTTCGCGTCCGGCCTTACCCTCGAATAGCCGCTCGCCGATGTTTGTTGCTGAGTTCAGGAATGCGACCGGCAACTCCGTTTTTGACGAGGTTTTGCGAGACGTTACATCGAGAGAATTGGATCGCTCTCCGGCTTTCGAGGTCGTCGATGATGACCGCGTATCGGGCGTATTGCGTTCCATGGGACAAACCTCCGATGCCCGGTTGACTCCGGAGCTTGCTCTGCAGGTCTGTGAGCGAGCGAAGGGAAAATTGCTGGCGGAAGGTGCAATCAAACCGCAAGGGAGCGGTTATTCCATAGAGTTAACCGCGCTTGATTGCGCTAATGGGCGCGTATTATCCCGCCAGCAGGCCGACTCGAAGAATATGGATGACGTGCTCGCAACCGTAAGCAAGGTGGCGGCGGCGACGCGTGTCGGCCTCTCGGGAAGTCATGCGAATATGGTCACGGACCCGGCTCCGCTACTTACCTCGTCCGTGCAGGCCTACAAAGATTTCTTTGCTGGTACGAATCTCGTCCACAACCAGTCCATGCAAGCCTCAGCGATGCTGCAGCAGGCAACGCAGCTCGATCCAAACTTCGTAGAAGCCTGGGTGATGCTGGCACTATCCGACGCGGACCTCAGTGAAACAGAACGTGAGACAGAAGATCTCAGGCGCGCATTCGCACTGAGGGACAAGGCCGCCGGCGGCACTAAACAATGGATTGAAGCCATGTATTACATTCTTGCCACAGGCGAAATCCATAAGGCGATTGACACACTTCGCGCCTGGGAGAATCTAGAACCGAACCTTATGCATCCTCACAATTTACTGGGGGAAACATACGGGGAGATCGGCCTGTACAAGAAAGCCGCAGATGAATACCGTTCGGCTTTGGCCTTGGCTCCCAATTTATCATTCGTCTACCTGAACTTGGCAGGAGCGTTGCAAGCAGACGGACAGTACGATCAAGCGGAAGCTACGATTCAGGCTGTTCAGGACAAGAAGCTTCCGTTTGACCCCGGATTGCTGCATAGCGGGCTTTACGAATTGGCGTTGCTCCGCGCTGATGCAGCCGGCCTTGGACGAGAGCGGGCTTGGATGACGCAGAACGCGGATGACCCGTTTGTTGTTCAGACCCAAGCTGAGATAGATTTGTTCGCGGGCAATCTTGCAAGCGCACGCCAGCGAACGCGGCACGCTGCTAACATGGGGATTGAGTCGAACCTAAAGGAGTCCGCGGTCCATATGTTGTTGGCCCAGGCGCAGGCAGAGGCACTCGTCGGCGAATCCGTTCAAGCACGCGAGACAGTCGCGGCCGTGATAAAAAGGTCAACTTCAAAGACCGAAAAGTCCGAGGCGGCGATCGTGATGGCACTCAATGGCCAGGGCCTGGAGGCACAGCGAATCATGGATCGCCTCTTGCGAGAAAATCCCGCGGACACTCTCCTCAACGCAGTGGATGCGCCCTCGGTCCAGGCTGCATCGCGATTGGGGAGCGGGCAGGCAGACCAAGCATTGCTCAACTTAGAGGTCGCCAGACCTTACGAATTCGGAACTCGTGCCGAGTTTCTCCCTAACTACATTCGAGCGATGGCCTATCTTCAGCTGAGACGAGGCAAAGAGGCCGCTGCCGAATTCCAGGCAGTTCTGGACCGTCGAGGCGTCGCGCCCATGGCAACGACGTGGGAGATGTCGCGCCTAGGTCTCGCCCGCGCTTGCGCGATGCAAGGTGACATGGCTAACGCGCGCGCCGCGTATCAAGAGTTCTTCGTTCTGTGGAAACACGCCGACCCTGACATCCCCATCCTCATCGCCGCCAAAGCCGAATATGCTAAGCTGCAATGACCTCCCGAACGCCAGTCCGGCCGGTTGCCAGCCTGGAAGTGCCGCGCTGAAGACCGCGGCGCTACATTAAAACCTTCTGAAGCGCGCTGGTGTGCCAAGAAACCGAAGAGCGAGCCGATTTTTTCTGCTGTTTACTTTTACGAAACATTTTTCCTTCTTTTTTCTGCTCGAGCAACTAGGCGTGCGGAACGCGTTCAGGACCACCCACCAGTAATTGTGGTTTGGTTGCGCTGGGCCACAACGGCGCATCCTATTTTTAATAAAAATCTTTAATTGCAGAACGGATTCCGCTTGACATGTATTCGAACCTAACTACAATCGGGGCACAAAGTGGGAAGAAGTGGGACGCAGTGGTAAAAAGTATTAGAAAGCTTTAGAAAGCAGGGGCGCACCAAAGAGTGATTCTCACGCGGTACAAGCCGGGCGCGGTTCTGAAAGGCTTCCATGCTTCGGGGCAACTATCTAGCGACAGTGGACGAGAAGGGCCGAATGAAAATTCCGGCCGACTTCCTGGCGCTGCTGCGCAAGACGGGCAAGAAGTTCTACGTAACCAGCGAAACCGGCGGTATGGCGCGGATCTATCCCATGAAGTCATGGGAGAAGATCGAAGAAAGACTCGCCAAAGTTTCCACTCACAACCGGGCCAAGCAAAAATTTTTGGCGCGGGTGAACTATTACGGCCAAGTCGTGGAGTTGGACGGGCAGGGGCGCATTCTAATTCCACCAACGCTACGGGAATCGGCGCAGATGAAGGGCGAAGTAGACGTTCAGGGCCAGCTGACTTACCTGGAAGTCTGGAATCACGCGCAGTTCCTGGAACAACTGAACCGTAACCCCATCACGGCGGAAGACGAAAAGGAATTGGATTTACTGGGCATCTAGCTTTTGAGCGTTCTGCACACGCCGGTTCTGGTTGAAGAAGTTCTGAACTGGTTGCGGATTCGGCCCGAGGGCACGTACGTGGATGCCACGGTCGGCACGGGCGGGCATGCCATTGAAATCGCCCGGCGGCTGACCACGGGGCGTTTAGTGGGGATGGATCGCGATCCGCGCGCACTGGAAATAGCGCGGGAGCGTCTGGGGCCGCACGAGCGGCAGGTGACTTTAGTGCACGCAGAATTTTCGAAGATCGGCGAAGTGGCGGAGAACCTGAAACTTCCTCCCCTGGATGGTGTGCTTGCCGATCTGGGGATTTCAAGCCTCGAGCTGGACACTCCCGAGCGCGGATTTTCTTTTCGTTGGGCCGCGCCGCTCGACATGCGCATGAATCCCGATTCTCCGCTCACCGCGGAAGAAATTGTGAACTTCTGGCCGGAGAAAGAGCTGGCCTACCTTCTCTACAAGAACGCCGAAGAGAGGGACTCACGCAGAATCGCCAGGGCAATCGTTCGCGCGCGGCCGATCCGCGACACCGAACATCTGGCAACGGTTGTGGCAGGGGGACGAAAAGCAAGGGGAAGGCAGAGACTGCATCCCGCGACAAAAACGTTTCTGGCGCTGCGGACAGCGGTGAATCGAGAAGAGGAGGAACTCGGGCAGTTTCTTTCGCGGACCCCTGCCACTTTAGCTCAAGGAGGACGGATGATCGTCCTCAGTTACCACTCGCTGGAAGATCGCATGGTGAAGCATGAATTCCAGCGTCTAGCACGGGAGAAGAGTTTTCGAGTACTGACCAAGAAAGTGATTCTGCCGGGCGACGAGGAAATCCGAAACAATCCGCGTTCCCGGAGCGCAAAGATGCGCGTGGCGGAGAAGCTGGCGACGGCGGAAAGCTCGGCGCCTGAGGCGTGGTCATGATCGAATATCACACAGTAAAACATATCGATAATTCGCGGCTGGTTCGTCCGGTATCGCCCGCGCGCGTGGCTGATTTTTGGCGGCGCGTGGCCGCGGGCGGCGCTCTGGCTGCCTGCCTGCTGGTTTATACCTGGCAACATTTTGAATGCATCCAACTGCGTTACGAAGTGGAGCAGCTTGAATCGCTGCGGGCGCAGAGCTCGATATTGAATCAGCAGCTGAACCTGGAAGTGGACACGCTGACCTCGCTGGACCGGGTCTATGCGATCGGCGGAAAAGAGCTGGGATTGACGATTCCGGTGGTCGGCCAAACGGCTGCGGTGGAAGCAACCGGAGATCGAGTGTTGGCGCAGGCGCGCACCGTTTCTCAAACGCAGCTTCCCTGACACGAAATTTGCAGCGGCCTGGCTTACCGGGCGCGTCCCCGCGAAGCAATCCGAACTTTCGCGGGGTTGAGTTTTTTCTGGGATAGGCCGGTGTACCATGGAGCAGCACAGCCCGCGTCGCCGCTGGTTGGTAGTAGGGGTCGTGGCGTTGATTTGGATGGCGGCGGTGCTGGCGCGCCTCAGTTATCTCCAGCTCTTCTGCTATGGCGAATACTTCGCAAGAGCCCAGCACCAACAACGGCACGTATTTGAAATCAGCCCGAAACGCGGCACGATCTACGACCGCAAGGGTCAAGAACTGGCTATCAGCATCCCCATGGATTCCGTATTCGGCGATCCTACGGACATCAAGGATGCATCCCTCGTCGCCAGGCTGCTCTCGCGCGTTCTGAATATTCCCCCCGAAGAAATCGAAACAAAAATACGAGAGGCGCGTACGCCCGTTCGTCTGGCAAAGAAACTTTCGCCTGAAATCGTCCAGCGCATTGACGATATGAACTTGAAGGGCGTCTTCTTTCAGAAGGAAAATCGCCGGGTCTATCCGCAGCGGCAGAGCCTGGCGCACGCACTGGGCTATGTGGACGTGGACGAAAAAGGCATCGGAGGCATCGAGTACGCCTTCGATAAACAGATTCGCGGAAAGCCGGGCCGCATGATGGTGATGTCCGACGGAAAACGGCGCTGGTACGACCGCAGCGAAGCCGCCGCGGATCCCGGCGCCAGCGTGACGCTGACCGTGGATGAAACGATCCAGTTCATCGCCGAAAAAGAATTAGCGCGTGGAATGGAAGAGACCCACTCCAAATATGGGACGGTGGTGGTTCAAGATCCAAACACCGGGGAACTGCTGGCCATGGCAAATCTCCCCACGTTCGATCCCAATGACGCCGGCACTTATCCCGACGAAGTGCGCAGGAACCGCGCCGTTACCGCCGCCTACGAACCCGGTTCGACCTTCAAAGTGGTCACCATGACCGGAGCAATTGAAAACGGAGTCACGGATCCGGACAAACTCGTGGATTGCCAGATGGGCTCGATTCTTGTCGCCGGCAGGCTGATTCATGACTGGCATCCGTTCGGAGTTCTCAGCGTTCGCGACGTTCTTGCGAATTCCAGCGATGTTGGGTCGATCAAGATTGCCCTTGAGCTCGGCGCCCCCAGGTTTTACGACACGATTCGCTCTTTCGGAATCGGCCAGCTTACCGGGATCGAGTTGCCGGGGGAAAATCGCGGAAAACTTCGCCCTGTTGAGAACTGGAATGCAAGCGCTATCGGGTCGGTGGCCATTGGGCAGGAAATAAGCGTGACGCCGGTACAAATCATCTCGGCGATTTCCGCCGTGGCGAACGGCGGATTGCTTTACAAGCCGCGCATCGTCAAAGAGATTCAGGGCGGAATTGCTTCGGGGCCGCTCCCGCGGCCTGCGCCGCAACAAGTGACGGACGCGAAGACCGCGGCCACGGTACGCGGAATGATGGAGACGGTGGTCTTGAGCGGCACCGGCAAGCTCGCGCAGCTCAATGGATACACAGCCGCGGGCAAATCCGGCACCGCACAGCAAATTGACCCCGACACGGGGCGCTATTCTCCCAACAAATACATTGCTTCGTTTGTCGGGTTTGCGCCGGTGAACGAACCGGCGGTCACCATACTCATCGTCTTCGATTCGCCGCAGGGCGCGCATCACGGCGGAGAAATCGGCGGACCGGTATTCAAGCGCATAGCGGAACAAGTGCTCGCGTACTTAGCCGTTCCCGGCGACATACCTGAGCCTTCAGAGACCGAAACGGCGAAGAATGTGGGACACGCTCGCGCTCCGGAAGAAGATTTGAGCAATGGAATTAATGAGGCGCGTTTCAAAGCGGCCACCGAGCAGCAGGATGTCTCGCCGGCTACAACGGTTGCGTTCAGCGATGGGGACGCTGTGGTAGTCCCGGACCTGGCGGGAGAGACGGTTCGAGGTGTCACGGAGGATTGCTCGCGCCTGGGATTAGTTCCCTCGCTGATTGGCAGCGGGGTTGCGTTGGAACAATCGCCAGAGGCAGGTACGCGCGTGGTGCATGGGAGCCGCGTGACGGTGCGGTTTGGGCGCGTGACGGCGGAAGCGCCGTCCACGGCGGCGCAAAGGAATGTAAATTGAAATTTGTAATGGAGAGTGGGCCCGAAGTGAGTTCAGGAAGCGGTGCAAAGCGCCAGAACAAACAGAGCACAACTCTGCGTGAGCTAATGGAGGGCGTTGAGCGGGTCAGCATGGGCGGAGCTGAGAACCCCAACATCCTCTCGGTGGCGTGCGACAGCCGTCAAGTTACGCCGGGCGCGCTGTTCTTCGGCCTGCCGGGACAAAAAGAGGACGGAAAAAAATTTGTATTTGACGCGATCGCGCGCGGCGCGATTGCAATCGCGAGCCCGGAGCCGCGAAGCGCAGAGATAAAGCCTGGTATTGCATGGGTGGAACTTGTCCCAGGAACCGAGCGCCGCGCGCTAGCGGTAGCGGCTGCGAATTTCTACGGGCACCCTGCCAACGCGCTGAAGCTCATCGGCGTCACCGGAACAAACGGGAAGACCACTACAACTTTTCTCATAGATTCGATATTGCATGCGGCGGGATTTACAACCGGGCGTATCGGTACGACGGGCTACGAAACTCCACGAGGCAGCCGCAAGGCTCTGAATACCACGCCCGAATCGTTGGATTTGCAGCAAATGTTTGCGGAAGTTCGCGACGCCGGCGGAACGCACGCCGTGCTGGAAGTGAGCTCGCACGCGCTGGCGATGGAGCGCGTCTGGGGATGCCGCTTCGCCGTGGCGGTTTTCACAAATCTGACGCGCGATCATCTGAATTTCCACAAAACTTTCGAAGAATATTTCGCCGCCAAGCGCCGTTTGTTCGAGGGCCTGGGTGCGGGAGCGCCTGATGTCGCGGTCGTCAACGCCGATGATCCTTACTCGCCTCGGCTGGAGGGCCTTGCAAAACACACGCTGAGATATGGCCTGAGCGAGACGGCCGAGCTCACCACGAAATCGTTTTCACTGCGATTTGACGGCACTCAATTTACGGCGCAAACGCCGGCCGGGAAAATCGAAGTGCGCTCGTCGCTGGTCGGGCGTATCAACGTGTACAACATTCTGAGTGCAATCGGCGCGGCCATTGCGCTTGAAATACCTCGCGCGAAAATCGAAGAGGGAATCGCGAATCTCGAACTGGTCCCCGGCCGTTTTCAGCAAATCGATGAAGGCCAGCCATTCCTGGTAGTGGTTGACTACGCCCATGCGGACGACGCCATCCGCAATTTGATCACGACGGCGCGCGAACTGAATCCTTCGGGGCGCATCATCACGCTTTTCGGAGCCGGTGGAGAGCGCGATCGTTCCACCCGCCCGCTGATGGGTGAAGCCGCCGGAGCGCTGAGCGACCTCGTGATTCTCACCGATGACAACCCTCGAAAAGAAGACCCGTTGCTGATCATGAATGATGTGGTGGTGGGATTGCAGAAAGTGAATGCGAAGTACCGGATCGAGCCGGATCGCGAAATAGCCCTTGAAATGGCGATCGATGAAGCGCAGCCCGGCGACATCGTGCTGCTGGCCGGAAAAGGTCACGAAAACTATCAGATTTTGCGCGACCGGACGTTCGAGTTTGACGATCGCGAAAAAGCCCGGGCGATATTGCGGCGCAAGG
>Ga0302218_10000281_pt1 | contig 18474 bp, 16 predicted proteins | sample II_Palsa_E1_1_FD_194567 | JGI IMG/M metagenome (GOLD analysis project Ga0302218, IMG submission 194567) | Peat permafrost microbial communities from Stordalen Mire near Abisko, Sweden - II_Palsa_E1_1 | ecosystem: Environmental > Terrestrial > Soil > Palsa > Peat permafrost | place: Sweden... | reverse complement strand
TGTATTTCTTTTCAGGGTGCCGCCGTTATAAAAATACACCCATGGCAAAAACAATAAAGCGATGGCGTGTTTGCCTGGCAACTGTCTTTTCATCGATAACAGGTTTTGAAATGGTGAACCCTGTTGGTACAGGGTTCACCTCCTATTGCGCGGGCATTATCAATACCCGGGATTTTGTGTCCACTGCGGGTTCTTCAGCATCTCGTTCACCGGAATAGGTGCGTAATATTTATCCTGGATGTTCGCCAGGTTGGTCGGGCTGATCGGAGGTTCCAAAGGACTCCTCACGCCAACCACCTGGGGGAGGAGCTGAAGGCGAAAGATATCGAACCAGCGGGTCCCCATTTCGGCGCCGAATTCATAGGCCCGCTCGTAAACCACGGAATCCCGGAAAGCGATTTGGGAGAGCCCTCCTGTCAATGGCGCTTCTCCGGCCCGGGCCCGGACCACGTTGATGGCCGCGTAACCGCCGGCTGTAGGCCCGCCGCCGGCCATATCGGACGCCTCGGCGTAGGTCAGAAGCACCAGGGGATACCGGAGCACGTCCTGTGTCTTATCCGTGCTTGGGTTCATAGATATGATCGCCGAATCTGTTTCATAGATACCGTCCGCGACGCCATTTACCACGAGACCGGGCCTATACTTCCGGTAGAAAGGATGCTGGTTCGCGTACTTGAGGAGTGGCGAAGTATACGGGACGAGCAGGAAGGTGCCGTTGGGCTGGAGCAGCTTTAACGTCGTATAGAATTCTTCATTGGTCCTTGTACAAGGGGGAGCATTATTAAAATAGGTGATCTCGGGGAAGAATTCCTCCCAACCGAAATTCCCATCCAGTCCAATTTCGTCCCAGGCCCCTGAACAATCCCCGAAAAGACGGTCCGGATTTCCGCCGGCGACGTTGAAGTGTAAGGCAAAGATGCTCTCCGAATTGTCATTGGTGGTGAAGACCTGCCCGTAGTCAGGCACCAGGGTATATTGGCCGGATTGGATGACGGAATCTGCTTCCGACGCAGCCAATGCGTAGTTGTTGGTCTGGTTCAGCGGCCAAGTAGCCATGTGCAGATAAACCTGGGCCAATAGCGACCGGGCCGCGTTTTGCGTGACGTAACCCGATGGCTGGACTGTTCCGCTATAGGTGGGCAAGAAGCCGATTGCCGTCTGGAGATCCTTTACGATCTGTGCGTACACGGTGGCGACGGAATCTCTTACTGGCCTGTAGGTTGCGCTGACCCCGGTCGTGATCACCGGAACCGGGCCAAATGTGCGCACCAGGACAAAATAGCTCCATGCCCTGATAAAAAAAGCCTGTGCCGCCGCAGCATTCCTGGTCGCCTGGTCGCCGGTCACCTTCTGATAGTTATCCGTTACGTTATTGCATTGATAGATCGCGGCCCAGGGGGTAGCCCATACGCTGTTTGCCAGCGAACCGTTCCCGGAACTCCCATTCAACTCGTCGAAACTAAGCTGGTCGCCCTTACCCAGCTGCGGGTCGGTGGTCAGGTCGTCCGAGCCAAAATAGGAATACATGGGGAAATCGAAGGCGTAACCGCCATCGACGACCTGACCCTGGAAAATGGCCGCCACCGCGGCATCCAGATCGGCCTCGGTTTTGAAATAATTCCCCGGCGTCAAGCTGCCTTTCGGATCCTCAGTCAATTTTGTGCATCCCAGAACGGTCAGTACCGCCAGGAACACGAAAAGGATTAGATATTTCGGTTTACTCACGTTCATATATTTATATTGAAGGAGTTCGTGAATCTTCGATTTCATTTTAGTAATTTTTTTACTAATTATTTACATCAATTTGTTTTTGATCAGAATCCGATCCGGCATCCCAGCGTATAGGTCCTGGCATTTGGAACAACCGCCATTTCCACACCCTGCAGAATAGCATTGGTCGCGTTGGTCAATTCCGGGTCGAACCCGGGGTAGTTGCTGATCGTGAACAGGTTCTGGCCACTCACATAAACATCGACGCTGCGTACCTTGGCCATGCCCAGTATATTCTGCGGTAAGCTGTAGGTCAGGGATAAATTCTTGAGCTTTACAAAATTTGCGCTATAGACGAACCGGCTGCTGTTCGTAGGCCACAATGTCGTATTGCTGAAATGCGGAATGTCCGTTTGATTTTCTGAGGTCCACATTTTGGTCGCATCCTCCAGTGTGGCATTGCGTACGCCGGGAGCCTGGCCCCAGGTATAGGCCAGCGTTTGAGAATATATTTGAGATCCGCCCTGGCCGGCAAACATGAAGGTCAGCATGAAATTGCCGTACCTGAAATCATTGATAAAGCCCCAGGTAAATTTAGGTACCCCGTTCCCGATCGGCACGTAATCGCTCTGGTTGATGTGCCCGTCCTTGTTGACGTCCAGGTACTTGGCGTCGCCGGGGACATTGCCATAGACCGCGGCCGCAGCTGCTTCACTTGTTTTCCAGGTGCCCAGGAATTTGAACCCGGTGAATTCTCCCACTGGCTGGCCCACTTTCAGGATGGAGATATTTGCCTGCGGCTGACCGATCCCGTTTACGATGATATTATCCTGGCCATCCAGGTTCAACACTTTGTTGTCATTGAACGATATCTCGAAGTGGGTGGTCCAATTCAACCCGGTCGTTACAGGTTTGATAGGAGTACCCGTGATCCCGATTTCGATACCGCGGTTCTGGATGCCGCCGATATTCGTCTCGTAGCTTCCGCCCCCGAGATAGGCCGGTGTTTGGAAGAAATAAAGCAGGTTCGAGATCTTCTTCTTGTATGCGTCGATCGAAACGGTCAGGCGGCTATCAAGCATTGTCGCATCCAAGCCCACATCGGTTTGCAGGGTGGTTTCCCATTTCAGGTTGGTGGACACGGGAGGTCCGAGCGGCGTGCTGACGGACGGGGAACTCGATTCGTAATAATAGGCCGTTGGGCTCGTATTAATCTGCGCGATGGACGAATACGGCGGTACACCCTGGTTGCCTGTCTCTCCATAGCTGGCCCGGAGCTTGAATGAGTTGAACAACCTTGAATTCTCCATGAACTTCTCTTTGGAAAGCACCCAACCCAGACCTACTGATGGGAACGTGCTGTATTTTTTCGTCAGTACGGAAGAACCGTCGTCCCTTACGCTGGCGGTGAGCAGATATTTATCCTTATAGGCATAGTTGATCCTTCCCATGAAGGACTGAAGGCTGCTGGCAGAATAACCCGAAGTGGTTTGCTGAGACTGGCCCAGGCCGAGGTTGTAATAGCCCAACGCATACGTCGATAGGTTGGCTGACCTTGCATTCATGTTCTGGTTGGTCCCCTCCTGGTACTCATAAAGACCGACAACGGTAAGGGCATGATCGCCCCTGTTCAGTTTGTAGGTCAGGAAGTTACTGGTCTGGACCGCGCTACTCCATGTTGAGTTTCCCTGGGCATATCCCGCCGAGATGCCATTGACGACCGTCTGGCTGGTGTTCAAACCGAAGAACTGCCGATTCCATCCGTAATTGGTTTCATACGAATTGGAAGAGGTGAAGCTCAGGTTCTTTAGGATATGATACGTGATGACCCCCGTACCGAGCACGTCCGCATTGTTCCCATCCACCAACTGGTTTGTTTCCTGTGCCACCGGGCTTACGCTCAGGGTGCCATAGGAAGATTGGATGGTCAGCTGCCCGGTGGTCGGGTTACGAACGGGAGCCGTCGGGTCGAACAGGACAGCCGAGGCGAACGGATCGCCGCTATCCCCGGCATAGGCCGTATTTCGGCTGAACGGAACGGCGACGACGACGTTGAACTTCAGATCCAGCTTATCCTTGATCTTGAAGTCTAGGTTGGATCGCAACGTAGCCCTTTTATAATACTGGTTCAGCAGGATGCCGGGCTGATTGAGGAAATTGAAAGCAAAGAAATATTTCGAATTTGGTGAACCGCCGGATACGGACGCCTCATAATTCTCTACGATGGGCTTTTGTGTCGCCGCCTTCTGCCAGTCCGTTCCCGGGTTGGTCTTGAAGGCATTCAGTTGGGCGGCGGAGAAGGCCGGGGGTGCGTTGGAGGTAGATGCTATCTGGGTATTGACGGTGTTGGCGAAATCGTAGGCGTCCATCAGTTTCAGGTATTTCGGCATTTCGTCCTTCTGTACCCATGCGCCGACATTGAGGCGCGGAGCCCCATCGTGACCGGACTTCGTGGTGATGATGACCACCCCGTTGGACGCCCTTGAACCATAGATGGCCGTGGCGGAAGCATCTTTCAGGATTTCCAGGGATTCGATATCCGAAGGGCTGATCGATCCGAGATTGGCCCCGATATATCCGTCGATCACGTAAATTGGCTCATTGGAGCCGGTGATGGAGTTCACTCCCCTGATCCGCACGCTTAGCGGGGTTCCAGGCATACCGTTGGGACTTTCGACGGCTACCCCGGGGGTCGTTCCCTGAAGGGCTTGCTCGACCCTTACGAGGGGCCTTTTGGCGATCTCATCCGCTTTTACGGTGCTTATAGCTCCCGTAACATCTCTTTTTCTTTGTTCGCCATAACCTACTATCACAATTTCCCCCAGTGCCCTAATGTCTTGCCGTAGCTTGATTGTAAAATTATTACGTCCTTTTAACGGATACTCTTCCGGGAGATAGCCTATGAAACTGACCACTAAAACAGGTCTTGTCTCGTCTCCGGTATTGATATGAAAGTTTCCTGACTCATCTGTGACCGTAGCGATAGTGGTTCCTTTGAGGGACACTGTGGCGCCTGGCAAAGGTTGTCCATCTTCATTCATAATCCTTCCATGCACATCGGCAAGCGGATGGAGAGCGGAGCGGACACTATCAACGGACGGAAGGATTGGGGTTAATTCGATCAGAACCACGTTATCCTTGATCCGGTATGACAATGGCAGGCCCCGAAGGCAAATATCCAGGACGCTGGATAAAGGGGCGTCCTTCACCTCGATGCAAACGGTACGCGACTTATCCAATAAACTTTCATTCCATAAAAAAGAAAAGTCCGTCTGTTCTTCGATTAACCTGAAGGCCTTTTCAATTGTTATTTTCTTAGCCGAAATGGTAATGCTTTGAGAGAAGCTGTTTGCGCTCACGTGCAAAGAGACGCCGAGGATAAAAATGGCAGTAATTCTCATAACAAGCAGCAATTTCGTTGGCAATAAGCCTCTTTTACAGTTGGCTTTGCAATCTAAAGACAGTTTCATACTTTTGTATGGTTGAGTTTTGGGTGAAACATTCATTTTGCGAGTGACTGTTCTTTCTTGATGACTCAATGTTCCCGGGGCCAGACGCAATCAGGCTCCGGTTTTTTTTGAGTATAAGAAAATAATTGATTGGCTATTTTACCATATTAAATTAGTATTTGGTTAGAAAATAAGTACTGGCTTGATCCTATTACAGAATGGTAATTTTCTTTCCTTCTATTTTGTAATGGACTCCGTTTTCGCCCAGGAACTCCATTACTGTTGATAAGTTAACATCCTTGTGTATAAACCCGCCGACGCGTATATCCGGAACCTTCCCCTCAAAGACTACATCGACATCATACCACCGCGTCAATTGGCGCATGATTGTTTTCAGATCCATATTGCTGAATTGGAAACGGCCATTTTTCCAGGCCATCACTTCGTCTATATTTGTATCATCGACGACTCGTATGCCATCATCGTTACCATTGCCGAGTATGGCCTGTTGTCCGGGGCTGAGTATACTACTGTTCCTTCCCCTGATCACCTTTACGCTTCCTTCCAGTAGCGTGGTCTTCATCGCATCCTCATCGTTATACGCGTTGACGTTAAACCGGGTACCGAGCACCTGTATCATCTCGTCGCTGCCGGCCCTTCTTACCACGAATGGCATTTCCGCATTTTTCTTTATTTCAAAGTAGGCTTCCCCGGCTATTTCGACCCGCCTTTCCTTACCTGCAAAGGCGGTAGGGTATTTAATAGATGAGGCGGCATTGAGCCATACCTGGGTTCCATCGGCTAAGATCACGGTGGCCTTTCTGGCCCTCGGAGTGGTCAGTGTATTATAAAGGATCTCGGACGGCTTCCCGGTTACGGAAGAATAGTTGAGCTGGCCATTATTCAGTTTAGTGATCCGGGTGGTCCCCTGCGTGGCCAGGGAACCGTTAAGGGCACTGTCCAGGACGATTTGCCGCCCATCCGCCAGCGTAAGAATGGCGCCATCGTGACCGGGCGGAACGTCGTGTTTCTTAGGCGCATAGGTCTGGGCCATATCGGGTTTGGCCTCGCGCCTCATCCGGATATACGTTCCGGCGCCCAGCAAAAGGATGACCGAGGCAGCAAAGGCGATCCAGCGCCTCCTGTGGAGAGGAATGACGGGTGCGGACAAGGGCAACAGCTTCCCGGCTTCCCTCTCATTGACGCTGGCCAGTAGCGAAACAAAGACCTCTTTGCGATCATAATCCCTTGAACCATCGGAGAGAGAAGGGTCGGAAAAAGATCTTTTCAGTGCGCGCTCCAAGGCCTCGGGATCATATTCATTGTTTATCAGCTCGTACAATCTTGAAAAATCATCCGGGGTAATGCTGTCGTCCAGGTATTTCTGAATAAGATCCTCCAATGTGCTTTTTGACATATCCGTTTTTTGAGATGTGACCTTCAGTCAGGACGGACGAGCCGGGAAAAAGAGGACATCTGATCCTAAAAATCGATCGTTCCAAACCTAGGATAACAACAACTATCGCGGTCTTTTAATTTTCAGGTTCTCCGGTCCCGTTGCATCCGAGCCGCCCTTGGGTGGTACTTCCGGAGGATATTCCATTTGTCCATGCAAATGATAAAAAGTTAATTCGCTAAGATGCTCATTCAAAGGGTGTTGCGTGGAAGGAACTTTTTCATTTGTCTATGCAAATGGTGCGGAGAAAACTATGATGATCTGATGGGCGTCGGGGGGGAAATAGTGGGAACCTGGTGGTTTTATAGAAAATTAAGTAGGAAGGAAGCGACAAAAAACAATTTTCCGGGATCCTTCATAATTTCTTTCCTTAGCGCCATAAGCGCCCGGACCATATAGGTTTTGGAGGAGATCGTCGTGATATTCAGCCTTTTTGCAATTTCTACATGGCTTAATCCTTCTGATCGGCGCAAATTGAAGACTTGCCGGAGCCGGGATGGCAACTTACGAATAGCCGCATTCAAGGCCTCTCCTAACTCCTTTTGTTCCAGTATTTCTTCGGGGGAAGATTCATTATAAGCAAAATAATTAGTCAAAAATTCCTTGTTGGATTCATGGAAGATCCGCGTCCGGATCTGATCATGGACAAGATTCCTGGTTATCACAAATAAGTAAGATCTGAAATCCTTGACTTCCGTTAATTTTGTCCTGTTATCCCAGAGCTTTAGGAATATGTCCTGTGCCAGATCCTTTGCCTGTTCTGGTGTTTTTGTCAAACGTAACCCTGCTCCATACACCTGATCCCAATAACAATCAAATAATTGCTGGTAGGCTTGCATATCGCCTTGTGCTACTAATCGCAGCAATTCCTGTTCATTATGTAAATTTTCCTTTTCCAATTGGCAAGTGTAGAGATTGTATGACTATTTAAAAGTACATATTTCTACTTACTTATCAACGTACTGGAAAAGATTATCCATTGATTGCTTGAAAGGCGGACGCCGATTTATAGTATTGAACTCCGAATTCGACCAAATATGCGTGCGAAGTTCAATCATATTCCTTTTTTTATTAGAATCCTGTTTGTACTAGCGGATCATGACTGGTTTTGTGTTTGTGTTGGGACCAATATATTAAACAATTTTTATTAGACGGGTTTGCGTTCTTATTCTTTGCTGCAGGGGCTTTCTTAGTAAACAATGGTTTGAAAAAATCGGATTTTAAATCTGAGATGCAAATGGTACACTACCGCCCCGGTCGAAATTATGGAAAAGAGTATTCAATAGTCTCAGGGATTTTGTGCGTTGTTTCTGGGCTAATGCTTTTAACTGTGAAACCAAAATAATCCTGTAATTTTCATAGATTGGATATATTTGTTGTATTCCTGCTATGCCTGATATTACCTCAAATTTGACGTTGAAGCCGGCCTTTTTGGATGGCGGAGGCGAGATGGGTCGACTAACCCGCGAATACGATTGGTCAAGGTCTGAACTCGGAGAACCGGAGGCCTGGCCGCAAAGCCTCAAAACGACGCTTAGCATTGTGCTTCATACAAAATTTCCTATGTTCTTGTGGTGGTAACGGAGACTATGATGTCGAATACCGGACGATTGGGGTGGATGACGGCCGCATTCGCTGGGTGCGGGCCAAGGGAAAGGTTTATTTTGATGACCAGGGCAGACCGACGCGTTTTATTGGCTCCGTGCTGGACATTACGGATGAAAAGATCAATGAGCAACGAAAGAATGATTTCATCGCCATGGTAAGTCACGAGCTAAAGACACCGTTGACATCACTTACCGCATACATACAACTACTTCTTAGGGGCAGCGAGCAGGCGGGAGAAAACCTGGAAACCGACATCTTGATCAGGGCTAATGTACAAACGAAAAAGATGACGAGGATGATCAATGGCTTTCTTAATCTTTCCCGCCTGGAGTTGGGCAAGCTCGAACTCAGCCTCACCGCATTTCTGATGGACGACCTGATCAGGGAAGCGATTTCAGACATTACGGTTGGGATGGAAGCCAGGAATTTTGAATTTTTACCCGGTTGCCCGGCAGCGGTGACGGCGGATAAAGAAAAGATCGGGGCGGTTATCATTAATTTCCTATCCAATGCGGTCAAGTACTCGCCAAACGATAAAAAGATCAATATTGCGTGCCGGGATGGGGATGGGGAGATTATTGTAAGCGTAACCGACCAGGGTTTGGGGATCAAGCCGGAAGATATCCCATATGTGTTCGACAGGTTCTACAGGGTCGAAAATGACAAAACAAAGGATATCTCCGGGTTCGGCGTCGGTCTCTATTTGAGCGCCGAGATCATCAAATGTCACCACGGGAGGATTTGGGTGGAAAGTGTGTATGGCAATGGTTCGACCTTTTACTTCAGCCTTCCCAATTTGAGGTTGACCATTAGTCCCCTGTTGGGATGATGTTGCAACCTTGCCAATCTCGATCTGCGTTGCTGAATAGGCGCTGATATGATTCAACGAAACAATATAGGAGCGATGAATGCGTAAAAACTGATCGTTGGAGAGCTTTTCTTCAAAATAGGTCAAGGTTTGGTAGGTTATGATGGAACCGTCAGCATCATCCGAAAGAACGGTGTTGCAGAAATCATTCGGACTAACCCCATTTGCAAAGCATTCTCTTATGGCTTCAACTGAGTGGCATTCGATGTCAACGATCAAATTGACTAAATAATCCATATTAAAGGTACCAATTGTAAATAAATGCTTTATATTGATAAAATGAAAGCCGCGATTCGCTCAAAATATGGTTCATCAGACGTCTTAAGTATAAAAGACGTGGGAATGCCAATTCCTGCCGACAATGACGTGTTAATAAAAGTATATGCGACTACAGTCAACAGAACCGATCTCGGTATACTTCGGGGGACGCCATTTCTTATCCGATTGTTTACAGGGTTATTCAAGCCACGCTTAGCGGTCACCGGGACAGATTTTGCAGGACTAATAGAAGCAATCGGCAAAAATGTAACATTTTTTAAAATAGGGGATAAGGTTGCAGGATTTAGTGGAATGGGATTACAATCTCACGCTCAATATCTGGCAGTACCGGAGACCATGGCAATAATCATAATCCCTGACACGCTAACTTACGCTCAGGCAGTGGCTTGCCTGGAAGCGCCTTTCTATGCTCTTGGCGGTATCAACAAGATCAGCCCAAAGGCCGGACAAAAAGCGCTTGTTATTGGTGCAACGGGCGCGATTGGCTCATCAATCGTTCAGATTTTGAAGTTGTATGGCACTAATATTACCGCAGTATGTGGTAGCGAAAACATTGAATTGGTAAAATCATTAGGTGCGGATAAAATAATCGATTACAAAAAGGATGATTTTACCAAAGAAAACGAGAAATATGATTTTGTCTTTGACGCTGTAGGCAAAAGCAGCTTTTTCAGGTGCGAACCACTTTTAAAGGAGAAGGGCATATATATTCCGGCAGATGGGTTCCTGAATGTATTTCTAGCACTCATTACGCCAGTATTTGGCGGAAAAAAGGTCATATTTCCTCCTCCTAAAAACATAAAGTCCGGCATAAGTTTTATTAGGGGCCTGGTTGAAAAAGGGCAGTTCAGGCCGGTCATAGACAGAACGTATCCATTTGATAAGATATTGGAAGCATATAGATACGTGGCAACGGGTCAAAAAATTGGGAATGTTATTATTGCAATGGACATACATTAGTTGCCCATCCAGAGGAGCTTTATCCCGCCTCACTCTATGTGCCGGCTGCCTGTATCAAAAGCGAACATCCAGTGTATCGAAAACGAACGATCCCTGGCCGTTTTTTTTTGGGAAGCAATTAATAATCAGAGACTATTCATACCGGATTAATTGTTGTTGGCCAAGCTTGAATGATTTATTTGCTCATTTCGAGTCATATAAAACAGTATGCTCAGAAACTATTTTAAGACCGCGTTGCGCAATATCATGAGAAATAAAACCTTCTCGTTTATCAATATTTGTGGATTAGGCCTTGGAATTGCATGCAGCTTGTTTATTTACTTGTGGGTACAGGATGAGTGCAGGTACGATGATTTTCATGCAAACGGCAAGCGGCTGTATAAAGTAATTGTAAATAATAAGGAGAAAACCGGAAACATATCAAGCAGCGCAGAATATTCTCCCGGTCTTCTTGCCGAAGCCCTCAAAAAAGAAATCCCTGAAGTTGAATTTGCCGCCATGGTGGCATGGGAAGATGATCTCTTGTTTACAGTCAACGAAAAGAGTGCTAAGGAAAACGGGCGCTATGCAAGCCCTGATTTTTTCGAAATGTTCAGCTTCCCATTGTCGCAGGGAGATGCCAAAACAGCATTGTCATCGCCTGACAATATCGTTATTTCGCAAAAGCTGGCAGATAATTATTTCGGTAAGCAAAACCCTATTGGCAAAACTGTTCGGATAGATGGTAAAAGAGATTATATTGTCAGTGGGGTGGCAGCCAATGTGCCTGAACAGTCTTCTATCAAATTCGACTTTATGCTGCCCATCCAGCACTTCTTTGACGATAACCAATGGCTTGTTTCCGGGTGGGGCCATTACGGGCCCGCAACTTATGTAATGCTGCATGCAAATGCATCATTTGAAAATGTAAATACAGAGATCAGAGGTTTTATTTCGCAACATGATGAAAAGGAAGGTGATAAAACGCTCTCACTTCAGTCATATAAAGACATGTACCTTTATTCACGGTTCACCAATGGCGTTGCAGATGGTGGAAGGATAGAATACGTGAGGCTTTTCTCAATTATCGGTATTTTTATCTTGCTTATTGCGTGCATCAATTTTATGAATCTTGCAACGGCGAGAAGTGTAAAGCGCGCAAAGGAAATAGGCGTGCGTAAAGTTGTAGGGGCGCGGAAAAGTTTGTTATTCAGCCAATTTTTATTAGAGGCTTTTGTGACAACATTTTTGGCTGTTTTGCTGTCCGTTGTTTTGGTAAAATTATTGTTACCCGCTTTTAATTCTATTACAGAAAAACATTTATCGTTGCATATTTTCGACCCGTTTTTTATTTTTGTGCTGTTTTGTCTAGCCATTGCAACAGGCGTTATCGCGGGCAGCTATCCTGCGTTATTTCTTTCGTCGCTCAAGCCGCTCACCGTTCTGAAAGGTTCGCTTAAGTTCAAGCAGAGTGACGTCTTATTTCGGAAAGGGCTGGTTGTTTTTCAGTTTACATTTTCTGTCATATTAATTGTATGCACTGCAATCGTTTATAAACAGATGAATTATGTCCAGACAAGGAACTTGGGACTTGACCGGAGCAATATTATTTACATTCCATTAGAAGGTGAACTTGCGAAAAAATATGATGTTTTTAAGAGTGAAGTACTGGCAACCGGGCTTATTCAGGATATTTCGCAATGCACCACCATCCCAACAAATGTGCACACGTGGTCGTATGGTTATAGCTGGGCCGGAAAAGATCCAAATGAAAAGATAAAATTTATGGAAATTCATGTCGGCTATGATTTTATTAAAACAATGAGAATACAGTTGAGTGCAGGTCGGGATTTTTCTTCTGAGTATGGCACTGACTCTAGCAATTTTGTTATAAACGAAGAAGCTGCGAAGCGGATGAAGCTGAGACATCCCATAGGCGAAACGATTTCTCAACGGGCAAATGGAAAAATCATCGGGGTAATAGACAATTTTCATGCCCGTTCTCTTCACGATCCTATTGAACCCCTGATCATAAGCCTGCGGGAAAAACCTGAAGGCGGAGTTGCTATCATTCGGGGACAACCTGGCAGAACAAAGCAGGTATTGGCTACTCTGGAAACTGCTTTTAAAAAATTCAATACAAAATTTCCTTTCGAATTCAGTTTCGCAGATGATCATTTTGCGCATCAATACCGCAGCGAAATGATGATAGGGCAGCTTGCAGATATCTTTGCTTTCATCGCGGTTTTTATCTCGTGCATGGGCTTGTTCGGCTTGTCGATGTTCACGGCTGAGCAGCGTACTAAAGAAATAGGCATACGCAAAGTGGTGGGCGCTTCAGTTGCACGAATTGTGGTTATGCTTTCAAAGGATTTTTTACTTCTTGTGGTCGTCGCTTTTGTCATCGCTACACCTTTTGCATGGTGGGCAACGAATAAATGGCTGCAGGGTTTTGCCTACAGGACAGATATTGGCTATGTAGTGTTTGTATTATCAGGTATTGCCGCGATTGCAATTGCGCTCGCCACAATCAGTTTTCAGGCAGTTAAAGCAGCAATGGCAAATCCGGTGCGGAGCTTGAGAACGGAATGAGTACATTTACATATGCCATCCCGAAATTCTTCTCCCCTGGACCATTTTTGGAGCTTGGAAAGCAAAGATGCATTGCAGATGCTGTCCTGTTCGGATGGTGGGCTATCGGCGTCGACGGCAGAGGACAGACTAAAGAGCTATGGGCCCAATACGTTGAAGGGGGCCTCACACTCCTCGGCCATTTTGCTGTTCCTGTCTCAGTTTAAAAGCCCCATAACTTTGTTATTGATTGCTGCAGCCTTGTTGTCGATGGGGCTGGGGGACCTGACGGATGCGGTCATTATTCTGATCATTATCTTAATCAGCAGTTTTTTGGGTTTTTGGCAGGAGAAGGGGGCGGCATATGCGGTGGAGGAATTGCTGAAGATGGTGCAGATCCGGTGCCGTTTGGTAAGGGATGGCGTCGAAAATGAATGGCCGATGGAGACGGTGGTGCCGGGGGACGTCGTTATCCTTTCTGCGGGCGATGTGATCCCTGGTGATAGTTTGTTGCTGGACAGCAGGGAATTGTTTATCGATGAGGCGGCTTTTACGGGTGAGACTTTTCCCGTGGAAAAGAATGCGGGGACTGTGGCGGCGGATACGCCATTATCCGGGCGAAGCAATACCTTATTCATGGGATCGCACGTGATCAGCGGGAAGGCCCGGGCGCTTGTGGTACGGACGGGTAAGCATACCGAATTCGGCAAAATATCGGAAAGGTTGCGCCAGCGGTCGCCGGAAACAGATTTTGAAAAGGGTATCAGGCACTTTGGCTATATGCTCATGGAAATCACGCTGCTGCTCGTGCTGATCATATTTGCCATAAACGTATTGCTGCACAAACCGGTGCTGGATTCGTTCTTGTTTTCACTGGCGCTGGCGGTCGGGCTAACCCCGCAATTGTTGCCGGCCATTATTACGGTGAACCTATCGGCAGGGGCGAGGGCGATGGCAAAAAAGAAAGTCATCGTGAAGCGCCTGTCTTCGATCGAGAATTTTGGCAGCATGAATATTCTTTGTTCGGATAAGACGGGGACGATCACGGAGGGGAAGGTGACGATTAAAGATGCGTTGGATATTACGGGTCAACATTCGGAGAAGGTGTTGCAGTATGCCGGGCTGAATGCGGCTTTGCAACAGGGGTTCCGCAACCCTATCGACGAGGCGATCTGCGCGGTATGTAAGCCTTTGGCCGTCGCCTATACGGTGCAGTGTGAGATACCTTATGATTTTATCCGAAAGCGGTTGACGGTGCAGGTGAAAGACGGGACGGAGAGTTTTGCGATCACCAAGGGGGCGCTGGGCGTGACGTTGGACATATGCATGACGGCGGAGACGGCGAAAGGGGAACTTTTGCCGCTATGGCGGGGGCTTCGCTGTTCCTGCCTTTCCTGCCTCTATTACCCAAACAGATCTTGCTGACGAACCTGTTGACGGATTTTCCCGAGATGACGATCGCGACGGATCGGGTGGATGCGGTGGCGATTGAAAAACCGCGGCGCTGGGATATCAAATTTATCCAGCGGTTTATGCTAATCTTCGGGTTGTTGAGCTCGGTCTTTGACTACCTGACTTTCGGCGTGCTGTTGTATTTTATGAAAGCGGGGGAAAAGGTCTTTCAGACCGGTTGGTTTATCGAGTCGGTGGTGTCCGCTTCGTTGATCGTGCTGGTGGTGCGTACCCGCCTGCCCTTCCTGAAAAGCCCGCCCGGCAAATATTTGGCCATGGCGACGGCGCTGATCGTATTGGTGGTGATCGGGTTACCTTTTACGCCAGTGGCGGAACTGATGGGCTTTGTCCCGATGCCAGTGTCGTTCTATGGCTGGATGCTGCTGATCGTGGCAGCCTATATCGGATTGGCAGAGGTGGTAAAACAGTGGTTTTATAAGAGGCTGCAAAATAAATGAAGCAATGGGTAGGGAACCGCATAACAACAATTCCGGGTTCGTCAGGGACATTATCATCGGTATGTCCGACGGGCTGACGGTTCCTTTTGCGCTTACCGCGGGGCTGAGCGGGGTTCTGAGTACCAATCATCTCATTATTGTGTCCGGGTTAGCCGAGATTGCGGCCGGTTGTATTTCGATGGGGCTGGGAGGCTACCTGGCGGGTGAATCTGAGGTCGAGCATTATGACAGCGAGTTGAAAAAGGAATTTAGCGAAATCGAGAGCGTCCCGGACACCGAGTTGAAAGAGGTACAGGATATTCTTGTCGATCTTGGGGTGGAAGAATCGCTGAGTAGTCAGGTGGCGCTGCAAATCAGCAAGAATAAGGGTCGATGGGCTGACTTTATGATGAAGCTCGAATTGAACATGGAGAAGCCGGCAAGAAACCGGGCGGCAAAAAGTGCGATGACAATCGCGCTGTCTTATTTGGTGGGCGGTTTTATACCCCTATTCCCGTATCTCGTTTTTAAGGATAGCAGGGACGGGCTGTACGCGTCCTGCGCGGTCACCATCCTCGCGTTGATGTTTTTCGGGTATTTTAAAAGTAAAGTGACAGGGCAGCCGTTGATAAAAGGAACGATCAAGGTGGCCATGACGGGAATCATTGCTGCTGCTGCCGCATACCTGCTGGCAAAAGCGGTTAGTTGAGGAATGCCTCATTTCACCTCAGGGTTTCCCTGGAATAATGCTAAGTCATGCCATATTACGATACTCCGATCGATGGGGTCATCATCAGTTCTGCTGAATTGGCAGGGACCTGAATGACATGAATGAGATGCAGGTCCGCGTGGATGGCCTGGGCCAGGGCGGCTTTTATGACGCAGGTCTGCCCGGGGGATGACAACGCTCAGGTTGGTGGGCGGGGGGAGAATGGTAATCATGTTCTTTTCTGACGAATGTCAGCTAACGGCAGTCCGTGCTCAGCTACTTTTACTTTTTAAAAAAGCTTTTAATGAAAAAAGGAAATTATGTATCGGCGGAGGAAGCGTTGTCGGTTGTTCAAACCGGTGACCGGGTCTTCATTCATGGCAGCGCGGCAACACCGGTACCGCTGGTGAAAGCCTTGCAGGCGCGGCACAAAGAGATCCATCATGTCGAGCTGATCAGCATTACCACTATGGGCGACCTGGATTTTGATAACCCGGTTTGGCGGGAGAGTTTTTTCTTCAATTCGCTGTTTGTGTCCGCAAATACGCGTAAGGTGGCCAATAGTATGAACGGCGACTATGTACCCATCTTCCTGAGCCAAATCCCGCAACTATTCAAACGGAATATTTTGCCCTTGGATGTAGCGCTGATCCAGGTCTCAGCGCCGGATGCCCACGGCTATTGTAGCTTGGGGACTTCGGTAGATATTGCGCGTGCTGCCGTGGATACGGCGAGGCACATAGTCGCGCAAGTGAATCCGCGGATGCCGAGGACACATGGGGATAGCTTCGTGCATATACGGGATATCGATGCCCTGGTACTGCACGAAATGGAGTTGCCGGAATTGAGCTGCGACGGCGGCGGAAGCATTCTTACCGGAAAGATAGCTTATCATGTAGCATCGTTGATTGAAGACGGGGCCACGCTTCAATTGGGGATCGGTAATATTCCGGATCAGGTCCTGAAGAACCTGACAGGCCATAAAAATCTTGGCTTGCATACGGAGATGTTGTCGGACGGGGTAATCCCACTGATCGAATCGGGTGTAGTCAATAATCGGAAGAAAAAATTGAATGTCGGGCGTTCGGTAACGTCTTTTATAAACGGCACCCGGAAGTTATTTGATTTTGTGGACGACAACCCGGAGATGCGGGTGATGGATATCGCCTATGTGAATGATACGAGCATTATTCGGCAAAATCCGAAAGTGACGGCGATCAACAGCGCGATAGAGATCGATCTGACGGGTCAGGTCTGCTCGGATTCGATAGGAACCTATCAATATTCGGGGATCGGCGGGCAGATGGATTTTATGCGGGGAGCTTCCTTGTCGGAAAATGGGTTACCGATCATTGCGATGCCGTCGGTGACGTCAACGGGAATTTCGCGGATCGTGCCCTTCTTGCAAGAGGGGGCGGGTGTCGTTACAACAAGGGGGCATGTGCATTGGGTGGTGACGGAATACGGAAAGGTGGATCTGTTTGGGAAAAACCTGAAGCAGCGGGCCCAGGTCTTGATCGGGATAGCGCATCCGGAGCACCGGGAATGGTTGGAGAAGGCGTTTTATAAAAGGTTTAAAGGCGAAGGTTCAAATGCCCTAATATAGCAAGTTTTGTAATTTCTGTACATCGGTGATATGGACCTTTCCATCCTGCATGTCGATGAGTTTCTCACCCTTAAAGTCGCTGAGCGTACGGATTAGGGATTCGGTCGCCGTGCCGATATACTGGGCTATATCTTCGCGGGAGATGGATAGGAGCACGGGAGTGCTTCTTGTTTTGACGTCTGCAGTTAAGATGGCGAATTTCGCGTGAATATCCAGGAGGCCCCTGGCAACGCGTTTGCGCAAGGAACCGTAGGCGAGACTGAGGAGGCGTTCTTCTTTTTCCTTGACATTGAGGGCTATGAGGCGGATGAACTTGCCGGCGACGGAAAGGTCCCGGTAGAGGGCATCCACAAATTCATCTTTCGGGAAAAGGGCGACCTCAGCGTCTTCAAGCACGATCGCCGAATCTTCGTACGATTTGTTTTCCAGCAGGGGCAAGTAGCCGATATAGTCGCCAGCGATGTAAAGATTGGTGATGTATTCTTTGCCGTCTTCGTTGATGCGGAAGGCTTTGATCTTGCCGCTTTTCAGGAGGTAAAGGTATTTAGGACGTTTGCCTTCCTGATAGAGGACCATTTTTTTGGATAGTTCCTGGGTTTCGGCAGTAGTTGGATCGAGGCGGATGACGCCGGAGTTGTTGAGATCGGTGATAAATTCGCTGGCGCCTTTTTCATCTCCGGAATATTTGGCCTGGAGGACATCATTTTTTTTTAACCGGATCTCGATTGCGTTGAGCAGTTCGATGTCGTCGAAGGGTTTGGTGATATAGTCGTCGGCGCCCATTTCCATGCCTTTCCGGAAATCGATGCGTTCGGTTTTGGCCGTGAGGAAGATAAAGGGCGTTTCCAGCGTGGCTTCATTTTTACGGAGCAGGTGGAGAACGCCGTAGCCGTCTAGCTCGGGCATCATGATGTCGCAGACGATGAGCTCTGGTTTTTCTTTCAGGGCGATTTCCACCCCCTTTTTTCCATTTGGCGCGGTGAATACCTCGTACCCAGCCAGGGTAAGTATCTCAGCGATGTTTTCCCGGATATCGTCGTGGTCGTCAATTACGAGTAGTCTGCGCATGGAAGAAGATTTGTATCCGGCAATACTACGGAATTTCAGGTAGTCAGGCAAATGACGGGGATCAGGGTCTCGCCTGATTGGGGTCATATCCGGGGCAGCGGGAGTCGGGTAATTCAATGGTGACACGGGTACCCTCACCGAGGGTACTTTCGAGGTGGATGGTTCCTTGTAACAGGTTGAGATAACGTCGGACGATGTGCAGGCCCAGGCCCGTGCCTTCGATATTGATGACGTTGGCGCCCCGGAAGAAACTGCTAAAGAGGTTTTGTTGGTCTTCGGTGGAAATGCCGATGCCGTTGTCGAGGATGCGGAGAAAGAAGCC
>Ga0302218_10000259_pt1 | contig 19443 bp, 20 predicted proteins | sample II_Palsa_E1_1_FD_194567 | JGI IMG/M metagenome (GOLD analysis project Ga0302218, IMG submission 194567) | Peat permafrost microbial communities from Stordalen Mire near Abisko, Sweden - II_Palsa_E1_1 | ecosystem: Environmental > Terrestrial > Soil > Palsa > Peat permafrost | place: Sweden... | reverse complement strand
GCTGCGCCCGGGCGGTTCAAGTATGCAGACGTCAATCATGACGGGCAGATCAATACGGACGACCAGACTTTCTTTGGAAATCCGAATCCGAAATTCACGGCTGGCCTGAATATCTCGGTCAGCTATAAAGATTGGGATCTCTACATGTTCTTATATACCTCCATCGGTAACAAGATCCTGAATGAAACGAAGTTGTCAACCGATTTCCCGCAGACCTTCGGCAACCAGATCAGCAAGGCCGTCGCCCTCAACTCGGCCCGATTGATCGGCGCGAACGGACAGCCTACGAATATCAACGATTCCTCCGCCCATGTCGCCAACCCGGGGACCGGGATACCCATGCTGGAACAAAGCGCCGATTTCAGCAACTCGGCGGTCTTTAGTTCCTATATTATGGAGAGTGGTTCCTTTCTCCGGTGCAGAAACCTGACGATCGGTTACAATATCATGTCCGATGGCATCAAGCGCCTACGCTTTGACAGGATAAGAGTATATGCCCAGGCGTTGAACCTGTTTACGATCACCAAATATTCAGGACTGGATCCGGAATTGAATCCCGGTTCCAATAACTCGTTTGGCATTGATGGCGGCGTGTACCCGAATAATCAAAAGAGCTACAATGTCGGTGTAAGTGTGACGATACATTAATTTATTCTGATAAAACTAAAATTATATGTCAAGAATCTTAAAGTGGATAGTGCCTGCCTTTGTGATCCTGCTCGCGGGCATCATTTACGCATGTAATAATAAATTGAACCTGCAGCCGCAAGGATCCCTGCTTCCGTCAAATGTCACCAATAATTCCGGCGTCCAGGGTTTATTGATAGGTGCCTATGCCCTTTTGTCCGGTGAAAATGTACCCGGTGCCAACCTTGGAAATGGAAGCGGCGCGTCCAATTACGTCTACGGGAGTGAATGCGCCGACGATGCCTACAAAGGCTCTACTCCCTCCGACCAGCCCGATGCCATACCCTTGATGACCTGGTCGTTGGCGGAATCAGGAACCAGTTTATATCTTGATGAGAAATGGACCGTTCTTTACACGGGTATCCAGCGGGCAAATGACGTGATCCGCACCATGCGCGAGTCCCCCAGTATTTCTTCGGCCGATACAGTGGAATACGCGGCGGAAGCCAGGTTCTTACGCGGCTATTATCATTTTGAAGGGAAAAAGATCTTTAACAATTTCCCTTACGTCAACGAGTTCATTCAATATTCTGCCGACAACCTGGACGTACCGAACTATACCAACGGATCTTACATCAATATCTGGCCGGACATAGAAGCCGACCTGACTTACGCTGTGAATAATCTGCCGGGCACGCAACCCAATATCGGAAGGGCAAATAAATGGGCGGCCATGGCTTTTCTCGCCAAAGCCTATATATACCAGCATCAGTACGACAGTGCTCTAACCCTATTGCAACAGGTGATCACCAACGGTACCACGGCACTGGGTACGCCCTATTCACTTGAGCCCATTTATGAAAGTAATTTTAATCCCGCGCAGAAGAACGGTCCTGAAAGCATTTTCGCCTGCCAGGCATCCGTCAACGATGGGTCGGCCACCGCGAACAACGGCGGGAACGGCGATACGGGCGACGAGCTAAATTTTCCCTACAATCATGGCCCCGGCTGTTGCGGATTTAATAACCCCTCCTGGAACCTCGTTCAGGCCTTTAAGACCGACCCTAACGGACTCCCCTATCTGGATGGCAGCTATAACAATTCTCCCCTGATCAGCGACCCCGCGGGCGCCCCCTGGTCCGGTACAGTAGACCCCCGGCTCGATTGGGTGGCCGGCCGGCCGGGCGAGCCTTTTTTTGACTGGGGTACCATCGATTCCACCTGGGTTCGCGATCTCGCCGATGATGGCCCGTTCGTTCCCAAGAAGAATTCCTACGCCCTGAGCCAACAGGGTACGTATTCTTCTACTGAAACCGTATTCTGGGGCGCTGCCGAAGACGATGCGAATAATGTCAACCTCTGCCGTCTGGCCGATGTCATCCTATGGGCCGCAGAATGCGAGGCGCAAACCGGCAACCTCGACCAGGCAGAGACCTACGTCAACATGATTCGCGCACGGGCCGACAATCCGAATGGCTTTGTGTATCTGAATGCTACGTATAACGCCAGTACCAGCACCTATTCCCCGCAAACGACGCCGGGGGCCAATTATAAGGTCGGCCAATATCCTCCGGGCGCCTTTACCGCTATGGGGCAAACGGCGGCATTGAATGCGATCTATATGGAAAGGAGGCTGGAACTCGGGATGGAAGGCCAGCGTTTCTTCGACCTGGCACGATGGGACAACGGGGCGGGCACTATGGCTGCCACGCTGAACGCCTATGTCGGTGTTGAAAAGAACAGGACCGGATTCTGGCGCGTGAACAATACCGCTACCTTCACAAAAGGGGTCAATGAATATTTTGCCATCCCGCTGAGTGAAATACAGGCAGAAAATGCTACCGGTAAGGTTTACCTGATGCAAAATCAGGGTTACCAATAATTTAATTACCGGTCTCTTTCACGGGCCTAAGCTGGCGGCCAACACTGCCGGCTTAGGCCTGTTTGTTTGCCTCGGTCGCCGAAGCCCCGCACAGGCCAGCCCCGACCAACCCGCCCCGGTCCTTCGCACCCGCCCTCAGGCACGCTGTTCCCGACCCAATCTCATTTGTCTGTGCAAATCCAATTTCCCGAAAAACACATACCCCGGGGCGCGCGAAAGGCCGGCCCCCTTTTTTTTAGGTTCGCCCGGTAAAAACACCCCTTTTGCGCGCAGCTTTTGGAAAAGCCGCGCAATTTCGTAAATTACCCAAGATGTCCACCACTACGAACTGGTCAGTAGCCATCCGGCCCTTGCTCAAAAAATACAAGGGAAAGAAACATCCGCTGGAATATGACAACCTGTACCAGCTGATCGTCATGGTCGTGCTCTCTGCCCAATCGACCGACAATCTTGTCAATGCAAAAGCGCCGGGGCTGTTTAAGGCGTATCCCGACATGTCCGAGCTGGGGAAAGCCACGAAGGGAAAATTGTTTCCACACCTGCAGGGCATCCGCAACTTTGCCCACAAAGCAGATTGGCTCGTCAAAATGGCCAAAGACATCAAACAAGACAGCCATATCCCGCTCACACTTGACAAACTCACCGCCCTGCCCGGTATCGGCAGAAAATCCGCCAACGTGATCCTTCGGGAAGCCGGCCGCCCACCGGAAGGTATCATCGTCGACCTCCATGTCATGCGCGTTGCCCCAAGGCTGGGGATCGCGGATGGGAAAGACCCGAAGGAAATGGAAGCGCAGCTGATGGAAAAGCTGCCAAAGAAGGAATGGGACGCCGGCATGGCGATGTCCTTCCTGGGCCGGGAGATCTGCCGGCCAAAACCCGAATGTACCCGTTGCTTAATGAACCCTGTTTGTACTTTCTACCAGGAAAGTCTCTGAAATAAACCCCAAGCCCTGAATCATGAAGCAACCTGAACCGGCGGCATTCGCCTCTCTATTGACTGTCCTTAACCAGCTTTATTCTTTGAGCCCCGAAGCGGAAGAATATCTCCGGGACCATGTTACTCCCTGCACCGTCGCGAAAAGAAAGCTCCTGCTGAAGGAAGGAATGACCTGCGAACACATCTATTTTATCGTTAAAGGGGCGCTTCGGGGATTTACCCGGGAGGGAGTAAAAGATATCACCACCTGGATAACCGTAGAGAACGAACTGGTGTCCTCGATCCTAAGCCTCGACGAACAGGTGAAAGCCATCGAGAATATCCAGGCCCTGGAAAAATGCGAGCTGCTTTCGCTTAGGCTCGCAGAACTCGAGACGATGTACGAGCGGTTCCCCGAATGCAATATCCTTGCGCGTAAGATCTTGCAGCGCTATTATGCCGATGCGGAAAAGAGGGCGTTTATAGCCCGGTTGACAAAAGCGGAGAACAAATACCGGTATTTTCTTATGCGGCATCAGACTCTTTCCAATCGTATCCCGCTGAAGTATATCGCCTCTTTTCTAGGGGTCACCCTGGAGACCCTAAGTCGCATCCGAAAGAGATTCTCTTCGAAGAGCTAAACGCCGGACGACCCGCCGCACCCCTAGGCGTTCAAACCCAGTCTTCTCGAAATATTGGAATTGAAAACGTTGTCGGGATCGTATTTCTTCTTGATCGCCAGCCACTCCGTGTGCTGTGGATACATTTTCTTGAACATGGGTTCCGCCAGCAACGCATCCTTCCCGAGATACAACCGCCCTCCTGCCTCAAGGACCTTTGCATCCAGCTTGGGCGTGAAGGTGAGCAGCTGCCTGGTCACCGGAAAATCAATGGCGAGCGTATACCCCTTAAAGGGAAAAGATAAGATCCCCTGCCCATCCCCCATGCGCTTAAAAACATTCAAAAACGGCGTGCACCCGCTCCCCGCAATCATTTCCAGGATCTCCGTCAGGTTCTTTTTGCCATTCTCCTCCGGGATCACGAATTGGTATTGGATAAAACCCCGCTTGCCATATCCCCGGTTCCAGTTGTTGATGGCGTCAAGCGGGAAAAAGAACTTCTCGTAATGCACAAACTCCTTTGGCGAATTCTGGACAAAGCCTATCACCTTGTTCAGGATTCGTACCGTAACGCCATTTAGCGTGAACGACGGGAAGAAGAAAGGCACCCCCAGCTTGCCCGTCGAATGGAGCTTTAGCGGGTTGGCTTTTAGCTTTTCGGGAAGCTCGTCCAGCTTGGCGGGATTCCCCAGCGTCAGCACGCCGCCCCCCAGCTTGCTCCCTTTGGCGAGCGCATCGATCCAGGCTACCGAGTAGTTATAGTCGCGATCATACTTATCCAGCGCCTCCAGCATATGATCGAGGTTCTTGATGACCATCGATTTTTGCTTAAAATAGGTCGTCTCGATCTTCCTCAGCCGGATCCTTGCTTTCAGGATAACACCCAACAGGCCCAGTCCGCCAAAATTAGCCCAGAACAGATCGCTGTTCCCGGTCCGTGAGGCTTCGACCGTCTCGCCATCCGCCAACAGGATCGTGAAGGATAAAACGCAGTTTACAAAGGAACCATCGATATGATGGGCCTTCCCGTGAATATCGTTGGCAATGGCCCCGCCGATGGTGACGAATTTTGTGCCGGGACAGATCATCGGCAGCCACCCCTTCGGACCAAAGACCGTAATGATCTCTTCCAGGCTGACGCCGGCCTCGCATTCCAATATTCCTTCCTTTTCGTCAAAATAGAGGAAATGGTTAAGTTTCGTGCAGATGGCAACATAACGGTCGTCGTTGATGGCCTGATCGCCATAACTCCTCCCTAGCCCACGGGCAATCAGCGGCGTCTTTTTCAGTTCCGTTCTCAGGTCCTCCTCGATTCTCGGAAACAAGGAAATGGACTCACTCACAGGGTAATTGCCCCAACCCGCTAGCTTCTCTTTGCGCTCGGCTGCCATTGTGATACAGGTTAGTTTTCGGGCTCAAGATACCCCAAAAAGTAATATCTTGCGGCCGACATCTTCTTTAACCTTTTATTAACCGTAAGGAAGATACTTTTGTCAACCGGAACAATGAATTCAACCACAAGTGACATTATGAAGAAATTTGTTTTTACTGTCATAGTAATACTGGCCGCTACTGCTGCTTTCGCTCAAAACAGGCGTACTCAAAATCCCAATAAACCCTCCGCTAACACCCCAGCCCAGGATACTACTTCCGCACTCACAAAGGCCCTAAAAAATGCGCCGCCCCCTGCCGAGCCCGCTAAGCCCGGCAAAAAAGATTGGAGTAAGATCAAGCCCGATCCGAGGAAATCCCAGGACCATTTTATGGTAGAGCTCGGTTATGATAACTGGGTCGGCTCTACGGATAGCATGAATATCAAAGGATTTAACCACAGCGAGAATGTTTACCTCATGTATGCGTGGCCGTTTAAGACGGATGGCCGCCTAAGCTTGGCTGCCGGTGTTGGCCTGGGTTCCAGTAATATCTATTTCGCCCACCAGGAGGTCGAGGTTGCCAACTATAATAACATGACCCTGGCTTTTCCTGACGAAGGAGGGGAGTCCCATTACAAGAAATACAAGCTGACGACTACCTACCTCGAATTCCCGGTCGAGCTGAGATTTGCGCTGGATCCCGAACATATGGACCATAGCTGGAAATTTGCATTCGGTGCCAAGGTCGGCTTGATGCTAAGCGCGTACACCGTGGGTAAGACCTTGCTGTATCCCACCGGCGCGGTGCAGGGAAACTATACGGTAAAGTATAGCTCCAAGCAATTCTTTAGCACGGCCGAGATCACTCCGACGATCCGCGTCAGCAAGGGTGTTATCGGCTTCTTTGCCCAGATCCACGCCAACCCCCTCATTAAAGCCTCCGCAGGACCGGCCGTATTCCCCATTTCCGGGGGTATCGTCCTCAGCGGATTATAAATAATGATACCTCATTCCGTCCGCCGGCGCGCCGGCGGATTTTTTTTGCCCCTCATTCCCAGCTTCAATGCTTAATTTTGCCCCTCAGCAAATAAATTGTCAACGTTTTGTTAGATAAGAAAAATAGCATTCAAAAGGAAGAGAAGGCGATCCTGGTCGGCATAGTGGACAAGACCCAAACGGAAGAGCAGGTACAGGAATACCTGGACGAACTCGCTTTTTTGGCCGAGACCGCCGGCGCCATCACCGTCAAGCGGTTTACCCAGAAATTGACCCACCCCGACAGTAAGACCTTTGTGGGAAAAGGAAAGCTTGAAGAGATCAAAGCCTATGTCATCGCCCGCGATGTTAGGGTCGTCATTTTTGATGACGAGCTGACCGGCTCGCAGATCTCAAACATTGAAAAGACCCTCGACTGCAAGACCATTGACCGGTCCGACCTTATCCTCGATATCTTTGCCAGCCGCGCCAAGACGGCGCAGGCGAAGCTTCAGGTGGAACTGGCTCAATATCAATACATTTTACCAAGACTTCGCGGCATGTGGAAGCATCTGGAACGGCTGGGAGGCGGTATCGGCACCCGGGGTCCGGGTGAGTCCGAGATCGAGACCGACCGCAGGATCGCGCGGGATAAGATCGCCCTGCTGCGGCGGCGCCTTCAGGAGATCGACAAACAGGCCTTCACCCAACGAAAGGACCGCGGCGAGTTCATCCGCGTAGCCCTGGTTGGGTACACCAACGTCGGTAAATCCACCCTAATGAACCTGTTGAGCAAATCCGACGTTTTCGCCGAAAACAAACTGTTTGCCACGCTCGACACCACCACCCGCAAGGTCGTCTTTGAAAATACTCCGTTTTTACTAAGCGATACCGTTGGATTCATCCGCAAACTGCCCCACCACCTCGTGGAAAGCTTTAAAAGTACGCTCGACGAGGTCCGCGAGGCCGATATCCTTCTGCATGTAGTCGACGTTTCCCACCCGCGCTATGAAGAGCAGCTGGGAGTAGTCAACAAAACCCTCCAGGAGCTAAGCGCCTTCGACAAACCCATCCTGGTGATCTTTAACAAGATCGACCTCTATGAGACCCGCAACTTCGACCCCTGGCTGGAAGAGGGTATCAAACAGGAACTGCTTAGCGAGCTCCGCGAGCGATGGGAACGGGAAACAAATGGAAATTGCGTTTTTATATCCGCGACCGAGCGCCGAAATATTGACGACCTGCGCCGCACTATCCTCGAGAAGGTCCGCACCTTGTATAAAGTTCGTTATCCCTATAAATCCGAATTCCTGTACTGATGGCTTTTTCAAAGCACAAATGGCACAAGATCGCCGATAAAGAGACCGACCTCCGATGGACCCCCGGCAACGTCGCCGAAGTTGTCATCACCGAAAAAAAATTCTGTATCGCTCGCTATCAGGACCAACTATTCGGCTTCGCCCACACCTGCCCCCATGCCGGCGCCCCCCTCACCGACGGCTATATCGACAGATCCTGCAACGTCGTCTGTCCCGTCCATAACCTCAAATTCAACCTCAAAACCGGCCGCGACAGCAACGGCGAAGGATACAAACTCAAAACCTATCCCGTCGAGCTCCGCCCCGACGGCCTCTACATCGGCCTCGAAGAAGGCGGATTCCTAAAAAAATGGTTTTAGCGCTGCACTTTTTCCCGCGAAAACACCTATTTTTGCAACCCCTTTTATGGGGTCATTCCTCCTTAGCTCAGTTGGTTAGAGCATCTGACTGTTAATCAGAGGGTCGTTGGTTCAAGTCCAACAGGGGGAGCTGAAAGTCAGGCAGTTATGAAGAACTCTTTATAGCTGCTTTTATGTTTGATACATGTTTTGATACATTTTTTTGCCTTTTGTCCCTGCTTATTTTTTCTGCCATGTATCATTTCCCATTACGGTTTTGAACTTTTGGTTGAAATTCTCATTTTCACCGACACTCGAAATCTGGGAGAGAGGTTTATCAAGACACAATTCATACCAGCAAGGAATTGATGAGACTGGCTTTGAAGTCGAGATCCTCATATAAGACTTCTTAAAGCGATTTCATGCCATAATGGGGGTCCAAGCCTCGAAATATCTTTATCTAGTTCCTTTTGATCTTCAGTTCATCACAAGTATAGCAAAAATCTCGAACTAAAAAACGTGAAAATCACCCTTTTTTTCGGCTGCCAGCATGTGTACCTTGTAAGTATATGCAACAACCGAGTATCCTTTTCCAGCGCCACTTTTCAAGGCTACTCTGGATTCTGCTTTTAATTCCCTTTACTACATTTTCCCAGTCAAGTTTCTTATCACAGGGCTTGACGAAATACAATGACCCCTCCATAAAGGAAAAGCCATATTTCGGTCTCCCAGACCTTTCCTTTTATCTCCCTCTAACCTGCGACCTTAGACGACACTTGCTTTCCGGGGTAACCTTAACCCCTTTTGGCCGCAACGGGATAAGGTATTTTCGCGACTCGGGTATGTATACTTTTAGAGCAATTAATGCTGGAGTGGCCGGATCGCTCGAGTATGTTTTTGGTGACAAACGACAATATGGGTTTGGTCTTGCTGGAGGTTATGATCTCAACTGGAACTTCAAAGAAAAGTTTTTTAAAGACGGCAAAAGAAGCCAAAAAACGATCATTTATAGCGGTGCCGGCAGCGGAAGGATGAATACTTCCAGCTATTCTTATTCAGTGTTCTTTTATATTTTCGGCGTTCGCCTATTTTACACTCGCCAGCCAGAGTATTTCATTAATAACAAGTATTATTCCGAAGGTCAATATCCGTATAGCGGATTTCCGTCCTCAAGGTCGCAAATAGGCATAGGATTTAATGTAAAGACTGCTCAAGGCAGGGGAATTCCTCCAATGACTAATGAGGATATCACCCGGGTTGGGGTTTTAGACAAATCACTCCCTTTATCAATCGACCGTTATGCCCATGCTCTATTTACAAACCTTTCCGTAAAAAATAATCAAAACGATACTGCTTCATACAGGCCAACCCTATCAAGAGAAGAAGAGGCATTTATCTTGAAAGACCTATATGAACGTGAAAAGAAAATCCTTAAACAATTCAAAAAGCTTCCGCAGTATTCCGATTCTTTAAGATACGACGCAAGTATTCCAAATCCAGAGTTTGAGCTAAGACCCCTTCCGCAGAGGCTTATTTCTGCTACAAGGGGGCCGGACTCGGCCTATATCAACGTAAACGTGGGGTTCCTTCAAAAAATTGTCAACTATACACTCACAAACCGTCCTATTCAGGAGTTCTCAGGTGGCATTCTGGAAGATTTAAGGGGCCAAGATAATAGCAATTCGGGATTTTGGAATCAAGTGACCAACTCTTACATGAGGCTCATACAAAAGAGATTCAGCAATGCCATGGCGAACCTCGGAAAATATCAGATGGCAAACGAATTCGAAGATCTATTGACTTTCTGCCTTGCGCACGAGACTGCTCATTTGTATTTTGACGGTGAGTCTAATGTTATAACGATGGCGCAAGAAGTGCGGGCGGATGAGGTTGGATTTCTGATTACCGCAGAGCTATCACCTGCTGCGCGAGAACAAATAAATTTTAATGAGACATTTCTGCGGACCGGTCAGAGTAATGAGACAAACCCGTATGCTGTTGCACAAGCTCTTTCGGCGCCGGGTTGGGACTATTTATTTGATATATTTTCTGGGACGGTAATGGAGTCAGATGGGGTTCACCCGAGCATGGCAGCCAGATCTGCGAATATTGAACAACTTCTCTGGCAGAGCTTTCAAAGCGATGAAAACAAACGATTATTCCCGAATGCTTTCAATAGGTTGCAAAAAATATTTCACCACTAATTTATTTTTATGCTTAGATCAACCGTTCATTTCCTAGCATTTATCTCGATTTACCTTGCGTTCTCTGCTTGCCATACAACTAAGCAGGTAATTTCCAAATCTCGCCAGCCACTGGATCAATATATGAAGACTTACAAATTCGTGCCCTTTAGTACGCCGAATGATATTATGCCCCCTGCTACAATCATTAAATTCAACAGTGGTGCTGAGGAAGTTGTAGCATTCAGTAGCGACTGTGATTCAGTAGCCAAATTTGTGGCTTCCGATGTTGTTAATGGAGATGTGGCTACTTTAGACGAGGACTTTACGATAACTAATCCTACTTCTATCTCACTGGTGGCATACCCGGGTCTGATTAAGAAACTGAATTTGACTTTGGCATTCCAAGACTCATCCGTCAAGAAAATAAAAATCACCCTAGTCAACCCATTTATAAGAGTCATTTCTAGGGCAAAGGAATATTTATATCTTACAAAAGCAATCAAATATTGCAAAGACCAGGTCAACGAAAAGGACAATATTGTTATCAGCCAGGTCTTGGGTTCGGAAGGCTTGACATTTACCTTTCTTTCAAATGATAACAGGGATGTGAAGCTTAAGGCCGACGTTGTCAATATTATTTCAGCTGACGCAGATGTCAAATCAACCCTTCAAAGTAACAGCTCCATAACAATTGCCAAGACAATATTTTACGGTTATCGTGGCTTTGTTGGCGTGGTATCGAGCGGTCTTCTCGAGGGTGTAAAAGATATTGTCGAGACATCGCCTGAACATATTAATGCCTTAAAAAACGCGAACAAATGAGTCAATCCCTGGGCTTCGCCGACTTCCTAGTTGGTCGAGATGCGCCAGGTTCCGGGGCGGGGGAGTTGGATGCATAAACCTTAATTTGATGACCTTATTGTCATGGATTACAGTTCACTGGCAAGTGATTTGCAAAGATTTTATTCTCGCGGTAATCAGCAATTTTCTTATAGTATGGGGCAACCATGTAAATTCTCTCAGAAAACTTGTCCCAAATAAAGATATGAGTAAAGTATTTTGAAGAGTACGCTCTATTCCTTTCTTGGACAGGCTCTGTCAGCATTTCAATAATGATTTTCTTTTGCCTAATTTTATGACTCCTTGTATCTGAATAGATGTCGTGAGCTCCCAGGCCGCAGGCATATTTTATTAGCCACTTTTGATCAAAGGCAACCTTATAGTGGTTAGTAGTATCTCTGATGATGGCATATCAATATTCTTAATTTCCCTCTGCCTTCGATATGAAGAGCTAGTGCCCTTTGGGTACAACCAAAACAAGGACTCTAAACTCCTCTTCTTTTTTGCTTAGGTCATTCTCAAATCCGATTGGATTTCTTATGTAGCCCTCTGGGTCGTAAACAAAGCAATATAATATTTCGCAGTCGGGATTATTTCGATAGTGCGCAATGTCAATAATGAGTTCGTCTCCCAATTGTTTTGCGTTTAAAGTCGCGCGGGTCTTTTTGACTTCAATCACAATTCGTTCCTCCTTTAGCAGAAAGTCAACCCTGGTGGATTTTCCAGCGTGACTTTGATTCCATTCTTCTGGTCGAATGTCGTCAAAGTAGATTGTTAGCAAGGCATGAAGTAAATCTTGAACATCATATTCATCTGCAATATCAAGGGTAGGCCTGTCAGCATGCCTTTGACGAAGTTGCTTAGCTACTAAATGAAATCTTTCACAAATTATTTGGAGCAAAAATGTAGGATCGGATTTGTCATCTTTCGAAGATTTTTCAATTTTTCTCTTTTTTTCAGTCCAGGGGAAATCCTTTCCACAATTTTCGCAGACATCGGGCACCGGTGTAGAAGAGAAATCAAACACACCTTCCACAAAGTAGTCACCTTTAATGTCTTTGCCACAATTTGGACACGCATGAATTGTTGGTGCTCCACAGCGATCGCAGAATTTCTTTCGAAATTCAGGAGATGAATAATAGCTATCCGTTGTTTGGTGGCCATTGAGACAGACCTCTTGCGTATCATATTGACCCATAAATAAATTGGGTTTGAAAGCTGAACGAAAATATGCAAAAGCGTCTTCATGTCTTAGCGATTCCCATTTGAACGTCACTTTTCGCTATTAAATGACTGACAAGCAATTTGTTACAGCGAAAATTGCATGCCCTAAAAAAATTGCGAGAAAGACGAAGCTAACTGTGGACTTGCAACGATAGTTGCTATTTTCTTATCTTCCATATCACATTGCTCTAAGACCTTATCAATGCCCAAGAATAAATCCATCGGCTTTTTTACCATTTATCTTTCCCGGCGATATTATCTTAACGAGATTCCTGTCGAAGGCAGAGCCAACAGCAAATTTTTTCGGCGGTTGGGTATGTATAGGCAATACATCTCACAAATTCTTCGAACTGGCAATTGCATTTCCCTCATTAGCACCCCTATTACGGTTGAAGAGGAGTCCTTTTGGAATACCAATCACTTTGAAGACCTAGCCAAATACGTATTTTGGACCTTCAATAAGAGCTTCCTTCTCAAACTCCTGGGCAACGTTGAAGGGCAAAAACTGCCTCTATTACTTCGATGTCGTGAACTACTTCTCGAGCATCCAGTCGCTTATAGAGAACCCCCACCACCTGAAGCCGACGACGAGCTATTATTTTGCTATCGAAAGCATAATAGTATGAAGAAATACGAATACTATGCAAAGGTGCAAGCGCTTGATGAGCAAAACCGGAAGGAATTCCTAGGGGCGGTTGAAAAGAGAATTGCAATATTAACCAGCTCCCTTCAACCAACCGCGGACGGCCAGACAGCAGACTTACCAGAAACAGCCACGGAATTCCCGACCGCAGATCCCCCGACCCCTGCATTCCTGGAAATGCTTCGCCCCACGGACGGGTATCCGGCAAATACCCTTGGCTTTATCGAGGCCAAAATCGAGGAAGCGGGCTTTAGCTTCAAGCTTTTCTCTCCGGTTGCCCAATTGGCAAACGGGAAAAACCCGTACGGATTTAACGGGACCGCGGCTGCCATGATCGATTTCTTTTACCAGCATCAGTACTTTAAAAAGGAATACAGCCTTGAGCAAATATTTGAAGCCTACCTCCGGCACTCTGGCAACGCCATAGGAAAATTCAAGACTTTCTTGTCGGAATTTAGGAATGACCGACATTACAAGCAATCCTTCGCCAAATTGAAAGCACTGAAAATAAGCAAACTGCAGTAGATTATTAGGCAAGTCATTCACTGCCTGATTTCTCTCCCTAATCTGCCAAATTAAACGGGTCTTTTTTGATTAATTGCGGTCAGTTGATAACGATAAAAAGCAACTGATATGCAAACAAACAACCCTTTTGAGCTGATCCTTTCCAAACTGGAATTATTGCAAACGACTGTGGACGGTATTGCCGATGCCACGCAAAAGCCGTCTCCGAAAAGCGCCATCGGTACCGAAAGACTGCTGGACCTGGCAGAAGCCGCCGAGATCGTTCGTCGACCCGTCGGGACGGTCCGCTATTATATCCATCACCGGAACCTGCCGGCCACAAAGATTGGTAAAGGTTACCTCATCAAGCTAGGCGAGCTGCTGGCCTGGGTGGAGGAATTCCATAAGACCACGGAAAAGACCGATCCTATGGCCCGGATGCGGGAAAATCGTAAGCGGTACAAGAAAAACTGAACCCTCGAAGGAAATTGGCTAAATGAGCGTCGCCATGGTTAAACTCAATAAAAAGCTGGAGCATCTCAGGCTCGAAAAGTACCTGTCAGGACAATTCTACTTCCGGGCAAACGAGATAACCGGCAGTATCGAATTCCGACGGAAAACGGACTCCTCGTGGGAAGACCTCAACGAGTATAATATCTACCGGCAGCTTAAACTGGAGGGATTCAGGGCAAACCTCAACGAACTGATCTACCTTCTAAAGTCTGATTTTGTCGAGCGATATAACCCTTTCCTTGCCTATTTCCAGAGCCTGCCGGCATGGACAGTTGGCCAGCCGGATACCATCAAACAGCTTTGCGATCATGTCAAGGCGGTCAACCGGGAGCGCTTCGAACGACATTTGAAAAAATGGATGGTCCGGGCGGTCAAGTGTGCATTGGAGGATTCATATTGCAATAAAAACGCAATCATCCTGGTCCATGAGCAACAGAATTCCGGGAAAACGACCTTTATTCGTTTTCTCTGTCCGCCGACATTAAGGAACTACGTGACCGAAAACATCTCCTTTGACAAGGACAGCCTCATTGCCCTCACCGAAAATTTTATCATCAACCTAGACGAGTTGGCCACATTTACCCGGGTTGAGATCAACGCCCTTAAAAGCATCTTGAGCATGTCCTTTGTAAAGGAACGCCATCCCTTCGAACGAAAGGCCAAAAAGATTACACGGCGGGCTAGTTTCATCGGCTCGACCAATATGACCGAATTTCTGACTGACCCGACCGGCAATGTCCAGTGGATCCCGTTCGAGATCCAAGGAATCGACTGGAATTATTCCACTATAATCCAAATTGACGATGCTTGGGCGCAAGCCTATGCGCTCTACAAAGCTGGCTTTTCTTGCGACGTGACAGCGGAGGAAGTGGCCGAGAACGAGTCCGAAAACCGGCAATTTATCCTGGTCACCCCTGAGATGAAACTTATATTAAAATACTACGAGCCCGGCACCAGAGAAGATCATGATCTTTTCCGGACCACGGGCGAGATCGAGATCGGCCTGAAGGAGGTTACCAACGACATGATAAAGATTTCTAATATTCAATTGGGAAAGGCTTTACGGACCCTGGGCTACACCCGAGACAACCGCTATGCAAAAGACAAAGGCTACCCGATCAAAGCCTATTATTTGAAATTCCGAAACGAAAAATAAAACGGTCTTACTTATGTTACTTTTTCTGTATAACCAACGAGCAGGCAATCGATTCTACAAGTAAGGATCATCTTACCAACTACTTACTTGATCTTACTTTTTTACTTTTCATTTCCCTTTTCACCAGCCCAAGGTAACCAAGTAAGAAGAGTACTTTACTTTATTAACGGAACCCAAAATGAATTTCTATGCAAAGTGGAATATGCTGCAGCGAGGCCAATCGAAAGGACTTGGTCGAGTACCTGGCCGAAATCGGCTTTCACCCAAATTTTGTTAAGGGTGACGATCATTGGTACCTGTCCCCACTGCGAGTTGAAAATACCCCCTCATTAAAGGTGAGCAAAAGGCTCAACCTTTGGTACGATCACGGCATGGGAAAAGGCGGCAACCTTGTCGATTTCGGAGTTCTTTTTTTCCGGTGTAGCGTCAGGGAATTGCTCGCGAAATTGGAGCCGATTTCCTCCTTTCAACAGCAAATTTCCCAACCTTCAAATCAACGCAAAATCGACCTGGCCAACGATTCTTCACCGATCAAGATAATGTCCGTTAAACCAGTAGAATCGCCGCAGTTAATTAGCTATTTAACCCGCCGAAAAATTCCCAATGACCTGGTTCAGGAATACTGTAAGCAAGTCGATTTCACGCTTTATGGGAGGCAAATATCCGCCCTGGGATTTCGAAACCGGTCCAGAGGATATGAGTTACGTAACACGAATTTTAAATGGTGCAGCCCTCCAAAGGACTTCACGTTCCTTGACAAGGGTTTCGACCAGGTGGCTGTGTTCGAGGGATTTTTTTCCTTTTTATCTTTTCAAGCACTCGAGATTCAGGAACGAAGCCTGACAAATTTTCTGGTCCTCAACTCTCTCTCTTTTCTGGAAAAAGCGCGTTCGAAGCTGGAAAACCACCGTCAGATAAATCTGTTTCTGGACAACGATCTAGCCGGCAGAGAGAGTACTATCATGGCTCTAAGATGGGGAAACCGGTACCAAGATCGAAGTCATCAATTCGCCCCTTCTAAAGACCTCAATGATTATTTACAGCAGACAGACAAACTAAAACCTCATGCCCTTTGGAGCAAAAGACCTTTCTAAAATCGGACATCGTCCAAAGGCAGGTCTCTATGAAGTTCGAATAGCCAGCTATGTTTCGGTATAACCGAAACCGCTGGCCCCCTTTCATGCTTCGCATTCAGGGGGACGTTTTCCTCATGCTTCGCATTCGGAAAACGCAGGAGACGGCACCATGCAACAGCAAATCAACCATACGAGAAAGAAAGGCGGTCGCCCCAAAAAGGCGGTGAAGAAGGACCAACTTCTGGGGGTGAAGTGTTCACTTATCGAGCGCAAAGCCATCGAGGGGAACGCCAAGTCGGCGAATCTTTCCGTATCTGAATATCTGCGCAAGATGGGGCTGACCGGAAAAATTGACAGGACCGATCGAGTGCTTCCCAAGGAAGTTTTGCTGCTAACTGGAACTCTTAATCACCTGGCTGCAAACATGAACCAGGTCGCATACAAGCGTAACCGGCAGGACGAATTGAATGCCGTCGAACGTGCCACACTGCAACACGATGCGGCCGCCGTCCGGCAGCTGGCAAAAGACATAAAAGCATATTTAAAATGATCGGAAAAGTAATGATTGGAAAGTCTTTTTATCACTGTCTCACCTATTGCTTAGAAGATAAGCAGAAATTATCCGAAGAGCAAAAGGCACAACTTTCCAGGGAGGAGGAGGTTCAGCACCATAATCGGGCGGAAGTTTTGGATTACAATCTTTGTTTTGGGGATAAGCACGAACTCTCAGAGCAATTCAAAGACGTCCGTCGGCTGAACAAGAACGTCGAAAAGCCGGTCCTTCACCTGGCGATCCGCTTGGCGCAGGGAGATCAGTTGAGCCACGAACAGTGGCGGGGCGTTGCCAGGAAAGCGGCGAAAGAATTCCAATTTGAAAAAAACCAATATATCTGCGTCCTTCACAAGGATACCAAGCAACCCCACATCCATATTGTCGCCAATAGGGTAGGGTACGAGGGAAAGGTGGTAAATGATTCCAATAGCTACCGAAGGGTAGCGGAACTTTGCCGCCGTCTGGAAAAAGAATATAACCTCCAGGAAGTCTTAAGTCCCCGCCGTTTTCTGGCCGCGAAGGAAAGGCAAATTCCTCGCAAGGACACCCGGAAGGAGGAGCTGCGAGAGAACATTCAGCAAGCCCTTAAAGGCACTCGGAATTATCATGAATTCGAAAGGAAGATCCGCGAAAAAGGATATCAAGTCGACAAGGGAAGGGGTATTGCTTTCGAGGACGATAAAAAGGTACGGATCAAGGGAAGTGAGGTTGGTTATTCCTTAGGAACTATTGAGAAAACCTTGGCGAAGAATCAACGGGAATTTCTCCGCCAGGTGCCTCGATATTGGCAGCAAAGGGAACAAGATAGTCGGCAGGCTCGCAATAAAGTGGCAGCTGCGCTCAAAAAGCGTCCCCAGCAGGTAATAGCTCGACAGCTTGGAAAAGCGAGCGATTCGGCAACTGAACGAGCTATTGGGATTTTATTCCGGAATGAAGCGAAGCATATGAAAGGAGGCGGCGGCGGTTCAAGTTATGATCCCTGGGAGGAGGAAGAACAGCGCCGCCGGCAGAGGAAACGAAGGGGAATGCATTTATAGTAATGAAACTCAGAAAAAAGCATTTATGGATTTGAAAATATTGGAAACCGCGATTACCGAACTGGCCCAAGACCAGAAAGATACAAATCTCGAACTTGTAGAGCTCGCTAAGCGAGTAAAGGAAACAGGAGAAAAAGTTGAGGCCTTCAGTGAAATCCTAACAAACCATAAGGTGACTGTGCCGGCCACGGACACCGGGCCAATTACCCGACAGAACTCTGAATTTTTTCAAAAAGTGTCCGATATCCTGGCGGCGCAGCCCAAAAACGTTATCCACCAGCGCCGGTTGCTTTTATTTCCAGCGGATAATGCAGATTATTATTACCGGATAATTTTTGGGCGACTATTCGGTTGGGCAGTCTTGTTTTTGGTTTGCACTTACCTTTATAGCCTTAGTGAGCATTATATAGAGAAGTCCACCGCGGCGAGTAATAGGCGGTATTATTACGAAACCTACCAGGACGCTTGGAATCGCCTCGATTCCACTCTTGGTCCGACCGGCCGAAAGAAAATGGAGGAAGCTATGCAGAAGGCCGTGAGGGATCAATAAAACCGGGCAGAGTGCAAGCAGCCGCAGCCGATGGACAGTAGAATAAAGCCGGGTACCCGGCCCGGCTTTGGCGCTTCGCAGTCTACCTATTATTGGCCCACCATCGGGACGACAATCGGCATCCGTGAAGGATTTGAACATAGTGGCATTTTTGAGCCCCGGATCAACCAATAATAGGCACCCTGCGAAGTGTGTTCTTTTACTTCCGACTCCCAAAAGGGCGGTAGATCAAGACAATCCCAGTCGACGCATTGACGCTTTTGAGGCCGCTTTGACAACCGACAAGACTACATCCGCAAATTTATTTTGGATGTCAACAACCTTGTACTGTAGGTCATCGAGATCAATTTCCTGGCTTGTGGCGACACTGGTCTGCGCCGTTGTTTGCTGCACTATTCCTGTAGGCGGGGTGGGTTTTTGTTCCAGAAGCTGTAAGGCTGCTTCTAAAGCTTTTTCCTCTTTTCTCCTGAAGTACATGAGCTGATCCCGTTCCTCCGGTTCGTCAAACGGATGACTGTCTGTAGCAAGGCAAGCCTGATCTATTTGTTCGTGGATCTCCCGGACTTCGCTGAGGCTGAAATCGGCAAAGAATTCCTTGATCACATCGAGCGGCGCCTTCTTTTCTTCCTCCGATAGATAGATCGGCTTGTTGAAGAATTCCCTGTGTTGTTGAAAGTGTGACATACTACTGCATTTAATGGTTAGGGCAGCAATGCGATAACAAATGGCGGCAGGAAGGCCCCGGGCGACCCAGGGAAAGCAATAAAATAGGGTTGGGACCTACCTGCCTATGTCCGACGGGTCCTGACAAGACCCCCACCTTTCGATGGCCAAACACAAGGGAATAAGTAGGCCCAACCCTATTGCAATATAGAGATTGGGCGCTTACCTAGTCTCGCGTTTGGTGAATTGTCAGGTTCGTCGGCCGAGATTCTTCAGCACCTTCAAGAAAGCGTTAATATTGTTAATTGCTGCCTATAAATGCGCACGCCGATCAAACTGACCACGTCAGGCCGAAGCAAATTGACCACCTGTTTTGCTGGCGAAGATTTTCAGTTCATGTCTGTTCAGGCGGTTCATAAAAATTGATGTCGTTTTGGCGTCTACC
>Ga0302218_10000258_pt1 | contig 19541 bp, 24 predicted proteins | sample II_Palsa_E1_1_FD_194567 | JGI IMG/M metagenome (GOLD analysis project Ga0302218, IMG submission 194567) | Peat permafrost microbial communities from Stordalen Mire near Abisko, Sweden - II_Palsa_E1_1 | ecosystem: Environmental > Terrestrial > Soil > Palsa > Peat permafrost | place: Sweden... | reverse complement strand
AAGGATTCATAAATGATTGCCCAAAATACGTAAAATTGGGTCGGATAGTATAATCATTTAACGTTTCTTAGGATTTAACTGCTTTTATCAAACCTAAAATTTATATTCACAGCGTTAATACAAAAATCAGAAATGGAATTTACCATCCTAGTTAAATCATTCAACAACCTCTCCCCTGCCGAATTGTATACCATACTAAAGCTGCGTAACGAAGTTTTTGTGGTTGAACAAAATTGCCCTTACCAGGATACCGATGACAAAGACCTTAAATGCGAGCACCTGATGTTGTTACAAAATGATGAGCTCATGGCTTATGCCCGGTTGGTTCCGCCGGGGGTATCTTATCCGCAAATGTCTATCGGCAGGGTGGTAACCAGCCCCAAGGCAAGGGGCACCGGTGCCGGGCGCGTATTGATGAATACAGCCATTGAACAATGCCAAAACAGCTTTGGCAAAGGCCCAATCCAAATTGGCGCGCAGGCTTATCTCCTTAAATTTTATGGCTCTTTAGGCTTTAATCCCGTTGGCGAAATTTATGATGAGGATGGCATCCCGCATATCCATATGATAAGGGATTAGCCTTGTTTGCACCGCCTTCAAAACCCAATTAAACGCAGTTTATAAGGCCTTATTGCATTTTTTTAGCCAATTACTGTTTTAACAAAACTTTAACATTTTCAGGCACTTATCTGCGAAATATCCGCGATCGATCCCCGTTTTTTCATCTCAACTAAACACACAGTAAGCATGAAAAAATTAGTGATCTTATTCGCGGTATTTTTATTTGCCTGCACGGCATCGCAAGCACAAACTTCAAAAGGCGACCAAACGCTGGGCGTCAATCTCGGATTTTCTTCCTTATCCAGTAACCAAACATCGCCCGACCAAAACATCATCACAGGCAATGACGTTAATAGTGGCAAAATTACAGAATTTGGCATCGGACCAAGTTACAGTTACTTTATTGCCGACAAGCTGGATATTGGCGCATCGCTAAATTATTCTTATTACAATGCCAACAACATATTCAATGGCACCCTCAGCAAACAAACCAATTATGGGTATAGCAGCGAAATATTTCTACGAAAATATTTTATGTATACCGAAAAGTTTGGAATACGAACAGGTGCTTTTATCACTTACGACTGGCAGCAACAAAAAATGACTTATCCTCAAAATGATGATATTCCCAACAGCAAAAATACTACTAATGACTACGGAGCCGCTTTAGACCTTCAATTGGTTTATTTCCCTACTAAACACCTTGGTTTTTCTGCTACCCTGGCAGATTTATCTTACAACCATTACAAAACAAATAGTGGTGCGCAAGGAGATAACAGCGGGGATAACGTAGTATTTAATTATATGAGTGACGGATTATCTGCTTCCATCTTCTACATTTTTGGCAATAAATAATAAAACCTAAACCTTATTGCCTTAAGCCCGGTTAACAACCGGGCTTTTTGTTTTTTGCTCAATTTTAATTTAAGATGCCGACAATCAGCCTGTTACCCAGTAGTTATTAAAATATTAATAAATCATCCTGTTTAAGTTCAAATTTTCACCATAAATTCAGATTTACGGGATAGGTTTGCATAAATCCCCTATTATGCAATTAATCAGTTCTTACTTTATTTCTCATCCGTCTTTAACGCAAGTACTTTTATATGCCGGCATTATCGTTAGCCTTTGGCTGATAGAAGCCGTGGTTTTAGCCTCATCGTGGAAAGATAAATGGAAACATACGCTTACCAATATGTTTTTCATCCTTACCGCGCTCCCCGTTCAATTATTCATGACGATCTTTTTATTGATGGTTTCTGTATGGGCTATCAGCCATAACTGGGGCTTGTTATTTATGCTGCCTCACCCTAACAGCATCTTTGTGAAATATATCATCGGCTTTATCGTGCTTGATTTTTGTGAATACATTTACCACGTTGTAATGCACAAGGTTAAAACCCTGTGGAATTTCCACCTGGTTCACCACAGCGATCTTGACCTGGATGTTTCAACCACGGTTAGGGAACACCCGGTAGAAACCTGTGTGCGTATGTGCTTTTTAATTCTGTGGGTTTTCTTGTTAGGTGCTTCGTTTGGTGTGCTTTTATTGCGCCAAACTATCCAAACCATTGCCAATATTACTTCGCATACCCAGTTTAAGTTATCGCCACGGGCAAATAATATTGTTAGCCTTGTTTTTATTACGCCCAACCTGCACCATGTGCATCACCATTATGAGCTACCTTATACCGATTGCAATTACGGCGATGTGCTAAGTATTTGGGACAGGCTATTTAACACCTACCATAACGGTTTGCCAAAAAACGAGCTATTATTCGGGTTGGATACGCATATGGACAAGGAAGTAAATGCCAGTTTTATTAAAGTGCTAAAAATACCTTTCGCTAAAAAGAACGCCTGATCGCTCAGCGCTATTGTTTTACTTTTCGCTATAAAAAAGATATTCAGCGGTGTAAGGTACTTTAAGTGTTTTCCCTGATTGGGATGCGTTGGCGTTGGCAGGGGCTTTACCACCTTTAGTATATAACCGCTGAACAAATTGAGCCGATTTTAAAACGCCTGTTCCTTGTGTGATAGTTGCCTTAAGCAGTAACCACGGTATAGCAAGGTTATCCGGCGAATTTACCTGCTGCAATTTAGCAGCGGTAACTTTGGAGCCATCAATACTTGCCCAGGTTGGATTTTTTGCATCATCAAAATAGTGTTTACCAATAACCTGGTGATAAGTGCTATCCGCGTATAAAGTGGCTTGTGGCTTCTTAAAAACCCAAACATATTGCGTAGAATCCTTTACATCGCGCTGGCAAACATACACCTGCACGCCTTTGGCATAAGCATGTACAATTAACTTGCTGCTTGCATCAACCTGCAGTGAAGCAGGGATACTGTTATCCTGACCAAAACTAATTAATGTATAAAATGCTAAAAAAGCCGACAAAATAATCCGTTTCATTTATTATCTGATTTACGATTACGAAACTATAGAACATTATTGATAACTGTTGCCCATGTTATGTTAAGATTGCATTGCTATTATCTTAAATTGACCAGCTGCCTGTTAAAAGCACTTTCTTTTTATTTAGATAGATTGTTTATATAACTTTTTAAAGTCGCACACCGATAATTTTGTCGGTGCCCGTCAACCAGCGCTTTCAACCCGTGGAGGTAATGCAGGCACTAATTTTAAGAGGCACCAGTAAAGGGTCTCTTTAGTACCCACATTGTTGCCAATCACCAAACGTGCCTTTATGCGAATTGGAATTAAATACCGACCTTTCGCCCACTCAATTCATTACCATGTATCTATCTGCAATTAGTAAAAAAACACTAAGTATTTTACTTTTCATCACCGTTACCACATTAACCAACGCGCAACTTTACAAAGATCCCAAAGCTCCTGTTGAACAAAGGGTAAAAGACCTTTTAAGCCGGATGACTTTAGAAGAAAAAGTAGCGCAGATGAGTATGTCGTCGCTATCGGAATCGGTAAATAGTCCTTTAGCTTTTGGTGTACTCGAAAGCCCTTTTATCACCGCGCAAGCAGTTGCAGTTCAATCTATCGCTGCAAAAAAATATGCCCGTGAGCATACCCGGCTGGGTATCCCGCCGATACAGATAGGCGAATGTTTACATGGGCAACTGGCGGCAGGTACAACCATATTTCCACAAGCCATTGCACAAGGCAGCACCTGGAACCCGCTCCTGATCCAGCAAATGGGTGCTGCTATAGCTAACGAAGCTTCGGCTTCGGGCGTTGATCAGGCTTTATCGCCATTATTTGATCTTATCCGAGATCCGCGTTATGGCCGTGTTGAAGAATGTTATGCTGAAGACCCTTATCTGGTGGGACAAATGGGCAGTGCTTTTGTAATTGGTATGCAGGGCGATCCTTCATCTACCATAAATTCAATAGCACCCGGTAAAATAATGTGCACAGCAAAGCATTTTGCAGCTTATAGCATCCCTATCGCAGGTGTAAATTTAGCACCAGCCGAAGTGGGCGAGCGAGAATTACGCACGATGTTCCTCGCGCCGTTTCAGCAAGTGGTTGAAAAAGCAAATATTTACGCCTTAATGCCATCGTACAATGAGATTGATGGCATCCCGGCGCATAGTAGCCAATTTTTATTGAAACAGGTTTTGCGCAATGAATGGCAGTTTAAAGGTTATGTATTTTCTGATTACGGTGCGCTAAGTCAGTTATATAGTTTCCATCATGTAGCCGAAACTCCCGCGGATGCGGCAATCCTCGGTATAAACGCCGGAGTTGATTTGGAAGCGGCACGACCTGATGTATATTCACACCTGATCGAACTGGTAAAATCGGGTAAAGTTAGGGAGTCGCAGATAGATAGTTCTGTAGCCCGAATACTCACCGTTAAATTTAAAGACGGGCTATTTGAAAAACCATTGCCCGATACTTTGGCGTTGAAGCAAAGATTGCATACACCGGCACACGTTTTACTCTCGCAACAAATTGCCGAAGAATCAATTGTATTGCTAAAAAATCAACAGCATACATTGCCTTTAAATTTAGCTAAATTAAAATCAATAGCGGTGATTGGCCCCAACGCCAATAAAGTACAGTATGGCGATTATAGTTCAACCAGAGATAATCGCTCGGGTATTACTGTACTGCAGGGGATAAAACAATTTGTTGGCAGCAATGCCAGGATAAACTATGCCCAGGGATGCCAGCTATCAGGCCTGGATAAAAGCGGTTTTGCCGAAGCTGTTAAAGCCGCACAGCAAAGCGATGTTGCTGTAGTTGTGTTGGGCACCACAAGTGTAGTTTTCCAGGGGATTGGCTGGAACGGTAAAGCCGGTAAAGACGAGCCAACAGATCCATTTACCTGCGGCGAAGGTTATGACGTTACCGATATTAACCCACAAGGCGTACAACGCGAACTATTACAGGCGATATATAAAACCGGCAAACCTGTTATATTAGTATTGGTACAAGGCCGGCCGTGGAGCATCAGTTGGGAAAAAGAAAATATCCCGGCAATAGTTGAAGCCTGGTATCCGGGTGAAAAAGGCGGGACTGCTGTTGCTAATGTATTATTCGGCAAGGTAAACCCATCGGGCAGGTTAAATATGACCATCCCGCAGTCTACCGGGCACATCCCAACCTATTATAACTATGTAAACTCCGCCAAAGGCATCAACCGCGAACCGGGAACAATTGAAAAACCGGGAAGAGATTATGTTTATTCATCAACCGCGCCGTTATTTTCATTCGGTTATGGCCTTAGTTATACCACCTTTAGTTATGATAATTTAAAAGTATCAGCAGATACGCTCCATTCAGGCAAACCAATACAAGTAAGTGTTGATGTGCATAATAGCGGAAGTGTTGCAGGTAAAGAAGTTGTGCAGCTATACTTAGGCAATAAAGTTAATTCGGTAAGCACACCTGTAGAAGAATTAAAGCGTTTCAGCAAAATATCGATCAACCCCGGCGAAACAAAAACAGTTAACTTCACTATTGACCCTGCTGATATCGCGATCTGGAACAGGCAAATGAAGTTGGTGACAGAACCCGGCAAATTTGATTTAATGATAGGCAGGTCGGCAGATGATATTGTGGTGAAGAAGAGATTGGTTTATGAGTAGATTATAATTTAAGGCACGGTTATCATCAAGAAGCCCCATTTAATTTCTAACAAAAAAGCTTTACGAAATTCGTAAAGCTTTTTTGTTGTGGAGAATATCGTTCCTTCTTTTGAAATTTCACAAAACACAACCTTATTTCAATCCTGTACAATTACTACAAATTAATACAAAATCAGTTACTGGATTTATTTCAAATAAGCTATCAACACCAATTTGGATAAAAAAAAAATCGTATGAGATTTTGTATGTAATCCCTCCTCCTTGACTTCAATTATTCGCTGTAATATTTATTTAATAAAAAACTTTAATAATAAATATATATATATATATATATATATATATATATATATATATATATATATCTTTTTTGCGCCCCTTAATAAAATACAACTAACTGATTAATAAATAATTATAATATTTATTATAATAAAATATATATCTAATTATATCTAAATAAAAATGGCAAGTGTTAAATTTTATGTTGAAAAACGCAAAGGTACAGATGGTTTAGTAGCTACCAAAAATGTACCTATTTTATTATCGTTCAGCTTTGCAACTAATAGAATGTGGATACCTACTGGTGAAAGAATAGATGCGGCTAAGTGGGATGATGAAAAACAAAGGGTTAAAGGTTCGGCAAATGGGGCAACTGAAATAAATAATGTACTACAAAAGAAAAGGGATGATGTTATGAGTATATATCGGAATGCTATAGCTGTTGGCACTGAACCCTCAATTAAATATATACGTGAAGCACTGAACGGGAATAAAATAACTGCACGAAAATCAGTATTCCAATTATATGAGGAGTTTATAAAGTCAAATGCTAATTTTTCAGAAAGTACAATAAAGAAGCTAAACACCAATTTAACACACCTGCGCAATTTTGCCAAAAAAGAAGGCACAATAGAGTTTAAATATATAGATGATGCTTTTCTTAGCAGGTTTGAGCGGTACTATATCCACGATTTGCAACATACCAACAATACAATCCATAAGAATATCGGAAATTTTAAGTGGTTTCTAAAATGGGCAAGCAAGAATGGTTATGCCACAGAAATCAATTTGTCAATAAGCGGTAATATACGTCAAAATGAAAACGAAGTAATTGCCCTAACTACAGACGAATTAAAATCAATAATGGGTTTGACGTTGACTGACTTCTATTTATCAGTTGCCCGGGATGCCTTTCTGTTTGGTTGTTTTACAGGTCTGCGATTTTCTGACATACAAAATCTGCGTAAGCAAGATGTAGAAGCTGACTATATTAATGTTGCAGTACAAAAAACGAAAAACTATCTAAAGCTTCCGTTAAGTGCACAGGCGAAAGTGATATTAGATAGATATAAAGATACACCGGTTACTGTAGCTATACCGGTTTACACGGGTCAAAAGGTAAACAACAATCTAAAAAAAATTGGCGAGCAGGCAAAACTAAACAGATTGGTCACTACAATGAAATACCGGGGGTCTATATTATTAAAGCAAACCTGCGCACTGCACGAAATATTACACTTCCATTGCTCTCGCCGTACTTTCATTAGTTATTTGTTTGAGCAAGGTGTACCAAGTGAGATCATCATGAAGCTGTCTAACCATAAAACGCACAGGAATTTTGCTAAGTACAATAGCATTCAAGAAAGGCAGAAGTCAGATGCACTAAATACTGCATTCGCCAACCTTGCATAAGTTATATATTTTTGCCATTTTTGTATAAATAATAGCAATATAATATAAATATTAAAATAATATCAATTTATATATATTAAAAATGAATTTATTTCAAATATAATGCAAACCCAAACAGAAGGAAAAACCGTACTAAAGAGTTACCAAACAGATGTATCTGCCTTCGTAAACCAATTTTTAACGCTCCTGACCAACACTGTCAAAGAAAGCGTAAACGATGCAGCACAAAATTTTTTTAATGAATTAAATCGTCAAAAAGAACCTGCACAATTAACTAACATAGCGGATGGATTTCTTACACGCACACAAGTTGCTGAACTCTTAAATATTAGCATAGTTACACTTCATCGCTATCAGAAAGAGGGCTTAATTCCATATAGGCGAGTTGGTCGTCGCATTTTGTTCAGTAGATCTGAAGTACTTGAAGCAATCAAAATTACCAGCAAACGGAAAGGGGCCAAAATATGATTGACCACGCTAAGTTTATTATTAATAATTATTCAAATAAAGAGTTTGAATTATTAACTGATCGATTGGACATAACCTGTCCGATCGATCAAGATAAGGTATGGTTTGATTTGCATAAACTACGAGTTAGCTATTTTTCCAATGTTAATGAGTTACATATACAAAACTCCATGCATTGTTTTTATAACGCTAATTATGGACAATTAAAGGACTGGGTGAATTACAACGACTTCAATATATTGGATTTACAGGTTGTAAGTACAGGTTGGTCAGAAATCATATTTGAAAGACCTACTCAAGATTTTAAATTATCAACCAGGTTTGAATTTGGCTTAAACATCGAGTTAGATAAATATTCACCTTTTGAAGTAATTGAGAGGTATATGAGTTATGTAACCACATCCACCAGCCCATTTTATACCTGCCCCCCCGCATAAAGGTAAGCCATGTCAGCGAATGTGTTTTATGAGTGATTATCGGCTGAAATTATATGACAAATCTCAACAAGCTGGAATAAACGATATGGGATTGCTAAGGTATGAGATTGTATATACAGAACTCCGTAAGGTCCGAAAAATGCTAAGTATGCCTAAGTTTGATATGGTTACACTAAAAGATTTGATTGATTTAAACAACTGGAATAAGCTGTTTAATGGCATGATTACTATGTATGACGCCATTAAAAAAATACCGTTGATCACCGATGAATATCCGGTGTCTGACATTAACCGAATTTATGGTTACTGTAATAAACTTATGGCAGACGATATAAAACGGAATATGAACCTAAACACGGTCGATAAAATGCGCGCAGCTTCAAAGCTAATTTATAATAAATACGATCTATCGTCGAATAACTATCATCAGGTAGTAAGACAGAAATTAATAAATAAATATAATTCACTAACTAATGTACGCCAGTTTCAGGGCTTGTAATATACACTGAAATTTAAATATTATACCATGTTCGATAGAAATATAAAGATTACTAATAATAAAGAATTAGCAGAAATGATTCCTGTATTAAAAAAGAAAATTGACAAGTATTATGAAAAACCAAATAGAATGAATGAAATCCCTATCGATAACTTGGTAGAGAACATTGGAATTAATATTAGAAGATATTATAAACAACAATTTAAACATGAGAGAGACCAAACAGATAAAATAACAGGTCAAATAGATGGTATGCTTAAAGTTTTATTTGAGTTTAGTGAAAAACATAAAAACAAACATAGAAGGGCAGAATTTAGGACTGACTTATAAGTAATGATATAATTAAATGTATCGCAATAGTTATATATAGTATAAACTATATAACGCAGAATTTTTTTCGAGATATAAACTGCATCGAAAGACTAAGAAAATTGCCGTATATAGCCTATATCGCCGCACTAAAAGCAGATAGTACTTTAAACTCAATAACAAAACACAAAGCGTAATTCAGTAAAGATTATTAATTTAGAAAAAAAATAATTGAATGAATAAATAGAAGGAATTTATATTAAATAAAATAGAGCGTTAGCTTTTATTCTTGCTTAGGAAAACTCGGAATCTTCAAGAAGCACAATGAATAATTAGTTAATGCCCACGGTAAAGCGTGGGCTTAACTTTTTGTCTTGTGTTTCAGGTATCCGAGTACCTCCTAAGCAGACAATTAGTTATAGTCCCACGCTTGTTTTTTATATAAAGAATTTATATAAAAGTAAATCAGCTTTAATAAGCTGCAAATTTTAGAAACCTAAATAAAATTAACCCTTAAACCATAATATGATGAAAATTAAAACCAGTTTATTATTTCTATTATCCTTAATTCTAATATCTATTACCACTCATTGTTACGCCCAGGCGATAGCATTGGGCAATGATGAAAATACAGTTTATAATATTTTATATGATCGTGTAAACAGTTATAACCAATCTCAAGGTGAACACAATCTTCAGAGTTTCGATGTAATTCACAATAATGGTGTTACGGTAGAAATTATAGTATCAATGAAAGATGGGTATTTTTATGATTTAGGGCTTAACTCAGATTATGCCATTCATTATGTCATGAAAAACGGCATTTTAGATCATATTATTACTCAATATATAAATATTTCAGCTGAACAAATAAGGAATAGATTTAGCCAACTATATGGTGAAAAACATATAGATAAATATTTTTTTTCTGATGATTATAAAAGCTTTAAAACAGTAATCTTAGATAATAACGGGGTAACGGCAGTTAAAGAAGAGACTACATTTAACACTAAATTTCCACCAAAGATGAATGTGATACTTTATCAGATGGGGGTGTCTAATAAGTATATAGCAACGCCAGTTAAAAAAAATGAGGAACCCAATTCATTTAGTCATATTGATGAAAAAAATCCTTACAACAATGTTAGGATACAAAATTTGACTTTATTACAGGTTAAGCAAGAATGTATGAATTTGAGTCCCTTGTTAAATGACTTAAAGGAGCATTTTAATCAACTTATAATAAGTAGAAAAGGTGACGACAATTCATTAAGGACGGTGGTAGAATATAGCTGTTTAGGAACTCAAAAAAGAGGGTCAAAACTTGTACCGAAATTTTATAGTGCTGACATAACAAACTTCAAAGAGGATCAGGATGAATTTTATCTGTATCCGAATTCTGATACAGTAAATAGACATCCTTATTCATATTACTTGTGTCCATTTGGATTTGATGGAAATGGTAAAGAAATAAGAGTATTTAAAAATAAAGAGCAGACGAATTACAAAATATTATACTTAAAATAATCTTATTTCAATCATTTAAAACATAGTTGATTTTAATAATTGTAGGGTTTATATAATTGAAAAAATAACAAAAAAAAGGAAAGATTTTAGCGCTGGAAATTCTCTTATCATGTTCGCTGGGGAGTACTCTCTTCTCCGAATGCAACAATGGTAAAAGCAGATTTTAGCAAATCTAATAACCTTTTTTTAGCTTATCCAAAAGGATTTTTAAATGAATATGAAAGCCTAGTTACCTTTTATGACAAGTTAATAGAATTAATACCAGCCAATATTCCATTAACTGTTATAGCCAATACTAAAAAGGTACAGCGGGAACTAAATAAGAAATTTAGTCACAAGCCAAATGTTGATACTATAGTTATAAATTACTTCGATGAAATATGGTTAAGGGATTGCATGGGCGTATTTGCCGGAGATAGAGTATATAAATTTAATTACTCACCTAACTATTGTTCATTAAGAAAGGAAATTAAGTATTATCAGTATATAAATAAATTAACTGGACGAATTCTTAATAAAGCAATAACGACAAATATTATTAAAGTACCGCTAAATATTGACGGAGGTAATTTTGTTCATAATACTAAGAAAGTATTTATGACAGAAAAAGTCTATGAAGATAATCCAGGTAAAGATGTGAAGCAGATAGTAAAGGACTATACAGGATTAGACGCCATTATTGTTAAACGTAGTTGTTTTGATGTTATTGGCCACACTGATGGCTATATGGCGTTTAAAGATGAGAATACTGTGTTTGTGAGCGAGTATCCTAATTTACCGTATTTGAAAAATGATATTGAATATGTTAATATATTAAAGGCAGTAGCATCGGAGAATGGATTTAAAGTATTGCCAATATTTGATAATCCAGTCGATGAACCAATAAAATGTGCATGTAAAGGAAAAAAAACAAGAAGCTGCCTGTATTCTGCCGCAGGTGTATATGTAAACTATATAAGGTTCAATAAATACATTATAATGCCCGAGTACTCATTAAATGCCAATAGTATTGTAGAATATAACTGGACCAATAAAAGATGGTTAGAGAGCCTGGGATTTGATGTACTGAGTATTAACTGTGACCAATTAGCCAGATTTGGTGGTTCATTACATTGTATCAGTTACCAATCATAAAATTGGTTCTCGTAAAAAGGCCCTGAATTTTAGGGCTAAAAAATTAAATTATCAAATAATTTATAAATTTCTAATATACATAATATGATAACACTACAAGTAAAAACCGTATGTAAAATCGTATGTAAAAAAAGAAAATCCGCCGACTTCATGCGAAATTCGGCGGATTTTACGGAAAATTTGTGGAGAATATCGGAATCTCCACTAACATAATATTTACAGCCTAAAATGGATATTTTATATAATTAGTGCTGAAATCGTGCTGAATTTACCAAAACGTTTTGTATCTTTAGGTTATCAATCACGATATGGAAACAGTACGTAAATATACGACACCGGTTATAAAAAAAGGTAAAGAAATTATATCAGTACCAAAAGGCAGTAGTAAGTTAGCAGAAACTGCAAAAAGCATTTGGTACATCGAGTATTACTTTAACGGTAAACAAGTGAGGATAAAAGGTGGATTAAATTATCATAACAATGACCACCTTAAAAAACAGTATGAAGCTGATGTTCTATTACAGTCTATTAAAGATGATTTAACAAACGGTTTTGACCCTACTAATCCTAAAGCCTTTTTTGAGCAAACACAAAAAGAATTACTACCATTAACCGATGCAATCGAAATCTTTAAGGAATACCATGTAAAGCACCAAAGCAGAAATAAAACTGTAGGCACTTACATGAGTAAACTTAATGCCTTAGCTGCCTTCTATCCGAGTGCTTTACTTAAAGATATTACTACTCGCAAATTAGAAAACTTTGTTCAGGCAAAAATCATGGATGGCACATATGCTCACAATAGTGTTAAGTCAGCCAAAAGAATATTTGGTACATTTTTTAATGTAATGGTAAAATTAGGGTATAGCGCATCCAACCCTAAAGAGGGATTTGATAAGAAGATAAAAAGCACTAAAGAGGTTGCTGAAAAACATACGCCCTATACCGATAACGATTTGAAACGAGTGTTTGATTACTTAGATATTAATGATAAGTATGCAGCATTCTTTTGCCGAACCGTTTATTATACTTGTATCAGGCCGGGAGAAATAAGAGGATTACGTATTGGTGATATAAACCTGATTAATGGCACGATTACCATACGTGCATCTATTAAAAAAACAACTACTGACAATAAAAATCAAATTGTAGATATAGATAAAAACTTTTTGAAAGAGTTGGAAAAATTAAATTTGAACCAGTACCCTAAAGATTATTACTTAACCGGGTCAACTGCAAATATTATTGGAGAAACACAAGTTGGAATTAATACTCCGTATGAAAAATTGATTACCGCATTAAAGAACATCGATAAGCAAGATTTATTTGCTAACCCCGCCATAAGAAATAGTGATAGAATTATTAATAAAGGCTATAATTTATACAGCTTTAAAGCAACCAGTAATATTAAAAAATACAATGCTGGTTGGACGTTATCACAAATAATGAAAGCTAATAGGCATGGTAGCATCTCGATGACCGAAATCTACTTAAAAAAGTTAGGGATGTTTACCGATACCAAACACTTAGAAGTACCAGCAATATAAATAAGCATGCTAAGTTTTTATTTAGGGAGGTCACTTTTTATTTTGTAGCCATATTTCGTAAGTATTTCGAGCCCCTTTTCCAAGTGAAACATTGCCTTTTTAAAAAGTTCTGAATTTTGGTTTTTAGGAGTACCATATTTTAGTAGCAAGATGGCTCCCATTTTATTGTGAATTAATGGGAAATCCGGGTCTATCTCTAATATTGATTCAAAGTATTCGATAACTGAATCAAATCTACCGACGTATACCTTATTCACTTTTTCACCTCTTATTGGAATAAATTTTATAATATCACCTTTAATAAATTCCTGAATTGGTGATATACATATTTCACTATCGATATAGCCGAGTATTTCTTGATTTATACTTTTTGAATTAGCCGCAGAAATAATTTCCGTGATTATATCAACATAAGATAAAATGGTGGGGTAATTAGTTTGAGAAGCTGCATTAAACTGAGCAGCTTTTATTTCGCTATTTTCAACATGTTCCCCTTTCAATATTTTGGGGTCTAAGCTATTTTTTAAATCCTCTGCCACCGCTGCCAAAGAATCTCCAAACGATGTCGCATATCGGCTCAAACATTCCGGCTTCCAAGATTCGTAATCATCGTGAGGATAGTAGGGGTTTAATTTAATTGCCTTAAAAATATGTTTTATTGCTGAGTGATAATTTTTTGAAATAGCATAAACTACACCTCTATATCTCTCAATTTCACACTCCCAAAAAACAGATATTCTATCAATCAATTTTCCTGACTCGGGTAAAGAATATTCTTTGATTTTTTTTAAACTTTTATAAAATACTTGTTGGTTCTCATCTAAAAGTGTATGTGCATCTGAATACAATCCGGCATTAATTATTGAATCTAAAAACCCGTGAGCAACAATAGATTGAAACAAATCTTCAATGTCATTTATAAATCTTGGTATGTCTCTGTCTTTAATTTCAATTCCCCCAATAATTTCAGCCAATTCGTGTATACGTTTAGCGTACATAATCATATTCGCTTTTGAGTAAAACTTTACATCAATCTTAGATGATTTTGCATTAATCGAGATATGGAGTATAGTCTGAAACTGATTAGAATCAACCTTTTTTTGTAAGCTATCATTAAGTTTTTGCGGCGATACTAAGTAATAATAAAATTTGGGGTAGATTAGTTGTTTATACTCAGCAATATTTTGGGTGAATGGGGGTAAGTTTTCTTTTGCTAAATTAATTCTTCGTTTATTTTCTTCGTTAACAGTATCCGTTATGATGTTCTTCTCAAAATAATCATTGTCAATTATATATAGACATTCTAATTCGCCGGCAACAAATCTATCCTGTTTTTTACTCTTCGTAAAATCTTGTTTAACGGCAAAAAAAGATGTTACTAAAACAGGTAAAAGGACAATTAATAAAAAGAAGAACCAGCCATGTAAAAATCCATATTGATAGTAATATATACCTTCAATTAGTAATAATATTAAAATGAAAGTTCTCCAAAAACGAAAAATAGAGACAACAGCATAAACAATAAACTCTTTTAAAAATTTTAATATCCTAATAGGAGCAAATAGATTTATAAATTCGTTCATAAGATGACTAAGATATACCTAAAAACACTTAGAAATACCAGCGATTTAATAACATCAATCTAACAATTTAATCTTGAAAGTCTTATCATCTGCATGATATGATTGTACTTCAATATAACTTACATACGCCAATCCATCTAATGCGTTTATAAACGCTTCATTACTTGAGGTGAAGTAGTCGCTATTAATTTTATGGAACTTGTTTTTCCCCAATTTATAAAGGTAATAAACGATACTTGCCGAAAAATTACTCAGGTTATCGTATCCCATAAAACGTATTGAATTGTTCATATTGATTACAAAGTCAAAACTTGTAATCCCTAATCGGAGATTTATCTTAACATCTCGTTTTCTAAAAGGAATTTCCCTATAAATTTGGCGATATATATGATATTTTTCTTTTATTAATGATAGAAGAATAACATCTGTGTCTTCGTCGGTACAATCAATATTCATAACAACTATGACTATACCGTTCTCAAACCACACATTTAATGTGTTAGAGAATTTTTCAGAAAGGCTTTTAACAATTGCTCTTTCAGGCGAAAAACCGTCGGGATATTCATCATGGTACATAACCTTAAGTTTTATCTTTTTGGTTTCACCTTTGGCTAATTCATTTAGTACGCTACTTACCTCTTTATAACAAATTTCCTTGTCAGTATCATTCTGAACAATCACCCGAATTTCATTAAAAAATGACTCAATTATAAGTTTTTCACTTACATTGACACTTAATTCATTAGCTAACTCTATAAGTTGGTCTTTGTTCGCCATAAAATAATTTATATATATAAACTAATATTTGAAATTCGGACTAATGTATAAAATATCGTTAGTGATACCATTTGAATAGTTAATCTTTAGTTTTTTGGGTACCACTCGCAATTGACTTATGTAATTATCAATTATAATTTTCAATTCATCATAGTAAGGTAACATTTCATTTCTTTCAGAGTTTACCTGAACAAGTAAATCATCTTCTTCAAGAGATACGAGGAAAAATGGCTTAAATCCTGTCTTATGTATCGCCGCATTTATATCGTTCTTATAATCGTAGATAGTCATATCCATATATATATATTAGTTTTTTACAAAAGTAGTTGCTACCTAATAAATTCGGTACATAATAATGTAGTTTTAACTCCCTGTCAAAACATGCCAAATTTTTTAGCATTTTTAGTATATTTACAATATGGAGAACATCAAATCAGGTGATACAGTTTTGCACCCTCGCCACGGCAACACTACATTAACGGTAATGAATCTTTTAGGTTTAAAAGCAACATGTGGGTACACCAATGAAAATGATAAATTTATTGAAAACGAATACCCAATATCGGAATTAATTAAAGTTACTGATGGCGAGACAGATGGAAAACATCATGGATAATAAATTTAAACTTGGTGATTTAGTTTGCTTTAAATCATCACCTTATATACCGAAATTAACAATTGAGGCTATTAACCCGGATGGTACTTATAAGTGCTTTTGGATAGAAAGAGTACCGAAGTTAAAAACCAAAAGAGATAACTTTGATGGTATGCTACTTCAAGTGTATATTTCCCCCGTAAGTGTTACTATCCTCCGAAATAAGTATTAAGCTATAAGACCCATTAAGTCATATACTCTTTTAAGCTTAAACTTCCAATTTTCAGGTATTTTATCAGTTGTGCCGTGCCCATACGCCCTTGGTGTGTAAGTATGCTCCTCATATAAAATCGTATCTCCTCGCCCATTAGATGAGGCCTTTAATTGTGTCGCAACTTCAATTGGATGTGCTAAATAAATACGGGGCAACTGGTCAATTTCTACACCTTTAAATTGAATAAAACAAAAGATAGTTTTACCCCCATGTCGTTCTAACCATCTATCGGCAGCACTATGATAATTCGCCTCTTTACAGAAATTTTGAGTAAGTCCCCAAGAGCCATCACTACTGCCTTTAACCGACACTTTAAGCATCATATCTCCCTTAGAAACGATTAAATCATATTCGGGTTGATTAGCTCCGTATTGAACAGAAACATCGAACCCAAGCCTCGCAAACTGCCCTGCTGCGAAAGCCTCAGCCGCTACACCAACATGCCACGAAGTAAAATCTTTTTTTACTTTCATTAGTTATCGGCTAATTAATTTTGACAGAGCAAATTCAGCAGATTTCTGTTTGTTTCTAAGGGTTTCAATTTCTTTTTTGATACTGGCTAACTCATCAACTTTTGTTTTAATGTCGCTGACGGTGTACCAATTTATGATAACAGCATGGTCGTTAGCATTTAGATTTACTGCCGCTTTAGTACTGCCCTCTAATAGTTCTAAACGGTGTTTGCAATACTTGCTAACCTGCCCCGCAGCGCATGTACAACTACCGGAAAGTTTACCATCAATAAGATAAAATATTACTTCGTATGGTTCAACAGTTGAACCTTGTACACTAAATTTGAGACTTTGCATAATTGTGAGGTTTAAAACTTAAAAATTAATTCTGTAATCTTATCGAATTAGCGATACAAAACAAAACTTTTAATTATTTAAGACTTCGGTTTCTCGCTTTATGCCACTTTATCATAGGCTAATCAAAGAATGTTTCACATACCTTCCTTATTACAGGGCTAAAATGCCGGAATCTATGTTAGTTTCTATATGTGGAAACATCCTAATCTCCGGCCAGTTTCCTAACGGTACCCTTATGGTAATTATAAGTAGTGGATAAGGTACAAAAAAGTACAGTTATTTGTAAATCAAATTGTTTACTTCCATTTCAAAGGTCTTCAATTCATTAAGTTTATCAATATCAAATTCCATTTTGAGAAAGTATGAATTGTCTGTTTTTGTTACAATTACTTGCGCCCGTTTAATTACCGTTTTTGTGCCGTTTATATAGGCATTAATAATCAATACTATCACTCCTGATATAATTGCAGCAACGGGAGAGAAAAGAAACATTCCCATTATTGAACCCATCATAAAATCTGACCCGTACTGATGGATGGAATTGGATGTATAAACTCCATAACCTAAGTCAATAACAAAAGCTATAATAAAAAACCATTGACCTAACTTAATTTTTGACCCGGTATAAGTTACATTGGTGGTGTTAACATTTATGCTTCTTAGTTCATTTAGACCAATAAACACATCGTTTGATGAAGTGTTGTTTGAGTATATTAATCTTTTATCAGTTAATGTTAAAACATCATTATTTAAGAAAACTTGACCTGTTTTTGTTTCGTTGTTTAATAGCTGTGTTGTCATTTCTTAGTTGCAGTTATTGTATATTTTATAAAACCTTTCTTCAAAGTCCTGAACTTGTTTTTCGTTCATATCTTCATCCTGTTCAATCTCTTTTAATCGCCTCATATTAATATCATTCTCTTCGGTGCAGTCCTGCAACTTCTTTGTCTGATTATCCAAATTTTGTATTGATTTCGCCTCATGGAAACAGTTACAAGAGTCATTAGCAAGGTCTTCGGGTGTAGGCTTCGAGCAAGCTATTAATAGCATTGCAACAGCTGGTATGATAAGGTATTTCATAAAAATAAAGGTATGGCTTTAGAGCCATACCGTCAATAGATTCTTATGATAAAATTTGTCCAATGGCAAATGGCGAACAACGAAAGTATAGAAAAAGGTATGTTGAGCCGACTGCTATACAAATAGTTTCTACCAATGCACGTAAATTTCGATTAGATAAGAATATCAGCATGGAACGTTTAGCTGATATATTAGGCATAGAGTATACGGTTATATCACGCTTAGAACTTGGCAAAACAAATGCCTCAATAAGCTTAATATATGGTATTGCAAAAGCCTTAGATGTTGAACCACATTTAATGCTACTCCCCGAAAAGTTATAATAAAGTATTTATAAATACTAAATAGCATGCCGTTCTAACCATTTCAGGTATGGGTTTAATAAAAACCAACTCAGGCTTATTGTTTATCACATTAAGGTTGACAAAGTCTTCAATATTACCATCAATGTATTTATTATTAAACTTTTCCCCCAAGTCATCCATTGCCATTACAAAAGCATCTGCTTTTTTCTTTTTAAGTACTAATTCCATGTTTACTTTCATATAAATACTGACTAAATTTAAAATATGCACTTAAACCACCGATTTATTTGTTGTAGCGTTACCATGCAGACAAAATAAATTACTCGCTGAATAATGCTTGAAATTTTATCATGCCCTTGGTCCAGACCGAATATTTCATCTTTTAGTTGATATAAAATATTACTCTCCAATACTGGTAATCCATTCTCAATATCTGTAATGTTAACACCGGATGAAACCAATTGCTGAGTTTCTTCTGCTTGGTCAATTATAATAATCTCAGGCTTTGGAGTTAGGTGCATATCCCACGCATCTATCAATTGCTGATATTTATTATTATTACTATCACAAACCAATTGTTTAGTACAATATTCAATGTGTGCTATCTTCGAGCAATAGTCAATTATTGGGACAACTTTTGTTGTTCCATATTTCCAATCTTTAACCTTATTATTAAACTCATCAGATTTTAGCACTTCAATTAATATATGGCAATGGTATTCAAATCCATCATATTCAATTACTTTAAAGAAGTTACCAATAACATTTAACTTTAATAATTTATCTGTAAAGTCTTTCGCTTTTTTAACCCACCAGCCAAAAAACACACTACTTTTAGCAGTTAGGGTTAGAAAATCTGTAAACTCAG
>Ga0302218_10000256_pt1 | contig 19577 bp, 17 predicted proteins | sample II_Palsa_E1_1_FD_194567 | JGI IMG/M metagenome (GOLD analysis project Ga0302218, IMG submission 194567) | Peat permafrost microbial communities from Stordalen Mire near Abisko, Sweden - II_Palsa_E1_1 | ecosystem: Environmental > Terrestrial > Soil > Palsa > Peat permafrost | place: Sweden... | reverse complement strand
AGGTCTTCAAGGAGGTCGGCGAAGATATATCGACCCAGATCAAGGCCATCGCCCAGGACAATGTGCTGGTCGGTTATCTGGCGTTCACCCGGTTGGAAAAGGCTGATGCGGACTCGTTCAACTACCGGTTGACGATCATGGATGAGAACCTCAATGAAATCGGCGCGGTAAATTTTCGCCAGGAATCCCTCGATCTCCAGACGGTGTCTTTCGACCAGAACGTTCTATGTCTCGGTTATGTCCAAAGCCCACTGGCAGGCGGGGAGACAGTCAATCCGAGAGAATACCACAAATTGACGGACGCCGCAACATCCAGCCATATACTGGTGCAATTCATCAACCTCAACGGCAAAGTCATCAATACTTACTACCGGGAGGTAAATTTGAATACGGCTGCCGCGTATGCCAACGCGAGGGTGTTTTCTGGCATAAAATTAAGAGTGCTGGGGTATTTAAAATATGGGATGCAAATAAGGAATATCCCCAATATAGGTTTCAGCGTATTTTATGGCGACGGTTTGGGACAATGGCTGCTGTCATTCGATACCAAGGGAGAACTCACCCATGAGCAGGAGGTCACCGCCTTCGGGGATCGCTATTACCTGCGTGTTTCAGGAACGGACATTTATCTCCTGGTGAAGGCTGACGTACACGTTCCCCAAGGCGGGTACAAGTTATACGTTTATTCCGCGAAGGATCTCAGTGCCGAAAACAATTTCGATCTTAGGGACGCCAGCGGAGACTGGTTAACGGTCTTGTCATTTGACAACGATCCTGCGACCGGCGACGCATTTATAGCTGGCTGTATCATCAACCCAAAGAGGCAGTTGCAGTTTGCGACAGCCGACGATTATTCTTTTAGCCCTTATCTGGGTCTATTTACGCTTGATCTTGGCGGACCGGCCAAGGAAATGCACGCCAATTGCAGTTATTGGTCCGACAAAACTTTTCCGGGTATTTCCGAGGATGGCTGGTTTGCCGAAAAAGGCTTTTACGTCAAATATGCTACGGCATTCCGGGACTATAACGGCAATACCCTGTTTGCCGGCACTGCGATCATGGAGAAGCAGTCGGGTGCTGACAAATTCAAATTGGCCGACGGGGTTTTCGTTCGGCAGGAGTCATCCGGCAAATTAGTCCTGGACAATAATATCCCTTGCGATGAAACGAAGTATTTCAGCCCTACGGGCATCCTGTATACACTTGACAAGAAAGATTTTTACGGGGTGGTTAATCCGGACACTAAAACCAACTATATGATCATCGATGATGAGGAGAATATCTATATCTACAATGTAACCGGTAAAAAGGTCATGCGGACCATTCAGCACAAAGACGGCAATGTGAAAGTCAATGTTTACCCAGCCAAGGAAGGGCATGTTATGGTATCCGAATACAACCGGAAGGAAAAATATACCCGTTTTTCGATTGAGGTACTTTAGTTAACTTTTATGTAATCGTCTCCAGCCAGCGGCACCATATCCCTGGCATGCCCATGTATGACATACTTTTTCAAAAATTCCGTTTTTGAATCTTTGTACCAGGATACCATCCAGAGTTTTCGCAATGTATAAATATAGACCCAAGCCAGGTCTAATTGCCCGGGAAGAAAACCACATCGGGCGCTTCCGGGAAACAGGTGATGATTGTTGTGCCATTCGCCAGCCAGCAATCCGGGTCTTGATTGATTTATGGAGAGGTTAGATCTGTCAAAGTCAATTCCGTCGCGGTGTTTCTCCTTGCCGCCACCATGACCGGTATAGTTAAAAGCCCTGATCAGCGCAAACCAAAGCATGGCGGCCGTGAAGATGGCGCATGCCAGGGCCGGTCCGCCGATGAGAAAAAATATCAGATACCAACAACTCCAGTTTAACACCCATATCCCAATTGTGTAAAGGGGGCTTGCGATCGAGCCCCATTTCTGATATTGCCGGTAAGAATTCAATTTAATGCCGGTATGCCGCATGAAACGCAATGCTTTATTATAGGCCTCTTCGCTTAAATCAGGAGAAACGCGTTGGTGATTGAACTCAGCAAGCATACAATACCAAAAACCGGCTTGTGCGTTATAGGGGTCGCCCGGTTCATCGGATTTGCAGTGATGCACATGATGCGATACGACATAGATCTCTTCGGGTACTGTTTTTATGACAAGATTTTGGGTAAGGATGCGCCATACCGGATGGCTAAAGCCATAGGACTTGTGCGTACAATACCGGTGAAGCCAAATGGTGCCATGTGTCCCCATGATGACCATACTATAGACGACAATCGCAATCACCGAATACCAAGAAAAGTATTTAAACAGGAAAAGATAAAAGAAAGGAAGCATTCCTATAAGCATCAGGAAACTCACGAAGGAAATCCAATTCTTCCGGGACCTGAAAATATTGATGCGCGACAATGCTTCGAGCCAAAGCTGTTTTGTGGTGGGAATGACCAGCTGATCGTTCTTGTCTTTCCATCCGTAAGAAGGCGTGTATAGTAGGGTATCGATAAACGTGCCGTTGACCATAGTAATGGGCTCCTAATTGTTGTGGATTAGTAAATTTGTGAAGCCTGCCATCGGCTAAAGTTTCTTCTCAACGCCCACAGCATTCCAACCTTTCGGCCCTCTTTCGACTGTAAATTTCACCAAGTCGCCTTCACTGACCGGGTAGGTAGCCTGGTTAATATGAAAAAAAATCTTTATCCCGTTATTTTGAATGATGAAACCAAAACCTTTCGAAGAATCATAATAATCAATCCTGCCTTCCTTTTGCGGATCATCGGACTCTTCCCATTTGGGAACGCCGATTTCGATATCTTCCGCATTTATAACCTTCTTTTTGCTGGGATCCGGCGGTGTAGATGTTATGTTCCCATCTTCGTCAACATAAGCCATCATGTCTTCGAGGGATTTGCCTTTTGCCTGGTTGGCCTTGCGATCTTCCATCTTCTCCCGCTTCTCCCGCTTTTCCTTCTGCCGTTGCTTTTCCTTTTCCCGCTTATTTGATACTCCTTTTGGTCTCGCCATATTGCTTTTGTTTATCAAAACCAACCCACGATGATTGGAAATGACTGATAATAAATAAATTTCAGGGGCAGGGCTTCAAGTTCGCAAGAACGTTACCAGCGTTTTTTCTGGTATCCGCCGTCGCTATTGCCGCGGAAAGATCTTTCCTCTTTTGGCCTGGCCTCCATCACTTTAACGTTTTGGCCTTCAACGGTTGCGCCATTAAGCTCCGCAATGGCTTTCCTGGCAGCTGCGTCGTCGCCCATCTCCACAAAACCGAAACCTCTTGACTCGCCGGTGGTCCTGTCTTTGATGACCTTCGCCGAAGCAACTTCCCCATAGGGGGTAAAAAAACCTTTCAGGTCCTCATCCCGGACATTAAGACTCAAATTGGAAACGTAGATATTCATACAATAATAATTAAGAAACGATAAATTATTTGAGGAAAGCAAAGAGTAAAAACGAACCAAGGATCAATACGGGATGTGCCGTTACTATATGCGAGGCTCAAATTAACCCGGTGAAGATAGGCTTTTATTAGCAATTAGCAGCCAACATTTTGCTAAAAGGTTTCGGCAAGGGGATTTGGGGGTAAAATGGGTAAACGGTCGTGGGGATACCTAAATTTTGATGGATTGTTGAGTATTTAAAGGAATGTCTATATTTGATATATCAATATTTGGTATATCAAGTATTTATTATGTCATCGGAGCGTCTCGGCAATATCATTTTTTACTCCCTGGAGAAGGCTATCAAGATCTATCGCCAATTTGCACAGCGAAACATCACCGGGGCTAATTTCGACATTACGATCGACCAATGGCTCGTGCTGAAGACGTTGGAAGAAAGCCCCACCATCACTCAACAGCAACTGGCAGTCAAGGTTTTCAAAGACCTGGCTTCAGTCAGCCGCATCTTTGACCTGCTGATCGAGAAAGGTTTTCTCATCCGCGAACCAGACCTTGCCGACCGGAGGAGATGCAAATTGACGATCACCAAGGATGGCCTGGGAATCCTCGATTCAGTGCAACCGCTTATCCACAGCAACCGGGCAGCGGCCCTCAGTGGCATTTCGAAAGCGGATATCCGGAAACTCCAGGAGATCCTGGAAAGGTTAATCGCCAATACGGACCTTAATTCCAGTGAAACCAGGTAATCAACCAATAATACCATTTAAACAATTATACAATGAAAAAGATGCCATGCTTCCTTCCGGCTTTGATCTTTCTCTGCCTGCAACCTTGGGCTCAAGCGCGACCCCAGACCCAGATGCAAACACAGCAGCAGTCGCAACCTACTCTTCCGGTCGTGGATCGGGTCATCCGGCAGCAAGTGGTCGATAGTTTAGCGCGGTCCCTTTTGACGAACTATATTTTCCGCGACACGGCCGCGCGGATGGGCGGCTATATCCGGCGACGACTCAAAGAAGGAGCCTATGAAAAGATCACTGACCCGAGTGAATTTGCACAAACGCTGACGGCCGATCTGCACTCGGTCTATAATGACCGGCATATGAGTATCCTGTACGATCCCCAGTTTGAAAAAATGCTGCAGGACACGTCCACTTCGGACCAGGCTGGGGCGGCGGAGGAAAATATCCGGCGGGCAGCGCGCGACAATTTCGCATTCAAAAAAGTGGAGATACTCAATTCCAATGTTGGCTATTTGGATTTCGAGGGCTTTTTTGATGTCAATGCCGAGTCCCGGGCAACAGTCAACAGCGCATTCGCTTTTCTGAAAAATATCGATGCACTGATCATCGATCTGCGGCATAACGGCGGGGGGGATCCAGACATGGTAAGATTCATCTGCAGTCATCTATTGCCACCAAAAACGCATATCAACGACCTGTACGAACGACGAAAGGACAAGACCTACCCGTCCGTGACGGACTCGCTCGACAACCCTGCCAATTTTTACACGATGCCGATCTATATCCTGACCTCCAGACGTACCTTCTCCGGCGCGGAGGAATTTACCTACGATCTGCAAACTCAACACCGGGCAACGGTCGTCGGTGAGACCACGGGAGGAGGCGCCAACCCCGTAGGCCCCGAAACGATCAGCAACGGCTTTATCGGGAATATCCCCTGGGGCCGGGCCATCAATCCCATTACACACAGCAATTGGGAGGCGGTCGGAATCAGGCCAGACCTACGGGTCGGTGCCGACAGCGCAGTGGATGTCGCGATGATTGCCTATTACAACGATCGGATCGACCATGCGACTGACTCCAATACCGTCAGATCGTTCGTCTGGGCGCGTGGGATGTTGGTTGCCCGTTTGCATCCAGTGCAAGTAGACACTTCGTTCCTGAAAACCCTGGCGGGAAATTTTGGCAAGAGAGCCCTTATTTATAGGGACGGCTCATTGTACTATACCAATTCCATGATGGGTCAGGAGATAAAGCTGGTAGCCTTGTCGGAAAACAGCTTTAAGCCGGTGGATGACGACCGGACGAAAATTGAACTCGAGAAAGATGCACGGGGGCAAGTCACCACGTTATACATTATCCACGATAACGGCTCCCGCGCACAGTACCCGCGAACCCGGTGAAACGGTTGCGACTTTCATCGCTTAGCTCGGTCTTCGTAGATGCCGATCATAAGGAGCCATGCTCCCGAAATGAGGAACGCGAATAAAACAATGATTGCGACGGCTGCGATGTAAAGCCCTGAGCTATATCCGAGAATAAGGAAAATTGCGCTGATAACTTCAGCGACGTAACATAATGTGCCACCTGCAAGACGCGGCATGTTCAATCCAATCGAACTCATACCCGATCTGATAGCTATAACATAGCCCCTAACGAAGATGGCCGTTGCGATGAGCCAGAGAACAAGCCACTCAAAGCCGAGCACTTCAAGATATTGTTTCCCAATAAGCGCAAGACTACTTGCCATGAAAATAGCAGTGAAGCCCGTCAGCATGTTAATTGCCCGGTTTTTATGTGTTGTGTTTCGGAAAATGATCTCGTGATTGATCGACATCGCGACGAAAATCAGACCTGCAAGTGCCGCCGCGCCGCCACCCACCATCACAAAAAAGTTATTCCATTGCTCTGGCATAGAAAGACGAGGCATGGGGGTTTATTTATCTAAATTTAACCTTATATACCTTACGCCGGATGGTAAGTTTTTGCCATACCTCCTTTCGCGAAAGCCTTTACATCGACCAACTTCAGGTAAAGCGGGCTTGCAAGACCGGTGAAGATTGGCAACCTATAGATTTGTTCTTAAATAGCGGGCAATGAGAATTTCAGTCATTTGCTGGCGACCAGGGTGCTGAAATATTCGTCCAGATTGCTCAATCCCGCGGCCATGCCTTCCTTATAGCCGCCCGCGACCATCATTTCAAGGGTAGAAAGTTTATCGAATTTTTTTTCAATGTGAACCGTGGTTGTTTCTGTCCCTGCCTTGAAGGAATTCTTCGTCAATGAAAAGGCATCAGTGATATGGTTTCCGTTTTCATCGCTAAATGTATTTCGGGAAGAGAAACTGGTCTTGGGTTTGATTTCGGTGAATTCGGCCAAAGACCAGTGGGTTCTTTCGGGGGTGATCATGGCATATAACCAACGCCCGCCTTCCCGGAAGTCCATCTCCTTTGTACGGACCCGCCATGGTTTGGGGGCCGTCCACTGGTCCAGCATTTCCGCTTTTGTAAAGGCATCCCAGACGAGATCGAGGTCGGCGGCAAATTCACGGGTAATGTGAATGGTATTGGTGGCTTTGTCCACGGTGAAATCAAAAAGTAGGTTCATTTTTTCTTATTTTTTATGGTGTACAATAGTTGATCGAGTTGTTGGAATCTTTCTTCCATGATCTTGCGGAACTGGCCGAGCCAGATATCGATTTCTTTCATTTTATCGATTTTAAGTTCATAAAAGATTTCTCTGCCATCTTGCTTTTGGTTCAAAAGGTCGCATTCGGACAGGATGCGCAAATGTTTTGATATGGACTGACGGGTGATGTCGAAGTGCTCCGCAATGGCATTGGGGGTCATTGCCTGCACGGCGATCAGGACGAGGATCGCGCGTCGGGTGGGGTCCGCAATGGCTTGAAAAATGTCGCGTCTCATAGATGGTAAATATGAAGCCAATCAGTTGCAAATATACGCAGCCGATCGGCTTCGCAAAATTTTTTTTTAACGGGGAATTTGTCCGGTTACACGTTAATCTGTTCTGAGTGTCTTTGCAGGCTGCATAATGGCTCGATGAGTGGCCCCATGTGGCCCTGAGCATTGGAATGGTTGACCGGTCACGACATATCTTCGGTAAATAACCTTGGCTCTCGCACATCAATTTTAAGTCGGAGTTCCTAATCAAAATCAAACACGAGTTGGATCGAAAACGGGCAGTCAGATCTCAAGGAAGAAACGCAGACACTTGATTTACAATCCATTTTAAAACTGGCATTATATTGGATACCTATGCATATACCTTCTATGCCTCCTCTATGCTAAAAAGCTACTTCACCATGGCTTGGCGCAGCCTCCTCCGTAACAAGGTCGCTTCCGCCATCAATATCGGCGGCCTAACCATCGGGCTATCTGTAGGCATCATTATCCTGCTCTTTGTCATGGACCGGATCGACGCCAATAAGTCCAATAAGAATCACTCAGCTATCCGGCTGGTGATGCTCAACTACAAACATGCGGAAAACATCGTGACGGACCGGTTCACTCCGATGCCGTTGGGCCCCGCCATAAGGAAGGAGATGCCGGCCGTGCAAATGGTAGCGCGGACCCGGGGTACGCAATGTGTGACGCGGTACGGCAGCAAGGTCCTTTACCAGGCAAGTCTATACGCAGAACCCGATTATTTTAGGATGATGACCTTTCCGGCACTGGAAGGCGATCCCATAGCGACCCTGACAAAGAACAATTCAATAGTGCTGACGGAAAGCGCCGCCCATCGACTCTTCGGTAAGGAACAGGCCCTGGGCAAAACCATTGTTGTCGACAGCGCCGATCTCCTGACCGTAGGCGCCGTGATCCGGGATGTACCTGCCAACAGCACGGTACGGTTCGATATTGTTCTGCCATTTGCCCCCTATGAGCAAGCCAATGATCCCTCGAACTGGAAGTCCATTTCAACATGGACCTGGATCCAATTACGCCCCGGCGCTTCACCCGAAGCCGTCAACAGTCAACTGAACCGGCTCCTTGCCGAACATCTTGACAGCGAGAGCATCCATACCTTTGCCTTGGCCCTTTTTGCCTATCCCCTCGACAGGTTTGCACTCTATGGCGATTTTAAAAACGGCAAACCAAACGGCGGTGAGATTTACATGGTTCTGATCATGGCCGTGCTGGCGGCATTGGTCCTGTTAGTCGCCTGTATCAATTTCATGAACCTGAGTACCGCCATGGCCGAACGACGCGCCCGTGAGGTGGGCCTGCGCAAAGTCCTGGGCGCTTCCCGGAGGGTCATCATCGGACAGTTCCTTGGCGAAGCGCTCCTGCTGGCGCTAATCGCCCTGGCTCTGAGCATTCCGCCGGTTTATATCATCCTGCCGGAATTAAGGGCCTTCACCGGTCAGCAACTCACGCACGAATTCGGCGATGCCCGGCTATGGATCATGCTGTTGATACTCGCAATGGCCACCGGACTGGTGTCGGGCAGCTATCCGGCTCTCTATCTAAGCCGCTTCCAACCCGTAAAAGTGCTGAAGCGAATGGTCTCACTGGGCTGGAGCGGTATCCGTATGCGCCGCGGCCTGGTCACCTTCCAGTTTGTGATCGCGATCTTTTTGGTCATCGGCGTCATCGTCTGTATCCGTCAGATCGATTATGTGGCCAGCCGTCCCATCGGCTTCGAGCCGTCCAATTTACTCGACATCCCCGCTGACGGCAATCTGCCCGGGCATTTTAATCTCTTCAAACAGCAGGTGACCGCCATCCCGGGCGTGCTGGAGGTAACGGCGAGCAGCGATAACATCATCCGCGTCGATTTGAGCATCACTAATCTGGACTGGCCCGGCAAGCCACCCGGCCGGGATTTTGTCTTCCGGCGCAGCATCGTCCAATACGATTGGACGCGGACGACGGGCATCACCCTTCTTGAAGGGCGCGACTTCAGCCCGGCCTTCGGGACCGACAGCAATGCCTGCCTGTTAAATCAAACGGCGGTCCGGCACATGGGCCTCAAAGAACCCGTGATCGGGACCAAAGTGGGCAACCATACCGTCATCGGTGTCATAAAAGATTATGTGGTCAACGATCCTTCCGGCGCGACACAACCCCTGATCGTCTACCTGTCCCAAAACAACCTTAGCCATTTCCTGCTGCGGATCACCAATGACGGGCAGTGGCAGGATCGTCTCGCCCGCATCGAAAAAATCGCGAAGAAGCTCAACCCGCACTATCCCTTTACCTTCCATTTCACCAATGAATCCTATCAGCAGGAATTCGTCAATATCTTCGGGGTTCAGCAACTGGTCAATATCTTCGGCGGTGTCGCCATCTTTGTCTCTTGTATGGGTCTCTTCGGCTTTGCCGGTTTCATCGTGGAAAGAAGGAAGAAGGAGATCAGCATCCGTAAAGTGCTTGGCGCCACGGATGGCAGCCTCTGGCTGTCGCTTGGCCGCGAATTCCTCCAACCCGTTCTGTTCGGTTTTGTCATTGCGGTACCGCTGGGTATCCTGGTTATGCAAAAGCTGCTGGCCACCATGGACTACCATATCAGCCTTTCCTGGTGGATCTTTGCCGTTGCCGGCGCTGCTGCCTTCCTGATCGCCCTTGTAACAGTCAGCTACCACGGTCTCCGTGCAGCCCGGATAAACCCTTCCCGATCCTTGCAGGCGGAGTAAGGGACGATTTTTGGAATGCGAGGAAAAGGGCGAAGAAAGTGACTGCCAAGAATGACAAACCCCTGTATCTCAGTCTAATTCAAACTTGTACAGGAGTTGTCTTGTGCTCCGGACTGGACATTTCTCGAACCATTTCCTCGCGGATCTGAGGCTGGTCGCCGATTTCAGGGCGGCCTGACAGTACGTGTCGATGGATTGAAAACCTTTCCGGACCGCGGCTTAATTTGACCCACCCATGAGCTATTCGATTTTGGCCTTTTCGTGGTGGCGACGAATTGAGGGGCGTGGTGTTTGTCGCGATCCGCCCTGAATGTTGTCGCTTTTACACAGCGTAAAATCCTGAAATGCCTTCGATCTTTGTATTGTCAATAAAATTAAAAATAATTTAAGTAACGTTTTATGAAAAGAGTATTTAAAGGATCTAATATCCCAAAACCGGTATTAATAATTGCTATACTTTTTGTTGCAGTATTTCAGTCCAACGGGCAACAGACTAAACCTGCCGACAGTGGCTACGTACCCGTCAATGGCATTAAAGTTTATTACGAAGTATATGGTGAGGGTAAGCCTATTGTTTTACTACACGGTGCTTTTTATACCATTCAGATGAACTGGGGGCAATTAATACCTGAATTGTCAAAAACAAGAAAAGTAATTGCCATTGAATTGCAGGGACATGGGCACACGCCGTATTCAGACAGAAAATTAGACTTTCCTACCCTGGCAAGCGATGTGGAAGGAGTAATGAATTACTTAGAAGTTGACAGTGCGGATATTGCAGGATATAGCATGGGTGGCTCCGTGGCTTACCAGTTGGCAATACAAAGCCCTAAACGGGTAACAAGATTAGTGATCATTTCGTCTACTTATAAAAGCAGTGGTTGGCTGCCACAAGTAACTAATGCGTTTAAAGCTTTTAAGCCTGAATTTTTTACGAATTCTCCTATGAAAGCGGCATACGAGGCGGTAGCACCTGACAAAACAAAATGGACAAAGTTCTTAGAACAGATGTTTGCTTTTGCTGGGACGCCATTCAACATGGGTGACTCCAATATTGCGAAAATTACTTTGCCTGTCTTACTGATCTCGGGCGACAATGATGGCCTGGATAAAATTGAATTAATAAAAACATATCAACTACTGGGAGGTGCTGTATTTGCTGATTTGGGGCCGATGCCAAAATCGCATTTGGCCATTGTTCCTTCGCAGGGGCATGTCAGCCTAATGATGCAGACGAAAACAATATTAGGTTATCTGGATGGCTTTTTAAAGTAAACATAATCGGTTCAATTAAACTATAATTAAAATAATATGAGAAAGATAATTGTTTTATCAATGATTACATTAGATGGAGTACTACAAGCACCCGGTGGGCCCGAGGAAGATACATCCGGTCATTTCCTCTGGGCATCCAGCATTTGTTTGATGTCGGCTTTTGAGATAAACCTGCCGTTTAGAATGACGGCAAATATTTTCTGTGTATTGCTGATATCCAACAAAGGGTTGTCTTCCAGGATCAAGAGGTCGGCAAGTTTTCCGGTAGTAACCGTACCCATTTCTTTTTCCTTGTATAAGAATTTGGCAGGATTGATCGTGGCGGTCTGCAGAGCCTGGAGATTAGTAAGGCCTGCATCACGTAAATTGATCAATTCCTGTTGCAATCCAAATCCAGGGACGCAGAACGGATTATTGACATCTGTTCCAGCCAGGATCAATACCCCTTTGTTCATAAGAAATTTAGCCGCTGCGCCAAATGATTGAACCAATTCTTCAGGCAAACTAGGGTGCTGATGCATCCAGTAATTTACGAATCCGGGAGTCAAATATTCCAGCCCTTTTGTTAGCTTGGCCATTGTATCCGGATTTATGCTCCGACCCTGGGCGAGTGTCAACGTGGGCACTACTGCTACTCTATTTTCAATCATTTTCTTCAAAACTCCGGGCGATAATTGGAAATCTTTTTCGGATATTCCCAATGGTTCTGTGTGAACCATAAATTCTCCGTTACGGATGGAATGAACTGTATCCAAATAATGATGAGACCATTTTAGGATTTCCGCTTCTTTTCCGGTGAGATACCGGTTTACATTGAAATTGTGTTCGAAACTTCTTTGGCCGGCATCCAGTGCTTCTTCGAATCCGATTTCTGTAGGTAAATGACCTTCAAGAGGGATACCTTTCTTTTTGCATTCATCTGCTATGGCCAAATAGACTTGCTCCCTGATCAGGGAGTATATTTTTATGAAATCGTACCCCGCATCGGACAGGCTATCCACCAAATGGCGGCCTTGATCCTGCGTGGAGGCGGACAGCGAGCCTCTAATAAAAGGATTAGCGCCATCGATAATTGGGCTTCCCATAACCATGCGCGGACCTATGAAACTACCCCCTTCGATGTCTCTTTTCAACTTCAACATCTCGGGGCTGCCGTACATATCTCTTATTCCCGTTACTCCATTGGCTATAAATAACGGAACATATTCATATCGGGTGAAGCTATCATCACCATCATGGATATGCATATCCCATAGGCCGGGGATCAGATATTTGCCCGAGCAATCATAAACGGGGCCATTTGGATTCTCAACAGGCCCGGGTGAGATAAACCTAATCTGCTTACCTTCAATACAGACCCATCTATCTTTTGAGACATCTCCTTTCTCTACATCGATGATATTTATATGTTCCAGGTAGTATTGTGCCTTGCCAGATAAATGGAATAGAAAGGCAACGCATAAGAGAAAAGTTCTGGTCATATCAGCCATTGAGTAAGAGTGGGGGATTATCGAATAGCAATACCTTAAGGTAGAATAAAATTTCGAATAGGGGAATATTACTTGCTATCTGTTTGGGACACGGATGCATTAATTTCCAGGCTCCTGTGTTGCGAAGAATTCATTCCCCGTCTGTCGATTTAAATAGAGGTTCGCCGATTATTTCAGGGATAAAATCAATTTTAAATTACATTCGTCTATTCCAGAGAAGTAATCAAAATAGCTCGCTTAAATTAAGGTCATGAGAAAAATCCTCCTTTTAGTTGCTGCAATCTGTCTTTTTTTCGACGCCATCGCGCAGTATGCCTATCCACCGACAAAAACAGTTGACAGCAGCGATACTTATTTTGGCGTTACCTATAAAGACCCCTACCGCTGGCTGGAATATATGGAACAACCGCAAGCGGACACATGGTTTAAGCAACAGGCAACCTATACCGACTCTGTTTTAAACAAACTTAAGGGACGGGATGAACTGATAGGTGAATGGAAACAAGTTGATAAGCAATTTCCTATTTTCTATATCGATTTAACTTATGAGAACGGCAGATTATTTTACCGGAAAACAATGACCGGTGAAAGTTTTGCCAGGCTTTACTATCGTGATGGTATGAATGGCAAAGAAGAATTATTGTTTGATCCCACTACCTACATACCCGGTAAAATACTTTCTTTACAAAGTTTTACCCCCAGCCATGACGGTAAAAAAATAGGATTTGTTTATAGTGAGAAAGGTGCGGAGATAGGTACACTTAAAGTAATGATGGTAGATACCAAACAATTTTTAATGGATTCGATCAATCCATCAATCGGCATTGGGAGTTGGACATTCGATAACAACGCCTTCTCTTATTCCTCAATGAGGTCAGGCGACAGTAAAGACCCGACATCAAGGCTTAATGCTAAGGCCAAATTGCATATTTTGGGTAATGAACTGAGCGAAGATGCTGATATTTTCAGCAATACCAGTTATCCGGCGTTGAATTTAGACCCGAAAATGCACCCCTTTGTATTTTTAGATGAAGACTCAAAGGATTATATTTTTGCAGGGCTGGGAAGTGTTCAAAAAGAATTAACGCGATATTATGCTCCGGCAACGCAGCTCAACTCCAAAAACATTTCATGGAAGGTATTATGCAAAGCCTCTGATAAGTTGGTACACCTGGAATATGTCAACAACGATGTTTACGCTATCTCTCATAACAATGCTCCAAACTATAAAGTTTTGGCCACCAGCCTGGCACATCCCGATTGGGCCAATGCCGTTACAATTGCTTCGGAAAAGCCAGACTGGACAGTCAAAAATTTTATCCATACCAAAGGTTACCTGCTGATAGTGTACAGCGATGGTATTAACTATCATTTGTCAAAATATAATTTCAAAACCAAAATTACTTCCGACGTAAAACTGCCTTGTTCCGGCAGCATCGGAATTGATTGCATAAATACCAGGACAAATAATTATCGCCTTCATATAACTTCATGGATCAAACCTTATACTGAATATAATTATGATGCTGAGACAGATGTTTTTGTACCAAGTAGTTTTAATAAGCCGTTTATTTATCCTGTAGCATATAGTGATCTGCAGGTGGAAGATGTACAGGTAAAAGGGCATGACGGCGTCATGATCCCTTTTACGATTATCTATAAGAAGGGAATCAGGAAAGATGGTTCAAATGTTTGCATGCTGGAGGGCTATGGCGCATATGGCAGTAGCCTAAATCCCCATTTTGATTATTTTAAAAATTCACTGGCGGCGCGTGGCGTGGTGATCGCTATTGCGCATGTACGCGGCGGCGGCGAAAAGGGGAGACCTGGCACAAAGCAGGCTTTAAAACCACCAAGCCGAATACCTGGAAAGATTTTATCAGTTGCGCTGAATATTTAATTACGAAAGGCTATACCTCGCCGCAAAAACTTGCAGGCATAGGCATCAGTGCGGGGGGCATATTAATAAGCAGGGCAATAACAGAGCGCCCAGACCTATTTGCTGCAGCGATTTGTGATGTAGGTGCAGCCAATAGCATGCGTTCCGAATTTACCGCAAACGGGCCGGGAAATATTCCTGAGTTTGGCACGGTAAAAGATAGTGTTGAATGCAACGCTTTGTACGAAATGGATGGTTTGCAACATGTGGTAAAAGGCACAAAATACCCTGCTGTTATTTGCGTAGGCGGGTGGAATGACGCAAGGGTTCCTGCCTGGGAGCCAGGTAAATTTGCCGCTGCTTTGCAAAATGCATCCACATCCGGCAACCCGGTTTTAATGAAAGTAAATTATGGTAGCGGGCATTTTACGGAAGACAGAAGTTTAACCATTGCAAATTTTGCCAATCAGTATGCTTTTGTATTATGGCAATGCGGGCATCCTGATTTTCAGCCAAAAAAATAGGCTAAATAGGATCGATTTGATTTTCAATAGATGATATTTTTTGTGTGCCAAGGAATTAGCCGAGGTCGTTAAATTTGAATTATTTGAACCCTATTCGAGTTTAAGGGAATACTGGGAAGAAGAAAACGAAAGGTTCCCATATTTCATAAAGGAAGACGAAAAATATCTGGGTTTGGTTTTAGTCAGATATATCACATTAAGCGATAGAAGTTATTTTTCAATGGCTGAGTTCTTTATAATGAGACGATATAGAAAAATTGGAATTGGTAGATCAATAGCCGCACAGGTATTTAATTTACATAAAGGGCAATGGGAGATCTTTCAAAAAGAAAGCAATAAACCTGCCCAGAATTTTTGGAACAAGATCATTACTGAAAATACAAACGGACACTTTAAAGAACGAATTGAAAATGGAAAGAGAATTCAGGAGTTTAAAATATAATATAGTATGCTCTATGGCTTATGGCATACCCGTGTCCGTTTTGCCGGCAAAATTTGGAAATAAAAAGGGCCGCAGTATTTGCGACCCTCTGTAACTGTTTGAATTTCAAGTGCCCGGAACAGGAATCGTAACTTGTTGATTTTTAATAAATAATATTATTTGTGTGCCATTTGTGCGCCGCCTAAAACAATGGATAACATCGAGGGTAAGTTTGCAAATTGAAAACTTTACCGTACATTCGCAATACGATGAACATCATAGCCAAAGGGACCATTCTTTATTATATTGATAAATACCCGAAAGCTAAAACGGCATTACTGACCTGGTACCACGAGTTTTCAAAGACGGATTTTCGAAATTTCAACGAATTGAAATCCGTTTATGGCAATGCGAGTATCGTAGCAAATAATCGTGTTATATTCAATATAAAAGGTAACGATTTCAGGCTAGTAGCTTCAGTCAATTTTCGTCAATTGGCGGCTTATGTTATCTGGTTCGGGACGCACAAGGAATATGATAAGATAGATGTTTCAGAGGTTAGTTTTGATACTAATATTTTGAATTTTAAAAACAAGTAATATGAACTGGAGGGTAATTAAAACCAAGGCTGAATATAATAGGGCGCTGAAGCGGTCTATGGCCATTTTTCAGGCAGAACCCGGGACTTCGGAATCTGACGAGCTGGAATTATTGCTTGTGCTGATTAAGGATTATGAAGATAAGCATATCGTATTGCCCGAGGTTGATCCGATTGACGCTATAAAGCTAAAGATGGAAGAAAGAGGTCTGAAGGCGAAGGATCTGGAACCGTTGATCGGGTCAAAGGGTCATGTCTCATCTATCCTCTCAGGTCGCAGGGAATTGACCTTGAAAATGGCCCAGAAACTGAAAGATTATTTTCAGCTGCCCGCGGATATATTTATGCATACAGCGTAATTAGTCCTGAGAAAAACATCAAATATGGATTTCGGAAAGAATGGTCTGGTATGTCTATTAGCGGTGTTATTTAATTGCCTGTTAACGGGATGCCGCGGAAAAGAGCGTTCTGAAATTGAGATAATCAAATATGACCCAAAATTGGTGCAGGAAATTATGTCTCACTTTGATTCGACATATACCGGATACCCCAAACGCCATGATTATTGGTGGATAAAGTTACTGGGCCGGCAATTTACTACTTTGAAGATGGAAGGATCAGATCGACAGGACAATGGAACGATGTCAGGCAAGTCGGGGAGTGGAAAAATTACGACGAAAGGGGGTATTTAGTATCGGTTCAGTATTATTCATTGGATGGCCAATTGGAAAAAGAAACAAAACAACAACAATAGCTCTCGCCCTGCATGGAAAATGGAAAGAGACCGGAATAGAACCCATAAAGCAAAACCCGCTACCAGAGCGGGTTTCAGATTTTTGGTGCCCGGAACAGGAATCGTAACTATTTGATTTTCAATAAAGAATATCTTTTATGTGCCATTTGTGCGGGAGACTTCACCGGTTGCTCGGCCGCATTTTTTAGGAGTCAGTGTTGGCTCCCCTCAATCTGATCGATAAGAGAATTTGCTATCTGTTTGGGACCCGGATGCATTAATTTCCAGGCTCCTGTATTGCGAAGAATGCATTCCCCTTCTATCGATTTAAATAGAGGTTCGTCGATTATTTCAGGGGCAAAATCAATTTTAAGTTACATTCGTCTAGGCTGGAGAGGTAATCAAAATAGCTGCTTAAATTAAGGTCATGAGAAAAGTCCTCCTTTTATTTACTGCAATCTGTCTTTTTTTCGATACCATGGCGCAGTATGCCTATCCTCCGACAAAAACAGTTGACAGCAGCGATACCTATTTCGGCGTTACATATAGGGATCCTTACCGCTGGCTGGAATATATGAAAGAACCGCAGGCAGAAACATGGTTCAAGCAGCAGGCAACCTATACCGACTCTGTTTTAAACAAACTCAACGGACGGGATGAGCTGATCGCAGAATGGGAACAAGACGATATGCAATTTCCAGCGCACTTCAGCAATCGGGTTTATGAGAGTGGCAGAATATTCTATCGCAAAACCACCTCCGCCGCAAGTGTTGGGAAGATCTATTATCGGGAAGGTATGAACGGTAAGGAAGAATTATTGTTTGATCCAACGACATATATACCGGGCAAAACAATTTCGGTACAGGATTTCACTCCCAGCTATGATGGGAAAAAAATAGCGATTGACTATTCGGAACAAGATGCGGAAATAACTGTTGTAAGGATCATGGATGTAGATAGGAAACAATTTCTAAAAGATTCACTTTTCCCAGCTGCATTTTCAAGCTGGAATTTTGATAACAACTCTTTTCTGTATCAGGCATTTAAATCCAAAGACATTAAAGACCCGACCTGGCGTTTCAATTCAAAAACAAAACTGCATGTACTTAATGAGGATACAAATGCTGACGTCGACTTTTTTAGCAGTGCCAGTTACCCCGATTTGAATATAGGACCGGAAATTTATCCATATGCATTTTTAGATGAAGGCGCAAAGAATTATATTTTTTCGGCAGTTGAATTCACACACTATTATTCTCTCAGAGAGGAGTTCAATTCCCGGAAAATTCCCTGGAAGGTATTGTATAAAATCTCAGACAGTCTGGTGGACGTCATATATTTTAACGATCAGGTTTACGCGATCTCGCATAAGAATGCTCCAAACAATAAAGTGGTGGCAACCAGCTTAAAACATCCTGATTGGAGTAACCCCGTTACAATAGCCGCCGAAAGGGCTGACTGGGTAGTTGAAGATTTTGTCCATTCAAAAGATTATCTCATTATAGTGTACAGTGATGGCATCAATAATCATTTGTCAAAATATGATTTCAATACCGAAACAATTTCAGATGTAAATCTGCCTTATTCAGGAACGATTCGTGTTAGTTGCATCAATACCAAAACCAATAACTATATCGTTCATTTATCTTCATGGAGCAAACCTCTTATTGAATATGACTATAGTGCTGATCGGGATATCTTTACCCGGAGCAGTTTCAATAAGCCTTTTATTTTCCCTTCAGGTTATAGTGACTTGGAGGTGGAAGAGGTGGGGGTAACAGGCCATGACGGAGTCATTGTCCCTCTGTCAATTATCTATAAGAAGGGGATAAGGAAAGATGGTTCCAATGTTTGTTTGCTGGAAGGTTATGGCGCTTATGGTAGTAAATATAGTGCAGTTTTCGATTGGCTTAAAAATTCGCTGGCCTCACGCGGCGTGGTGATTGCTATCGCACACGTTCGCGGCGGTGGCGAAAAGGGAGAGGCTTGGCACAAAGCAGGTTTTAAAGCCACCAAGCCTAATACCTGGAAAGATTTTATAAGTTGTGCTGAATATTTAATTTCAAAGGGCTTTACTTCGCCGAAAAAAATGGCGGGCGAAGGTACCAGTGCGGGAGGTATTTTGATAAGCCGCGCGATAACCGAGCGCCCGGATTTGTTTGCGGCAGCTATTTGTAACGTAGGATTGGCCAATGCCATGCGGGGAGAATTTACAGGAAATACCGGAGGTATTTATGAATTTGGTACTTTAAGAGATAGTCTTGAGTGCGATGCATTGTATGAGATGGATGGCATGCAGCATGTTGTAAACGGGACACCATACCCCGCCGTCATTTGCGTAGCCGGCTGGAATGACTATCGCGTACCTGCCTGGGAGCCTGGCAAATTTGCTGCTGCTATGCAAAATGCAACTACCTCGGGCAAGCCGATATTGCTGAAAGTAAACTATGACAATGGACATTATACTGAAAATAGAAGGGTAACTTATATAAACTCGGCTAATCAACTTGCTTTTTTATTGTGGCAATGTGGTCATCCTGATTTCCAGCCGAAAAAGTAGGCTAAATAGGATCGATTTGGAATATAAAACTACCTGTAGCCCGCATCGACAATTCCCTGGGAAAGTACAAGGATAAGGTTCTTTTCATGGAGAAATTGGATAAAGCGAATGAGATGCTAAAAACCACACCCGCTACCAGAGCGGGTTTTAGCATTTTGGTGCCCGGATGCGCACGCCGATCAAACTGACCACGTCAGGCCGAAGCAAATTGACCACCTGTTTTGCTGGCGAAGATTTTCAGTTCATGTCTGTTCAGGCGGTTCATAAAAATTGATGTCGTTTTGGCGTCTACC
>Ga0302218_10000220_pt1 | contig 21606 bp, 18 predicted proteins | sample II_Palsa_E1_1_FD_194567 | JGI IMG/M metagenome (GOLD analysis project Ga0302218, IMG submission 194567) | Peat permafrost microbial communities from Stordalen Mire near Abisko, Sweden - II_Palsa_E1_1 | ecosystem: Environmental > Terrestrial > Soil > Palsa > Peat permafrost | place: Sweden... | reverse complement strand
GCCGCGTTCGGCAGATTCGTACCCAGGTGGAAGACACCACATCAGACTACGACCGCGAGAAGTTGCAGGAGCGGTTGGCTAAGCTGGTGGGCGGCGTCGCCGTGATTAAAGTCGGCGCTGCAACCGAAACCGAGCTGAAGGAAAAGAAGGCTCGTGTTGAGGACGCCATGCACGCCACACGCGCGGCTGTCGAGGAAGGCATTGTTCCCGGCGGCGGCGTAGCTCTCGTTCGCTGCATCTCGGCGCTCGAAAAGCTCAAGCTGCACGATGACGAAGCCATCGGCGTCAACATCGTGAAGCGCGCGCTCGAAGAGCCCATGCGTCAAATCGTTCACAACGCCGGCAGTGAAGGCGCTGTGGTGGTTGGCCGCATCCGCGAATCGAAAGACGACAACTTCGGCTTTAACGCCGACACCGGTGAGTACGGTGACCTGGTCAAGGCTGGCGTAATCGACCCGGCCAAGGTTACTCGTCTCGCTCTGCAAAACGCAGCTTCTATCGCCGGCCTCATGCTCACCACCGAAGCTTTGGTGGCCGACATCAAGGAAGACGAAAAGAAGGGCGCAGCAGGCGGCGCGGGCGGCGGTATGCCCGGCGGCGGCGGTATGGGCGGAATGTACTAAATCGCATCCAAAGCTTCGGGTGCAGATTCAAGGGCGGTCCGATGCAATCCATCGGGCCGCCCTTTTTATTTCTCGCGTGTTTCGAATCTTCGGGGTTATGGCAATTCCGGCAATCAATCTGACTGCCCCCCGCTGGCTGGCGGCACAATTCCGTTCATCCGCAAATACCCCACCAAGCAACCGGCGCTACTTCATCGGCGAAAAATCCGTCGGACGCATGTAGGTCTCGTCTATTTTTTCCACCGTTTTGTTGGCCTGCTCGGCTTTGAGCACCTCTTGAAATTCTGGGTCTGCCCGGAACGCATCCCAGTTCTTTTTCGCTTCCTCCCGGCTGGAATGAGCCAGCATAAAGATGAACGTGTTGTCCCAAGCGGGAGCACCCTCGGGTACCCAGTAGCCCACAACCTTCAGATCGTGTTTGGCGAGGATCTTTGAAGTTGTGTCGCGAAACCGTGACTCCAGCTCCGGCACTTTGCCCGTAACAGTGTGATAAACGCGAAGTTCAAAGACTCGATTGCTATCGGCCCTCACTTGGTTAACGTGCACTAGGCGGGCAGTAATGATGGATCCGGCGGCAAAGGAAACCAGGGCGACGGCGCAAACTGTCCATCTCCTGAATTTCCAGCGGTTGAGTGTCATGGCCGGCGATAGGTGGTTCGTTTTCATGGTTTCATTCTCCCCTCTGTGTTTTTGAATGAGCACTAACCCGCACAAAGTGATTGTTGAGCGCGATCAGATTCGACCGCCTGCGCAGTCACTCGTGCCGCAGCGCGACTAGCGGATCGACGCGTATCGCGCGCCGCGCCGGAATATAACAAGCCAGCAGAGCGACGCCGATCAGAAGCAGCGCAACACCCGCAAACGTCAGCGGGTCTGTCGGCCTCACGCCGTAAAGCAGTCCGGCCATTAAGTGCGACACGACCAGCGCGCAAATCAGCCCAACAGCAGCGCCGGCAATGGCCAGTCCCAATCCTTGACGCAAAACCATGCGCAGGATGTTCCCGCTCCGCGCGCCGAGTGCGAGGCGAATGCCGATCTCATGCGTGCGCTCGCTGACCAAGTACGAAATCACTCCGTAAATTCCGAGCCCGGCGAGAAGCAACGCGGTGAGAGCGAACAGGCCAACCATCTCCAACGAAAATCGCCGTTCGGAGAGAGAGGCGGTCACCACGTCCGTCAGCATCTGCGCGCCAAAAACCGGAAGCTCGGGATTGATCAACTGGACCTGCTCGCGCAGCTCTGCGGGAGTGGCGGAGCGGTCCAGGCGTCCGCGCAAAAATATCGCCAGATCTTTGGACCGCTGCTGATACACACTCACGTAGATTTGTGGAACACTCGGTTCAGCAAGTGATTCTGTTCGAGCATCCGCGATCACGCCGACTACTGTGGTCCACGAACGGTTGGGTGTGGTTCCCCGGGCGTTATTTAGTTTGAGATGTTTGCCGACAGCGTCATCGTTCGGCCAGTAGGTCCGCGCGAACGCTTCATTGATGACTGCTACGGCCGGGGCATTTTCTTTGTCCGAATCGCTCAATAAACGGCCTCGCTGCAGCGTCATGCCCACCAAATGAAAATAGGATGGCGTGACAATTGTGGCGTTCACCAAAGGAGAATCGTCGCTTTGATTCTCGCGGCCTTCGAGGACCAACGCGAATGGGTTTAGGTCGTTTCGACCATGGCCCAACGGAATAGCGGCTATGTCACCGATGGCTACTTCTTCCACTCCGGAGAGCGTCCCGGCGCGGCGAAGTATTTCGCGCACGAACGGCGCTTCCTGAGCGGGCGATCCATAAATGTCAGTGTCGGGATCGTTGGGCACGGGTAACCACATATGCATCGCCATGACGCTTTGCGGATTGAATCCCGGCCGCACATTCAACAAATCCCAAAAGCTGCGCAGCAGAAGGCCGGCGGCAATCATCAGCACAAGGGACAAAGCAAATTCCGTGACCATCAACACGCGGCGTGTGCGCGCCTGTTCTCCCGAGCCAGTCGAGCCTCGCGCTTCCTGTTTGAGCATAGGAATCAAATCGACGCGGCCTGCATGCAGCGCCGGAGCCAAGCCGAAAATCATTCCGGCGACGAGCGAGGCGGCTAGAGCGAACAGCAAGACCGACCAGTTGATGGATACTTCGTTGAGCCGCGGCAGACTGTCGGGCATGATTTGCAGCAGAAAGCCTTTGGCGCAAAAAAGAATTGCTAAACCAACTATTCCGCCGAGCAACGAAAGAAGCACGCTTTCCGTGAGCAACTGTCGAATCAGGCGCGCGCGTGCGGCGCCAAGCGCTTGGCGAACAGCCATTTCGCGTCCTCTTGCGCTTGCGCGCGCGAGCAGCAGATTCGCAACGTTCACGCAGCCGATCAGCAGGACCAATCCCACAGCGCCAAGCAGCAGTATCAAGGACTGGCGCACGTTTCCCACCACGGTCTCCGCGAGCGGCACCAAGCGCACCCTCCATCCGCTCTGTAGCGGATAATCGGTGGGGTATTCTTTCTGCAAAGATGCCACCAGCGCGTTTAACCGGCTTTGCGCCGCGGCAATCGTCAGTCCAGGTGCGATTCGCGCGATCGCTTCCGGAAGGATGCGCAAATTGCGTTGAGGAGGCGGAGCAGGCGGACCCGCAAAGCCTGCAGCGGCCCAAACGTCGGTGTTGCTTTCCTCCACTGTCGCTCCCGGGTCGTGAAAACCGGGCGGCATGACGCCGACCACGCGATACAAGTCGTTGTCTAGCCGCACACTTTTGCCCAGAATATGCGGATCGCTTCCGAAGGCCCGCTTCCACAATCCGTCGCTGATGAGAACTTCCAGGTTGAATCCGGGAGTTTGATCCTCGGGGTCGAACGAGCGGCCCAACTGCGGTTTCACGTCCAGCAGCGCAAAGTAGTTCGGCGGTATTGTAAGAAGGCGAATTCGCGCAGGCTCGGACGCGCCTGTCAGATTGGTGTCCCCGCCGCCGAGCGCGGAAACATACTGAAAAATGCCGGAGCGCTGAAAATCGTGCCATTCCGGAACGGAGATTCCCACGTCGCGCGCACCCACGCCGGGAAGATCGTCCTGGATGGTTACCAGTTGCTCCGGATGCGGATACGGCAGCGGGTGCAGCAGCGTTGCATCCACCACGCTGAAAATCGCTGTAGTTGCGCCGATCCCCAATGCAATCGTCAAGATGGCGATGGCGGCAAAGCCGGGAGACTTGCGCAACATGCGCGCGGCGTAGCGAATGTCTTGCCAGAAGTTGTCCCACCAGAGGAGATGGTTGGATTCGTAGAAGTGTTCTTGCGTGTTCGTTACATTTCCGAAGGAGCGGCGCGCTGCGGTACGAGCATCTTCATAGCTGAGCCCCTGTTCCTGCAAGCGTTCTGTCTCAAGCTGTATATGGGCTTCGATTTCAGCGCCGAAGTCGCTCGCTTTCCGCTTGCGTCTGAACATTGCTCTAGCCCTCCTCAGACTCCAGAATGCGTCCGATCGCTGCCGTCAATCGATTCCACTTGCTGGTTTCTTTTAGCAGTTGCTTGCGACCGACCGGTGTCAGTGAATAGAACCGGGCCTTGCGGTTATTGGCGGAGATTCCCCATTTCGCGGAAATCCAGCCGCGCTCCTCGAGCCGTTGGAGCGCAGGATAAAGGGCACCGTGCTCTACCAGGAGTTCTTCGTCCGACGTCTGCTGAATGGCGCGCGCGATCCCTTGCCCGTGTTGCGATCCAAAGATGAGCGTGCGGAGGATCAGCAGATCGAGCGTGCCCTGCAGCAATTCCAATCGTTCTCTTGCATCTTGGGTAGACATGTCACCCGAGGATACAAATGCCTGGGTAAGATGTCAACCTGAAAATAAAATCGGCGGCTCGCTGCCGCAAAACGCTCAAGTAAGAACAACCAGAAGGAGGAAAAAGCGATCGGTAGAACTTACAGTAACTGACTCGGAAGAAAAGGCGTCCTAGTGAGATCCGCTCCAGGACGCCTTTTCTTTTTGCGCTTCGAACTCCACGCCGCAACCGGCCGAACTTCTCAGCCTCTCGCCAGTTCTTCGGCCAGCTTTTCCAGACTTTGCGACCAGCCCGCTTCCATCCCGCCAAGGTATGCAACGGCATAATCGACCATGGCAGTAGCGCGCATTCGCAGCGTGAGTTTCGTCTTGCCGCCTTCCTCAGCAAACGTTGCGGTCGCGAGCCCTTTCAGGATGACCTTGCCTTCTTTGTCCGTCGCTTCACTGGTGAAAACGAGCCGCTCGGGCTTCACAACCTCGCGATACACACCGCGGCCTGGATACTCTGCGCCATCGGGCCCGCGCATCACGATGCGCCAAGCGCCGCCGACCCGCACGTCCAACTCGCAGACGGTATTCGTAAACATTTTCGGACCATACCACGCCTTCATGATCTTCGGATCCGTCCAAGCCCTAAAGACAAGCTCCCGCGGCGCATCAAACACGCGCGTCATGACAACCTCGCGTTCCTTGTCTCCCGCGACGTAGCTTTTCTCCTCGCTCATCGTCGGCAAGTGCTCCGCGAGCCGATCCAGCGTTTGCGTCGCTCCTTCCGCGGCTCCATACGTCTTGACCACGTGTTCGAGCACCTCAGCCGACGGGAAAAGCATCCGCAAAGTCACCTTGGTCTTGTCCCCTTGCGCCTCGAAAGTCCACGTTTGCTCAAGTTGATGAACGGGATCGCCTTTTTTGCCGCCCGCAAGCGTGTACGAGATACGTTCGGGCTTCACCACCTCGACAAAGACAGATTCATTGGGATAATCACTACCGTCGGGCCCGTGCATTGTTTGTCGCCAAACTCCGCCAGGCCTTACGTCCATCTCATGAATCGTGGTGGTGAAGCCGCGCGGCCCCCACCATTGCGACACATGCTCTGGTTCCGTCCACGCCTTCCACACAAGTTCGCGGGGCGCATCGAACACCCGCGTGAACACCAGTTCGCGGTCCTTACTCTCTGCCATGCTGCTTGTTGCGGCCATATTTTTTCTCCTTTTCCTTGAGCACCTCAAGATAATCGTCCAAGCGATCGAAACTCTCCGCCCAGAACCGCCGGTATTCCCCCACCCAATCCGCAACGTCCTTCAGCGGCGCCGCCTCCAGCCTGCAAGGCCGCCACTGCGCGTCGCGCCCGCGCGCGATCAACCCCGCCCGCTCCAGCACCTTCAAGTGTTTCGAAACCGCAGGCAGACTCATCTTGAACGGCTCGGCAAGCTCCGTAACGGACACCTCGCCCGATGCCAGCCGCGCCAAAACCGCCCGCCGCGTGGGGTCGGCCAGCGCCGCGAAAGTTGTACTCAGTCGATCAGTCATCATTTGTATTTAACCTATAGGTTAAATACAACACCGGCGCATCCCCTGTCAAGATGTTTTCGTGATTCCCTTCACGGCTTACTTCCGCCGGTTCCCCGCCGCGTGCTATTATCGCGCGCGAAAACATGTTCCGGACTCGCGCGTTCGCCGCACTCGCAGCATTATTTCTGTGCTGTGCGCTTGCTTTCGCTCCCGCGATTCATGCGCAAACAAACGAGCCGCAGTCCACGCCCGCGTCAGCGCCGCGCGCCATCGTCCTTCACGCCGCGCGCTTGCTCGACGTCGAAACCGGCCGCATGACCACTCCCGGCGAAATCCTGGTCCAAGGCGGCCTCATCGTAGAAGTCGGCGCAAAAGTGAATCACCCGCACGCCTCCGAATTCATCGATCTCGGTGACACTACCCTGCTCCCCGGCCTCATAGACGCCCACGTCCACCTTTTCCTGCATCCCGGTGCTGAAGATTTGCAAACCGTCCAGGAATCCGTTCCGCAACGAACCATTCTCGCCACTCTCGCCGCGCGCGACGATCTACTCGCCGGCTTCACCGCCGAGCGCGACATGGGCACCGAAGGCGCAGGCTCCGCGGACACCGCCGTCCGCAACGCAATCGATCAAGGCCTGATCCCCGGCCCACGCCTGCGCATCAGCGGCAATGCCATCAGCATTCTCGGCGGCCACGAAGACGCCATCGGCTACAACCCCGAGCAACACGTCCTCGGAAACGCCACCTACGCAAACAATGACGCCGAACTCGTCACCGCAATTCGCGCCGAACTGAAAGAAGGCGCCGACTTCATCAAAATTTACGAAACGGGTCCTGACAAGATCGTCGACGGCCATCTCACCACTCCTTATCAGTACACCGAAGAAGAACTCACCACCGCCGTGCGCGAAGCCGCGCGCACCGGCAATCGTGTCGCGGTACACGCCATGGGCGAGCCTGGCACGCTCTACGCCGCGCGTGCCGACGTCGAGTCCATCGACCACGCTCTTCAACTCAGCGACGAAACCATGCGCCTGATGCGCGAAAAACAAATCTTCGCCGTGCCCACTTTCGCCATCTTCGAATATTTCGCCGACCACGCCGCCACCCCCGCCCAGGCGGCGCGAGAACACCAAATGCTCGATCTCCACGCTCAAGAATTCAAGAAGCAGTTGGGCGCCGGCGTGCCCTTCGCCATGGGCTCCGACGTCGGCCCATTTCCCCACGGCACGCAAGCTCGCGAATTCGTTTTAATGGTGAAATTCGGAATGTCGCCGCTCGCCGCGCTCCAGGCCGGCACTCTGAACGGCGCAAAATTGCTAGGCTGGCAAAATCAAATCGGCGCGCTGAAGCCGGGCTACGACGCCGACATCATCGCCGTCCCCGGCGACCCGCTTCAGGACATCGCCGCCCTTCAAAAAGTTTCCTTCGTAATGAAAAACGGCGTCATCTACCGCAAGTAGATTTTTGGTTCGCCATCTCCATCCGACGCCGAAGGCGGTTAATGTTTGGGTTTGCTTCCCGAATGGCTGCTTGGCTTGGATCCGCCCGGCTTGGTCGAAACTTTGCTGTGCGTCTTGCTCTGCCCTTTGCTTGCCACGTTGCTTGGAACAGGGCTCGAAGGCTTGCTCTGCGCTTTCGCTTTTGCTCCACTCTTCTGCGCTTTAGTCGGCAGCAGTTGGCCCGACTTCAAATCCACGCACACGGAGTCCAGGACTGCCACGCCTCCTCCCGGCGCAGGCGATTCGAACGAAATGCACAGCGTTTCCCCGTCGCACGTCACAGTCAAGTATCCAAATTTCACAATGGGATCGACCACCATCGTATCGTTTCCAATCGTGATCGGCGCCGGCCCCACCGCGCTTTGCGGCGGCGTAGCTGCAAATCCGCCGCTCCCCGCAGTAATGTACGGAGTCTCCTTCTTGCTCGGCCCCGCGATCCGCGTAAATCTTTGGTAGAGATGCGCGTGCCCGGACAACACCGCGTCCGGCCAAAGCCCGGTTTCCTGGCACACAGTATCCAAATCCGTCTGTTCGCCCGTCGACCCTGCATGCAGCGAATCCACGGAAAGCGGCGGGTGGTGAACCGCTATTATCACCGCGCGATTCCCCGCATTGCGGTCCGGAGCCAAACGCTGCAGTTCGCTTTTCAGAAACGCAAGCTGGTCATCCCCGACTATATTGAAATGGCCGTCCTGTGACGAGATCACGCCCGGCCCATCCAGCACGTTGCTGTAGAGCCCGATAATCGACACGTACGGCGCGTCCAGTGTGAAGTAAACGCCCGGCTGCGGCATCACGCTGCGAACCAATCCCCCACCGTCCGGCGACGGTCCGGTCGTCGTCGCGCAGAAGTTGCTCAAGAACGCATCCAGCGTCGGAACTTGCGGCGCGCTCGAACCTTGCCCAAACACCATTCCGTCGTGATTCCCGGGAATCGCAAAGATCGGCCGGTCGTACGCCCGGTATGGGTCGTAAAACTGATCGTAATAATATTGGGCTTCGCCGAAATTGTAGATCACGTCGCCCAGGTGAAAAAAGAATGCCGGTGCATCCGGCCCGCCGGCCGCAACGTCCTTCGCCATCGCGTCCGCCACTTCCTCTTCGTTCGCCAGCGCCCGTTGAACCGTCTGTTCGTGATTCACCTTCGCTGCTCCCGTATCGCCCACGGCGTGAAACGTGATTTTCCCCGCTCTTTGAATTGCCGTGATAATCTCCGGCCCGGTGAAATCTGCGAGCTGCAGTTGCATGGGAACATTTTTGCGGGGCGGCGGGATGGCCTGCACGTCGTTCTTATGCTGCACATAGTACGGCGAGTTGTAGTAGGCCTCGCTGGTGTTATCTACCCGGAATGTCACCGCGTCCTTTCCCGGCTGCCTCTCTGCAAACAACCGTCCGTTAGGGCCGATCAGGTTTGAGCTTGTGGTCATTAGCTCCCTCCTTTTTTATTTTACTAGGGCGTCAATATACCTCGAATTACCGCATCATAAACACATGTGATCGTCCCGGACACGACCTGCCGGGGCAATCCCCTTCCTGCTCACATGCAACATCTGGAGTTGCCATCGCATCCGCTAAGATTGCACTCGCTCCAAGGAGCGTTGGCTTGCCGCCTTCAACTCCCGCGTATGCACTAACAAACAATTCGCGAGCCTTTGCAGCCATCTTCTGCGCTGGCCTGCTCTGCGGCCTCATGGACATTACCGCCGCCTTCATCACCTGGTGGCCCAAGGGCGTCAAGCCACCCCGCCTTCTGCAAGGAGTCGCCGCCGGCTGGCTCGGCCCCAACTCATTCAACGGCGGAATGGCCACCGCCGCTCTCGGCCTGGCGTTCCACTTCCTGATCGCCTTCACCGCAGCCTTCGTATTTTACGTGGCCAGCCGGCGCCTCGCCTTTATGATTCAGCAGCCGGTTGTTTCAGGCGTGCTGTACGGAATCATGGTTTACCTCGTTATGTACCGGGTCGTAATTCCCTTCTCAAATTTCCACCGCGCCCAAACCGTTACCTCTTCCATGGTCGCTATCATCACGCACGTTATTTGCGTCGGCCTCCCTATTTCATTGGTTATCCATCGCTTTTCCCGCTAGCGCCAGTTCCGAACCGGGAACTCACCGGCACACCCGAAAAAATTAAATTGACTCTTTTATCATCAAATCCAGATATTCGTGCTATATTCCCGCCCAGCGTCGGAGGTCCCAGAATCCTGTTAGACCTTGCTTATCGAAGGCGGAGTTGTACAAGGCTCTCATTCGCACGCATGAGGAGTCTGCGTTTCTCCCTTCGGTCTCAAGAAAAATTCGCATGGAGGCAACTATGAAATGGCGGTTCCCAGTTTTTGGGCCATTTGTTCTTCTGGCCCTGTGTCTTTTTGCTTTGCCGATTTACGCGCAGACAGCCGCAGTTACAACTAGAACCGCCGTACCGCCCAGGTACGACATCACCAAGGAAGTAAAGCTTTCCGGCACCGTAAGCAACGTGGTGAAAGTTCCCACCCGCGAGATGAACATGGTGGCAGGTTCTCATCTCATCGTGGCAACCAAGTCCGGCGAAGTAGATGCGTCATTGGGACAATTCGCTTTGCGCGGCAAGGGCGCCCTCTCCGTTACACCGGGACAGCAGGTTGAAGTGACCGGTGTGATGAAGACGGAAAAAGGCAAGCAAGTATTCGTCACTCGCCTCGTTCAGGCCGATGGTCACACCTACAGAATCCGCAACGAGCATGGCTTCGTCAGCGAGCATGTAGCCATTGATGGCGCTCGCGCCCCGAAGTCCACGTCGAAGGGAGGGCAGCTATGAAACGCGGAACTCTATTAATCGCTCTCGTTGTACTCTGCGTGATGGGTAACGCGGCCTGCGGCAGCAGCCACCACCACACGCCGCCCCCGATACCCACGAGCAATTTCGTGTTCTATGCGGCCGGCACAGATAGTTTCGGCTTAACTTACTCCATCGCCGGTGTAGTGCAGATTACAGCCGATGGCAATAACACAATCTTGGGGGGAGTACAGGACTTTAACGATGGAGCCGCCCCTCCCGACGGCATCGGAACCTCTCCCACAACCGGTGACGCGATCCTGCCTCAAAGTACAGATGGATCGGTTGTATCGACGTTGGTTTTTTCCTCCGACGGTTCCGGAAACGCGACCCTAACTCTGGTCACCAATAATCCGGCCTTGGGCGTTCCCGAGGGCGCTGCCGGGAGCGTTGTTGGCGTGGAGACTTTTGCACTATCCTTCGCGAACGCAAGCCATGCGCTCATTGCAGAGTTCGACGGTACCGCAACCTCGCTGGGAAGCTACGACCTTCAGACCTTACCATCTGCTCCGATTGCTAGTACTTCATTTTCATTTACCGCTGCCGGCGTCGATGCTAATGGTGATCCGACTGCCGAAGGCGGCGTGTTTTCGTTGGATAGTTCCGGTAACGTCACCAGCTCCGTGGATATCAATGACGGCGGAGTCGTTACGCTCGCCAATCCCGCTTCTGTGGGTACCCTTATTCCGGCATCCGACACCTTCGGTCGCGGCACTGTCACCGGCAGTCTTGACGGCACCCCTGCGGTCGTTAACTTCTACATTGTTAACTCCGAAGTGATTCGCCTCATTGACGTAGACACTACCGACACAGCCGTCGGTTCGGCCTACGGCCAAGGCGCCAGCGCAGGAACCGTCACCAATGCTTTCATCGGCACATCCGTGTTCTCCGTTGCTGGTGTCGATGACTTGGTTCTCTATAACGCCGTCGGTCAGTTCACTACCGTGCCCGCCGAAGCCGACGCAAAGCCTAAGGCGAATCTCCGAGGTGTCCACCCTAATGGTCAACTCACACTTGGCACCTTCGCTGGTATCGCGGATGTCAACGAAACGGTTGACGGCGGGCCACTAGCACCCGAAGCGGCCTTCAACGGCACATACAGTTTTGATTCCAACGGCGACGGGCGGGGAAACTTCACTTTTTCTGCCGGCCCCACGGACGATATAGCCGTATTTGGCGTATATGCCGTGGACCCAACGCTCAACATACTCGATCCCAACAACCCACCATCGACAACCCCACCAACCAGCCCAGCTCTACTTGTCGAACTGGACGCAAACCTCATCGGTAATGGACTCCTGCTTCCGCAACCAGCGACCCCCGCCGTTACTGACATTGCGGCAGACGTCGCGTTCGGTGCGCAGGCCAATACTACGACCGAGGCCGGAACCGCCGAATTCGAATTACTCGGCTCGTTAGCAACCGATGCGGGTTCTGTCGCCGGAGAGGGCTTCATTGACGATCCTGCCGGGATTCTCAACGGGACCTCGTTCGGAGACAGCGGCGCTATCTTCAGTGGAACGTTCACCGATGACGGCGAAGCCATAGGACGCTATACGTCCGGTTCAGGGGGCTTTCTAGCGATGTCCCCCCTTAACGACGGCGAGCAGTTTGGATTTACTGTCACCGCGTACGATGCGAATGGCAATCAGTTGTTCTGGATCGATATGGATACCGACACCACTTGGGGCGGACCGATTGAGGCCAGCACCTTCACCGTTCCAGTCGACGATAAAGCACCGGCAAAGCCGAAGAACAAGAAGCAATAACCTCAACGCATCATCTTGTGGCACGGCCGGTTCAATCCGGCCGTGCCACAATCAATTCTTCTCCAAGCCTTCAAGCCCTCCTCGGTGTAATCTTAGTTCGAGGTGTCTTCTGTATGCGAATCTTTGGATCTTGTATCTTTCTGCTTTTCACCGCTGTCTCCGTGGCCGGTCTGCCGCAGGAGGGCCAGACGCACAGCATCGTGAAAACCGATAGCCGCATCGAATTTCATGCCAGCTCCACCTTTGGGAAGACGGTCGGCGTGTTTCATTCCTGGGACGCAGATCTGAAAATGCCTACGGACAATTTTGCGGACGCTTCTCTCGTTCTGGAGATCGACGCAGCCAGCGTACAGACCGGAAGCGGGCTCAAGGACAAAGAGGCCAAAGGAAAAAACTTCTTCAGCGTGAAAGAGTATCCCAAGATTCGTTTCGTATCGAAGAGCGTTGCTCCGGATGCCGATTCCTCGAAACTACACATGAATGCGGACCTGACCTTGCGTGGAATCACCAAAACGGTTTCCGTCGCTATAATCCTGCACCCACAGGAGAATGGCCTTCAGCATATGGAAGGAGATTTTTCATTCGACCGGCGGGATTTTGGCATGACCCATAACGTGCTGTTCGACAAAATCGCCAACACCGTACAGGTTCAATTTCGCCTGGACGTGAGGAACGCTTCCGCCCCGGCCCCCGCGGATACAACCCCACGTTGATCGATAGCCAGCCCGCTGATTACCGGCTACGAATCGAAATTCAGGAAAAGGTTGTTGAGCGATTCGGCGAGTGTCGGGTGCGCAAACGTGGCATTATGCAACACGTTGCAGGGCACTTTGCCCAGCATCGCCACTTCCAGCATCGACATGATTTCTCCGCCTTCCAGCCCCAGTACGGCTGCTCCCAGAATTTGCCCGCTCTCGGCATCCACGATGGCCTTCATGAATCCGCGAGTTTCATCCGTTTCCAGCGCTCGCGCCACCGAGCTCATCGGCATTCTCGCCACGCGCACTTTTTTGTTCTGCGCGCGTGCTTCGTTTTCCGTCAACCCGATCCGCCCGAGTTGCGGATCGATGTACAGCGTGTAAGGCACCAGCCGCCCTTCGGTCGAAGCGCTTCCGTTCTCGATTAGGTTCGTCCGCAGGATGCGAAAATCGTCGTAAGAAATGTGCGTGAACGCCGGCCCGCCTTTAATATCCCCCAACGCATAAATTCCCGCCACGTTGGTTTCCAGCTTTGAATTCACTTGGATGAACCCGCGCTTGTCCACCGCGACGCCCGCCGCCGAAACGTTCAAAGTATCCGTGTTCGGAACGCGCCCCGTCGCCACCAGCAAGTGTGACCCATCCAACACGCGCGTTTCGCCGTCCATCTCCATGTGGACGGTCACGCGGATCTTCGCTCCCTCTTTGACCACGCCGGTGGCTTTCGTGCTCAGCAGTACCTCCACTCCGTCTTGTTTCAAAATAGCGGCAACTCCGCCGGCCACATCCGCGTCCTCGCCCCAAAGCAATTGCCCGCCCGACTGCACGATCGTCACGCGGCTGCCGAACCGCCGAAACATCTGCCCAAACTCCAGCCCCACATAACCGCCTCCCAGAACCATCAAATGTTGGGGCACCGCTCCCAGTTCCATGATCGAAGTGCTGTCGAGAAACGGAACGTCCTTCAGGCCTTCGATCGCCGGCGCAGCCGGCCGCGCGCCCGCATTAATAAAGATTCTCTCGCCGCTAAGCACGCGTTGCCCGCCGTCCCTCAGCCGCACCAGCACAGACTTCGCTCCTGTAAAACTCGCTTCGCCGAAAATCAACTCCAGATTTGCGGTGTGTCCCAGGCCTTCTTCGTTGCGCGCGCGAAACGCATCCACGATGTCGCGCTTGCGCTTCCGCACGCGTTCCATGTCGATGCGAATGTTTCCGCTGTGAACGCCGTAATCCGCGCTTCGCCGCGCGAGGTACGCCACCCGCGCGCTCGCCACCATCGTTTTCGTCGGCGTGCACCCTTCGTTCACGCACGTCCCGCCCACGTGTTTGCGCTCGATTAACGCCGTCCGCAGCCCTGCTCTCGCCAGCGCCATGCACAGCGGATTCCCGCCCTGCCCGGACCCGATAACGATGGCTTGAAATTGATCGGAAGCGTTCATTGAAAAAGTTCCTCGTACTCGCGGAAAAATTGTGCGTCCCACAAGTTAGATACGCGACCCGCGCGTTTAGAATCGCGACACTATGAAAATCGCGCCGCCAATCGCGATAGCATCTTCCAGCAGCGCGATCGGCAAATCCGGAACCTTCAGCGCCTTCACCAGTCCCGTGCGAGCGTAGTAACCCGCAAACGCGCCAACTACCCCGCCAATTGCGCCCAACAAGCAGCCCAGCGCAATCGATTCCGCATCCGCTGCTGCCAGGCACGCACCCGACAGCCCGCCGGTGACGATGCGCGCGATCAGTCCCGCTGGTTTCAACCGGCTGGGAGTGGAAGGAAGCTGATCACTGATCAATTCTAGGATAGCCAGCACCGTGAAAACCAAGGCAGCAGGAAGCCTCCCCATAAACCTGAGTGGTGTGTGGTTGAGGATTCCGTGGCCAAATCCCGCCCACGCCACCGCCGCAGGCGCAGTCAGCGCACGCAACCCCGCAATCACGCCAATCAGAAACGCCAGAAGCAGCACTTCAGAGGAACTCATGGCCATCTCCTTTTTGCTGGTGCCCCTAACTTGCTTAATCGTCAGGGCACGGCTTTTTACCGTGAGCCTGCGAAGGGCAGCCGTGCCGTACCGCTGTCCCAACCGAAGGGGTTTTAACCCCTGAGGTCGTTTTCACATTAGTCGGCTTAGTTGATTGTTGAATATTACTTCGCGGCGGCTGTCAGAAGCGCCTCGATCTTCGCGTCCAGCTCCCGCGCCACCTTCAGCGCTTCCGCGTTTCCGTACGGCTCCAGAAAACTCGCCATCGTGTCGTAAGAGAGGTGCACTCCATCCGCGCGCTCATCCACCAGCACCGTCGTTGGCGCATACGACCCCGCGTCCGGCACATGCTCCACCATTTTCTTCATCACCAGCGGATTGCCAATCAAAAACCGCATCACCCGCGGCGTTTTCTCTCCGCGATCTTTGCGCACCACTTCCCCGTGATCGAATCGCATGAACTCCATCAACCCCGTCGGCCCCAGCCCCGGCTGAATCGCTTGTTCCACTTCCGCGTAAGTTTTCGCCGCGCCGATCTTCGCGAACATCCCGCGCATATCCGGATGCCCCACACCCGCCGCCAGCTTCGCTACCACCTCCTCAAATTTCTTCGAAGAAGTCACGCTAAACCGCTGCACGCTAATCTGTCTCGTGGTCATTAAGCTCTTAGATCCTTCCTTTCATTCCCGAACAGTTCGCTCGCAGTTTACCGCTGCAATCTGTGCAGTTCCAAGAACTATCGCGGCGGCGCAACCGCTGCATCTTCTTACTTTGTCATCCCGACCGACGCGAGGAATCTGCTCGTGATTTTTTTCCCGCTCCCATTCCCTGCCTTTATTTGTGGGGCCGCGGAATTCTCGGCGAGCTTTTCCGCCGTCCCCGTTCTACAATCCCCGCACATGAGCCTACACAAGTACGACTGGGAAATTCTTGCGATGTGTTGTTTCGCGATCTATCTGGCGTATCTCGGAAGGAACGGTCCCTGGACTGCCCACCACATCGCCGGAACCGTGTTGATCGCAGCCGGATATGTTGGATGGCTGATCGCGCGGTTGCAAATCCGGGAATTCTTCACGCCCCGAGCGGAAGCGCGCGGACTCGTGACCACAGGCATCTACTCCAAAATACGCAATCCGATCTATTTTTTCGGTACGGTAATTTTTCTCGGAATCGTGCTCTATGCGTCTGTGCCTTGGTGGGGACTTCTGCTCGTGCTGCTGATAACTCTCATGCAGTTCGTTCGCGCCCGCAACGAAGCTCGTGTCCTCGAAGCCAAATTCGGCGACGCCTACCGCCAATACCGCGCCAAAACCTGGTTCTAAGCCTTCAGTTTCTGCCTTTCCGATCATAACGCGCCACTCCGAGGTGTGGAGTACTAGAAAACTGCGTGGCCGAGTTGCATGTTGCGCGATTGCCTGTATGCAGGCGCTGTCGTACAATGCACGGCCTGTGGCGGACGCTTCCTCGATTATTGGCCGTACTATTTCCCACTACGCGGTCCTCGAAAAATTGGGCGGCGGGGGCATGGGCGTGGTGTACAAAGCGAAGGACACGCGCCTGGGCCGAAACGTTGCGCTGAAATTCCTGCCGGACGATATTTCCCACGATCCGCAAGCGACTGAACGATTCCGGCGCGAGGCGCGCGCCGCATCCGCACTCAATCATCCCAACATCTGCACGATTTACGATATCGGAGAATTCGAGGGTCGGCCTTTCATCGCCATGGAATTGCTCGAGGGCCGGACGCTCAAGCACCGCATCGAGGGCAAGCCCATCGAAATATCTGAGCTGCTCGAGATCGGCATTCAAATCGCGAACGGGCTCGATGCGGCCCACGCCAAGGGCATCGTGCACCGCGACATCAAGCCCGCGAATATCTTTCTCGTGGACCGCGTGCAAGCGAAAATTCTGGATTTTGGCCTAGCGAAGCTGACCGCGGTGCACCGGGTCGAAGCCGAGTCAGTCGGCGCGACAGCGATGCGCACCGCGGCGAATGTTCTCCACCACGAGCACCTAACCAGCCCGGGCAGCTCCATGGGCACGATCGCGTACATGTCGCCGGAACAAGCGCGAGGCGAAGACTTGGACGCGCGTTCCGATTTGTTTTCACTCGGTGTCGTGCTTTACGAAATGGCGACCGGGATGGTTCCGTTCTCCGGCGGAACCACGGCGGTCATCTATGACGGAATCCTGCATTCCACGCCTGCGCCTGCGAAGAAACTCAATCCGCGCTTACCCGCGGCGATGGACACCATTCTCGGCAAGACTCTTGAGAAAGACACCGACCTGCGGTGCCAGACCGCCGCCGAACTCCGCGCCGATTTGAAGCGGCTTCAGCGGGACGTCGAATCCAGCCGCCGGCCTGTCGCCGAGAAGGCCGTTCCGGGCACCGAGGCGCACCCTGCCGCAGCCAAACAAAAATCCGTTGCCGTGCTCTACTTTGAAAACCAGAGCGGCGCGAAAGAGGACGAATACTTCCGCGACGGGATTACCGAAGACATCGTCACGGAACTCTCCAAGATCGCGCAACTGGAAACTTTTCCTCGTTCGGAGATGCTCGCTTTCCGCGACAAGCCCGTCACCGCGCAACAAGTCAGCCAGCAGCTCGGCGCCGGTTACGTCCTGGAAGGTTCGATCCGCCGCGCGGGCAATCGCGTGCGCATCACCGCGCAGTTGGTGGAAGCGTCCACCAGGCATCCGGTGTGGGCGGAGCGTTACGACCGGCAATTGGAAGACGTGTTCGCGATTCAAGAGGAGATCGCGCGCAGCATCGCGCAAGCCTTGCGCATCACGTTGACTCCTCAAGAAGAAAAAACCATCTCGCGCAAGCCCACTGAAAACCCGCTGGCCTACGATTATTTTCTTCGCGGCCGCGGTTACGCGAGACGCCTTGATTTGGATTTCTCTTTGCAGATGTTCGAACATGCTATCAAGCTGGACCCGAATTTCGCTCTCGCTCATGCCGGGCTGGCCACCGCTTGCGGGATGATCTATCAGTTTCGCGAAGAAAATTCCCGTTGGATCGAAAAGGGGCTGGCCGCCTGCGAGCGTGCCACCGCGCTGGAACCTGGTTTGGCCGAAGTGCTGGCCGCTCGGGCCTGGATTCTCTCCGGCCAGAAAAGGTACGAAGATGCTATCGAATTCGCCCGGCGAGCCATTGAGTGCAAGTCGGACTGCGAGGGAGCCTACACCGTCCTGGCTCGAACCTATTTTTCCTCCGGCCGGTTTCAGGAGGTTGCAGACATGGTTGATCGCGCCCTTCAGGCCAACGGCGACGATTACAACGTTTACATTCCCATCACGAATGCTCTCAGATCGCTGGGTAAAGAGGAGCGGGCCAGGACGTTGCTCGATCGCGGGATCCTTGCGCTCGAAAAGCAACTGGATACCGTTCCTGAAGACGTCCGCGCCCGCATGCTCCTCGCCGGATATTATGCCTCCGTGGGCAGGCGCGAAGAGGCAGTACGGCAATTGCAAACCGCGGTGGCCCTCCGCCCGCGCGATTCCAACGTTCTCTACAATGCCGCCTGCACCTACGCTCTGCTCCAGCAGCCCCGCGAAGCGCTCGATATGTTGAAGGCCGCAAAAGAAGCAGGCTGGGCCAACCTGGATTGGGCCAAACGCGACACAGATTTGATTTCCCTGCGCGACGACCCTGAGTTCCTTGAACTCTGTCGGGCGAGTACACCCAAGGCCTAGTCCTAACCGGGTAAGAGCGTTTCCTGGCTCGCGATGGCTTGCCAGCCCCGTTGGCCCCATATATACACGTGGGTCACGCGCGACTGCCGGGAAAATGCATGTCCGTTCTTGGATCCGTGCGAACTCCAGAGACAAGTGACCACAGCCGTCTCCTCAAACATGCGCACGCGTATATCTGTCGCAACGAACGAACTGAACTGGGTGCCGGAATTCTCGATTGCGGCGATCCACCCCGCCTTGTCCAGAATCTGTCCGGACGGCAAAACTCCCACGAAGTCGTCACCATAGATTCGCCGGAACAGCAACCCGCTGTTCGCCTGCATCGCCCGCGCCATGTCTTTTTCCAGATTAACCAGCTCGTCCTGCTTGGCCTCTTTTTCCGCCGCCTCCTCCCTTAACTCGGAAGCGCTGATGTTCTGCGCCCGGCTACAGGGAGCCAGAAGAGTGCCCGCTAGTATTACCAAGATGAATATGGATAGCTTTCTCATGCCACGGCACCTCGTCATCCGTCTGAGCCGGACCATCCCATGATGTTGTGGTTCAGCGTCTTTGCCCAGTTACCCTCCAGTATAACGCCAGGCGCAGCTATCTTCGCCGAGCCTGCGCCCTTCTTCTAAACAGTAGTGCCTATCTCGTAAATGCCTCTTCTTCTTGCTCTGCCATCCCGCTTGCTTGCACTGACCGAAGCGAGTGTGCCCCGACCAAGGAAGGGACCGCAGCGGCGATGCCCACCGCCAACACGGAACTTAGGATGACCAGCTAGCGCATCCGTCCCAGTGTCGCGGGGCCCGTTTTAGTTCGCTTTTTCGATGTCGCCGATTCTGGGGAGGATTGCTTCTATCAATGCGGCTTTCCGCTATTTGAATTGCTCTGCTGCTTCGAGGAACTCTGTGACGATTGCCGCTGCTCCATCTGCTTGTTCTGACTTGCGTGCTGTTGCTCGAGCTGTTGCGTTTGCAGAGAATGGCGCTGTTCCATCTGTTGTATCTGCGAGTCACTGTACTTTTTCTGGGTGGCTTGCTGGTGTTCTTCTTCTTGTTGCTGCTCGAGCGTTTGGTGATCCAGCGCTTGCCGGGAAGAAAGATCGTTCAGTTGCTGCTGAAAAGTCTTGTTGGTTGCGGCGTTGCCGGTGTTCGGCGCATTAAACTCGTGAGACGGCAATTCGCTGGCGTGACCAATGGCTGGAGGAGCTTTGTATTCGCCTCCCGCTTGTTTGGAAGCCACAAAACCAGTTGTGAACTCACCAGGCTTGGAAGTAGCCGCGATGGGTGGTTTGCCTTGGTTGGCGGAAGCGAACAGCGCAGGATTATTGCGAGCCGCCTGCATCTGTTGCGCTTGCGCCGCGACCGGGCCCACATGTTGCTCTTTCGCGTAGGACTCTTGCTGCGGCGTGGGACGCGCTTCCACCCCGCCGCTACCTCCGTTGTAGCTGACGTGATTTTCGGACGCGTTGCTCACCGGGGCGCTATAGGTGCTGTGAATTACGGCAGTGTTTACGTTATTCACGGACGTGTTGTACACGAACTGATTCCCTTCCCAGCGCCCGCCCTCATATCCAAAGCCGCCGTAACCGTAGCCGTAATTAATCCCGCCGTAGTAGCCCACTGTCGGGCCCCAATATCCTTGATTAAAATAGTACCCGCTGCCGCCCCAGCCCCAATAACCCGGCGTCCACAGGAAGCCAGCTTGAGGCGGATAGACCCACGTGCCGGGCACCCAGTAGTAGTCGTTAGCGGCGTAGTCATAGCCCCAGTAACCGGGCGCCCACAGGTAGCCCTCGGAAGCAAGGATCGGCTGCTCGTAAATCGGAAGCAGCGGCGGGCCGTAGCCCACCGAAATGCCGATTTGAGCTGACGCCCCGTGAGAAAAAGCCAGCAACACAAACGCAAACAACAACGAACGAATTGCGATCCCACTACGCATTGTGCTCCTCCCCCTGCCCACGCTACCAAAGTATCTATCACTTCAGCGCGTAGCTACAATCAAATTCAATTCCGCAACGCACCTGTCCCTGTAGCGACGGCCTTCAACCGGGAAATTTTTCATCTTGACGAACCGCCAACCTAAAGGTCGCCGCGACATAACCGTACCTTCACACCATTTTGATTCGCGCCAATACACACATCGGGGAAACTGGCACTTGCGCTAGAATGGATGAAGAAATGAGGGAAACTCGATGACCGAACGCAAACTGCCTTTCGCAACCGTGGAGGAAGCGCTGGAGGAAATCCGCGCCGGCCGCATGATCGTCCTGGTGGACGACGAAGACCGCGAAAACGAAGGCGATCTGGCCATGGCCGCCGAAAAAGTCACGCCGGAAGCCATCAACTTCATGGCTAAATTCGGGCGCGGCCTGATTTGCCTGGCGCTGACTGAGCAGCGCTGCGACGCGCTGAATCTGGCCCCCATCACGCCGCGGAATACTTCCGCGTTCGGCACGCCGTTCTGCGAACCCATCGACGCGCGCCGCGGCACCACCACCGGCACCAGCGCGTCCGATCGCGCCACAACTATTTTGGCCGCCACCGATCCCAACACCCGCCCCGAAGATCTCGCGCGCCCCGGCCATGTTTACACTCTGCGCGCGCGCAATGGCGGAGTGCTGGTTCGCGCCGGGCAAACCGAAGCTTCCGTGGACCTCGCGCGCATCGCCGGACTCGACCATTCCGGCGTGATCTGCGAAATCATGAATGACGACGGCACCATGGCGCGCACGCCCGAGCTAACCGAATTTTGCCGCGTGCATGGAATGAAGCTGCTCACCGTCGCCGACCTTATCCGCTACCGCATGCAGCACGAGCGCTACGTCCGCAGAATCGCCGAATCCATTCTGCCCACTCCGCACGGTAATTTCCGCATGATCGCGTATTCCAGCGACGTGGACCACGAGCTGCACGTCGCGCTCGTTCGCGGCGACGTTTCCAACGACGCGGCCGGCGGACCGCCCCTCGTTCGCGTGCATTCGCACTGCCTTACCGGCGACGTCTTCGGCTCAACAGCTTGCGATTGCCGCGCCGTGATTGACCGCTCGCTCGCAGCCATCGCCCAGGCTGACCGCGGCGTCTTCGTTTATTTGCATCACACCGGGCGGGGATTTCAGATCGATTCACGTGAACCGGACAGCACCGAACTCCCGCGCATCCGGTTTCACCAGCGCGAAGAACTCGATCACGACTTAGGCAGGCAGCGTTTGGTGCAGCGCGAAAGCGGCATCGGCGCACAAATTTTGATCGATCTCGGACTG